>Ga0255419_10183_pt1 | contig 13697 bp, 17 predicted proteins | sample ANMaggSeSYBR02J3_FD_182658 | JGI IMG/M metagenome (GOLD analysis project Ga0255419, IMG submission 182658) | Sediment cell enrichment communities from methane seep in Santa Monica Basin, California, United Staets - ANME aggregate JGI... | ecosystem: Environmental > Aquatic > Marine > Cold seeps >...
TCATGCCTAAAACAAGGCCTTTTGATAATTATTCCAATGAATATGAAGATTGGTTTATTATCAATAAGTATGCTTTCCAGTCGGAGTTGAATGCCATTAAAAAAGCTTTTCCTGATACTGGAGATGGTGTAGAAATTGGCATAGGAAGTGGGATTTTTGCCGAGCCATTAGGGATTAAAGATGGAGTAGATCCTTCCGAAGCCATGCGTGAGAAAGCAAAAAAAAGAGGTATTAGTGTTATAGATGCTGTTGCTGAAAAGTTGCCTTACGCTGATCAAAGTAAAGATGCTGTTTTAATGGTTACGACAATATGTTTTGTTGATGATATTTATAAATCTTTTCAAGAGGCGCATCGTGTTTTAAAAGATAATGGGCATTTCATTATTGGATATGTAGATAAAAACAGCCCGATTGGTAAATTCTATTTAGAACAAAAAGACAAAAGTCTTTTTTATAAAGATGCTATATTTTTTGGGACGGAAGAACTATACGAAATATTAAGGGAGACCGGATTCAAAATCAATAATACATATCAGACTGTTTTCGGAAAGATTGATGAAATAAATGAAGTGCAAAATGTATTGGTTGGTTATGGAAAAGGCAGTTTTGTTGTAATAAAGGCACAAAAAATGATTACATAGGAATAATTATATCTGCTAAAATCGGAAAAAAGGGAATATACAGCAAGCGTTAATTAATGATTTCAGAGAAGATAAATCAAGCCATTGAATTAATAAAAAATTCATCACATACTACAGCGTTTACAGGTGCGGGAATTTCTGTGGAAAGCGGGATACCACCCTTTCGTGGTGAAAATGGGTTGTGGAGCAAAATTGATCCCGTCTTTTTAGATAGCCGATATTTTTACAGATATCCTGAGAAATCCTGGAAACTTATAAAGGAGATCTTTTATGATTTTTTTGGCAAAGCAAGGCCCAATAATGCACATTATGCCCTTGCTGAGTTGGAAAACAAAGGATTGTTAAATGCAATTATTACTCAAAATATTGATAATTTACATCAACAAGCAGGTAGTAAAGAAGTTATTGAATTCCATGGTACATCCAGAAGATTGGTATGTACAAACTGCGGAAGACAATTTGAGGCAACTAAAGAATTATTGGATATTCTGCCTCCTAAATGTATAAACTGTTCAGGTATATTGAAACCTGATTTTGTTTTTTTCGGTGAACCGATTCCTGAATCAGCAAGCAGCCACTCATTTAAAGAAGCTGAAATTGCAGATGTTTTTGTTTTAATAGGAACTACAGGAGAAATACAACCTGCTTCCACGATACCAGTGATTGCTAAAAATAATGGAGCCAGAATCATTGAGATAAACATAAAAGCTTCTAATTATACAAACAGCATAACAGATGTATTTCTTGAAGGAAAGGCTACCGAAATAATGATCAATTTGTTGAATCTTACATTGAAGACTATATAAAGGTGCCCGTAATTTAAGTTGATTTAATATGTGAATTAATCAGGCTAAATAAATGGAGGAGTTAATTATGATGACAGAAGAGCAAAAGAAACAAATTGAACTTGAGAACAAAAAAATAGCCGATAATCTTCAGCACATTAAACATCGCATCGTGGTATTTAGTGGCAAAGGAGGTGTAGGCAAAACAACGGTGAGTGTGAATCTTGCTTATGGGTTGCATCTTCATGGCAATAAAATCGGGATTCTTGATGCGGATGTAACAGGGCCTAATGTTCCTAAAATGATCGGTGTTCAGGATAAATTACATGTCTCGGAAAACAATATTATTCCGCAAGAATGCAATGGTGTTAAAGTTGTTTCTATGGCTAATCTGATGTCACCTGATCAGGCAGTAATTTGGCGGGGACCAATGCGCTCAAAATTACTGAATCAATTCTTAGGAGATGTCGAATGGGGTAATCTGGATTATCTGGTAGCGGATTTGCCTCCTGGAACAGGTGATGAAATCCTGACCATAACGCAAAATATGAAACCGGATATGGCTATCATCGTCACCACCCCTCAGGAAGTATCATTAATCGATTCTGCCAGGGCTATCAGTATGGCAAAAAAAATGAATATTCCGAAAATTACCCTCATCGAAAATATGTCCGGGTTAATTTGTCCGAAGTGCGGTCATCGAATTGAATTGTTTGGTATCGGTGGTGGTAAAAGCCAGGCTGAAGAAATGAATATTGCTTTCTTAGGTGCAATACCGATTAATCTTGAAGCGCGAAAACTGGCAGACGAAGGGAAACCTATCGTTATTGAAAACAAGGAAGCAGATATATCTATCACGATTTTTCACATTGTAAGGAAAATCGAAGATCTGTGCAATGATAACACAAAGACTACAATGTCTTAAGTAGTAGAAGTATAAAAGTTAAAAAAAGCATTGCACATACTTATACAGAACCAACCATTTTTTAAAAATAACAAAGGTATTAAAGAAATAAAAACAGGTGCTGAAAATGAAGATTACAATACTCTATGACAATACCGTATTCTTGTCAGGTCTTAAACCTGATTGGGGATTTTCCTGTCTTGTAGAAACTCATAACAGAACAATCCTTTTTGATACTGGTTCAAACGGTTCTATACTTCTTGAAAATATGAAAAAACTTAATATAGATCTGTTGTCAATTGATGAAGTGTTTATTTCTCATTCCCATTATGACCATGTAGGTGGTCTTTCAGCTTTTCTTAATGAGAATAATAATGTAAAAATTTATGTTCCAATTTCGCTAAAAGGCATTCGCAACGCAAATGAGATAATCTACGTGGATGAACCTATGAAGCTTCATGAAAATATTTTTTCCACTGGCGAACTTGACCATATAGAACAATCGATGGTAGTAAAAACGGACAAAGGATTGGTTTTGATTGCAGGGTGTTCACACCCCAAAATGAAAAACATTCTTAAAGCTGCTTCACAATTTGGGAGGGTTTACATAATTATTGGTGGGTTACATGGATTCAATGAATTTAAATTGTTTAAAGATCTTGAAGTGATCTGCCCAACGCATTGCACCCAACATATAGCGGAGATTAAATCTCTGTATCCGGAGAAATATATTGAAGGTGGAGCCGGAAAAATCATAGAAATATAAATATCATGAAAATTAGTCACGTAAATGAAATGAGAGATTTGGATCGTCGGGCCATTGAAGAATACGGTATTACCCAGGAAATTCTTATGGAAAATGCTGGTCAGGCTTCCTATTTCACTATTATGAAAGAGTTTGGAGTTAAAAATAAAAATTTTGTGTTTTTCTGTGGTGTTGGCAATAACGGTGGTGACGGATTAGTGGTGGCAAGAAAAATCTATTCCAATGGTGGCAAGGTGACCGTTTTTATTTTGGGGGATCGCTCTAAATTCAAAGGTGCTGCAAAACAAAACTTTGATATTATTAATAAGTTTCAAATCGAATTGCTTGATCTTCATAATGTTTCATCAGCACTGGACCCAATCAACAGATCCGATGCTGTTATTGATGCTATTTTCGGCACTGGTCTTGATCGTGAAGTTAAGGGGCGATATAAAGATGTTATTAACATGATCAACGCGAGCCGGAAGACTGTATTCAGCATTGATATTCCTTCGGGGATAAATGGAGATACGGGCCAGGTAATGGGTACAGCGGTGAAAGCAGATTATACTACCACATTTGGTTTACCAAAAATCGGAAACCTGCTTTATCCTGGGTTTGAACTGGGAGGCAAATTATATGTCACACATATTTCCTTCCCACCTGTTATGCATGATTCTGATCAGTTAAAAATAGCCACTAACAATCCGGAACCCATTCTTGAAAGAAGTAAAGACACCCACAAGGGTAACTTTGGGAAAGTACTGTTCATTGCCGGATCATCCAACTATCCGGGTGCACCCTATTTTGCTGCATTATCATTTCTAAAAGCCGGTGGTGGCCTTTCTTATTTAGCAACACCTGCGAATTTGGCAGCTTTCATTGGGAATAAAGGGAGCGAGATTATATTTCTGCCACAAAAAAACACAACATCAGGCAGCATCAGTCTTAAAAACAAACAGCAACTTTTACAATTTTCCGAAAATGTAGATATGGTTGTCATTGGGCCTGGATTATCTTTAAATGAAGAAACACAAACTTTAATAAGAGAGTTAAGCGCTGAAATTAGAAAGCCATTACTTATTGATGGAGATGGAATAACTGCTATTGCCAATGATTGGGAATGTATTATAAAACGGGAAGCCCCTACAATTTTGACACCACACATGGGCGAAATGAGAAGATTTGTTGGACAAAACGTTGATGATATTTCAAATAATAAAATCAATGTACTGCAAAATACAGCTCAGGAACTCAATGCTACGATTGTTTTGAAAGGGGCACATTCATTGATCGGTTATCCCGATAAAAGAGTGTTTATCAACCTCAGTGGCAACCCGGGAATGGCAACAGCCGGCAGTGGTGATGTTTTAACCGGGACTATTGCGGCTATGTTTGGACTTGGATTTTCGATTGATGATGCTGTGCGAATCGGTGTTTTTCTGCATGGTTTTGCAGGTGACCTTGCAGTAAAGGACAAAGGAGAAGATGGTCTTATTGCCAGTGATATTATGAATCAGTTGCCTGCGTCCGTGAAAGTTTATCGCGAAGAGTTTAATTCGATTACAGAAGATTACTATCATAATATTTATCTTATCTAGATAATCAAATGAAAGCATGGATTCTTGAAAATCAAGCGCCAATTGAAAATTTTCAGCTTAAACTGAAGGAGGTTCCTCAACCGGAACCGGGAGCTTATGATTTGAGAATAAAAAATGTTGTCTGTGGAGTATGTCGTACCGATATTCATGTTGCTGAGGGTGACCTGCCTCTTAAAAAGTCACCGTTGATTTTAGGCCATGAGATTGTTGGTGTCGTAGATAAAATTGGGAAACAGGTAACGAATTTCAATATCGGGGACAGAGTGGGAATTACCTGGCTTAACAGTACCTGTGGTAAGTGTAAATTTTGTCTTTCTGATAGAGAGAATTTGTGTCCAAATGCACATTTCACCGGATGGGATGCAGACGGTGGTTATGCTGAATTTAGTGTTGTCTCTGCTGATTTTGCTTTTCATCTTGGCAAAACACAATCGTTTGTAGAAATGGCACCGCTTATGTGTCCGGGTGTAGCAGGATATCGTGCATTCCGTTTAACAGGGTTGCAGTCAGGCGATAAATTGGGACTTTACGGTTTTGGACCTACTGCCAATTATGTACTGCAAGTAGCTAAGCATAAGAATATTGAAGTATATGTAATTACCCGCAGTGAAAGAAACAAGATAACAGCAAAAAGAACAGGCGCTGATTGGGTCGGAGGATACGACGACAATATTCCTGGAATGCTGGATGGTGGCATCATCTTCCCGCCGGTTGGTAATTTGGTTTCCCACGCATTATCGCAAATGGACAGTGGAAGCAAGCTTGTGCTGGGCCCGGTAACAATGTCACCAATTGAAATTAAAGACTACAATCTCATCTGGCAGGAACGCTCTGTTATCAGTTTAGCGCATATTACCAGAAAAGACTGCGTTGAGTTTTTACAATTAGCAAATGAAATAAATCTCAGGGCACCTATCGAGGTTTTCCCATTTGAGGATTTACAGGAAGCATTAATCCGGGTTAAACATGGAAAAGTGAATGGTAATGCCGTAATACAAATTGCACGGGATGAAAGAAAATATTGATGCTCGTATCATGTTTATTGGCCCATCCGGAAAGGTTTTGAATAAATTGTTACTTGCAGCTGGAATTGACAGGGAGTTGGTCGGTTATGGACAAGATAGTTTTGTTGTAAAAAAGACACATAAAAAACAAAATCATGAATACTTCAGACAGGGTAAATCAAATCAAGAAATCGGCAATCCACGAAATGACAAGGTTATCAAAACAATATGATGATGTGGCATTTTTGTCATGGGCAAAACCTACAACCGGAACTCCCAAACATATCAATGATGCAGTTATTAAAGCTATCAATAAAGGACTGACCGGGGGTTATACTCAAAATGAAGGCTTACCGGAATTAAGGAAAGAAATCGTAAAAAAACTCAAAAGGGACAATAATATTGATGCCAGTATTTCAGAAATAATTGTGACTGTGGGAGCAATAGAAGGATTGGCTGCATCAATTATGGCAATCATTGACCCAGGTGATGAAGTAATCCTTCCTACGCCAACATATTCAACCCATATAACACAGGTTAAGCTTGCATCAGGCATACCTGTTTTAGTTCCTTTGAATGAAGATGATAATTATGCCTTAGATATTGAAGCAATAAAGAAGGCAATTACACCGGAGACGAAAGCAATTATGTTTTGTACCCCAAATAATCCGACAGGAACAGTCTTTCCCGAGAGCACACTGCGTGAATTGGGAGAAATTGCTTTAGAGCATAATCTCACTGTTATCACTGACGAAGCTTATGAGTACTTTACGTTTGATGATAATAAGCATTTCAGCATGGCCTCAATTCCCGAATTGAAAAAAAGCGTAATAACCAATTATACGTTTACCAAAACTTATGCAATGACCGGTTGGCGTATCGGTTATCTTCATGCTGATGAAGAAATTTTAACTCAGATTAAGAAAGCACATATACCTTTAGCGATTTGTGCACCTGTAGCTTCGCAATATGCAGCAATTGAAGCTTTAAAAGGCAATCAGGATTGTATCGAAGAATTCAGGTTGCATTATCTTATAGCCAGGAACCTGATGTGTAAAAGATTGGATATTTTGGATTCTGTTTTTGAGTATAATAAGCCGGAAGGTTCATATTTAATGTTTCCAAAAATTTTAGGCAGTCGGGGAAACGACTCAATTACTTTTAGTATAAACTTACTAAAGGAAGCCAGGGTTTCTACAACTCCGGGGATAGCTTTCGGACCAACAGGCGAAAATCATATCAGGCTTTCATTCTGTGTTCCTGAAGAAACGATAAATGAAGCATTCGATAGAATGGAGAAGTATTTTAAGAAGTACAAATGAAACTATCAACAAAAAATTCAATAATTGGAAGAATTGCCATTCCAACGAATGATGGAATAAATATCTTTCCGGGGATGCTGGGAATGGCAAGAGAGATGTTTATTTATGAAATTAAAAATGGAACCCAATTCAGGCTCATTGAAAAAAGAAAGAACCGATGATGCGCCAAAATTATTTCATTATAGCCCGTCTGCAATAACAATCGCAGGATTATGCCGATCAGATTCATTTCTATCAATCCATGTATAAGATAGAATTATGACAAGATCTCCTACCTGAACTTTCCTGGCAGCAGCTCCGTTTAGAATGATTTCCTTGCTCTCCTTTCCACCTTTTATCACATACGTTTCAAACCGTTCACCATTATTAATATTCAATACCTGCACTTTTTCATATTCAACTAGATCTGCTTTTTGCATCCAGGCTTCATTTATAGTTATACTTCCTGAGTAATTCAAATCCGCGCCTGTTACTTTTGCCCGGTGTATTTTTGATTTTAAAACTTCTATCAACATATTAATATTTTTTATAGTATTACATAAATTGTTATAATATGGAACGAGCATGATTATTAGCACTTAAAATTAAGAAAAATAATTTGCATATTGCACATATGTGCATTATATTTGTAATAATATATTTTATGCCAAGACCTCAATACAATAGAATCGTACATGAACCACCTCTGTTTTCCGATTTCAAACCCATCGGAGTAAGAGGGCATGATTTGGAACAGATTATTTTGACACTTGATGAATTTGAAGCCTTTCGTTTGGCGGATCAATTGGGCTTGTCACATGCATTAGCAGCTGATGAAATGGAAATATCTCGTTCTACTTTTTCCCGGTTAATTGAAAAAGCAAGAAAAAAAATAGCTGATTTTATTATACAGGGGAGGTTACTTACAATTGAAGGTGGCACTATTCATTTCAGGATTAATATTATCCAATGTAAGGATTGTGGACATATGGTTAAAATAAATTTTGAACAACGTATTACAGAATGTCCGGCATGTCATTCAAAAAAAATTATAAATCTGGCCGGAGGTTTTGGTCATGGTAAATGTTGCATTTAAAACAGTATAAAAAAAGGAGGTAATTATGCCAAGAGGTGACAGAACAGGTCCATATAGTGAAGGACCAAAAACAGGAAGAGGGATGGGTTATTGCACCGGCAATGATCGTCCTGGTTATATGAACTCACTTTCGAATTGGGGTGGGGGATTTGGAAGGCGATTACGTGGTGGTTCAGGTTATGGACGTGGAGCCGGTATTGGGTTCAGGCATGGCTATGGAAATTATTATCAAGAAGGTGTCGCTGATGTATCTGAAAAGACATTGATTGAAAACGAGATCAGGATTCTCAAAGACCAGTTGTCTGCTCTTGAAGATCGGCTCTCCAACAACAAAGAGAAATAATCCGGTCTGTAATTAAATTCAGGTATTATGAAAAAGTCTGGAAAAGGTATGGGTATGAGCCAGGGGCAGGGTTCGGGCTATGGTAGCAGACAGGGTCAAGGGTCCGGCGCTGGTGGAGGACGGGGCCGTAATAAAGGTGGTTCTTATGGCACGGGTGGATTTTGTATTTGCACAAAATGTGGCAAAAAAATATCACATCAGCAGGGGATTAAATGCACTACTCTAAAGTGTCCTGAATGTGGACATACCATGATAAGGGAAGAGATGGTTAAGGATAAGAGTTAGATCTTTTTTTTTAATTTTTGATTTGGAAGTTCAGATGTACAGGCAGGAATCTAAAAGCATTGTATGATGAAAAATATGCTAAATCTATTTGATCAGTTGAACTGGGAAAAAGCGGATAATTATCCAGAGGGTACATTCAAAAAAAACCTTGAGGGATGAAGAGGGGGCAAAGACAATTTTGCTAAAAATGCCAGCTGGATTTCGAATGGAACTTCATTCTCATATAACCACGGAACAAAACTTTGTGCTAACAGGAGCCTTTACAAATAGGGGTATAACATATCCTGAAGGTTCCTACCAGATTTTTTATGCCCATGAAGAGCATGGTCCCTTTTATTCTAAAGATGGTGCATTGGTTCTGGTTATCTGGGATCCGTATAAGACTCCTGAGTAGATGAGGTTTTTATACATGAAAGCAGGAATATGTATAATTATTCATCTATTCCTTGTAACGATTGCAGGAAACGCGCAAATCGCGGCTAGTTTTACTGTACAACCCGCTACTGCTTCTTGTGGGGTAACCATGCAATTTGATGCACACTTATCTTCTGCCTCTCAAGGTCATGATATCATAAAATATGAGTGGGATTTTGATTATGACGGTATTACATTTAATGTTCAGGCAACAGGTGTTGTTGTTGAATACTCTTACTCAAGAATGAAAGTAACAGGTATTGGGGAAGATATTATGATAGCCTGGTTGCAAAAAATGGTTGCGATAGTATTTTTACTTTGAATTTATTTGTAAACCCAAGTCCGTCATCATTTATAATTACAGGACAAGATATTGTAACGGACAACCAAATAGAAATATATTCTGTCCCTAACAATTCTGATTTAACTTATAAATGGGATATTCAGAACGGAAATATCACAAATCAAATCTCTAATGATTCAGCTCAGATCCAATGGGATGCTATTGGGGATGGATTTATATATGTAATAGCTGAAAATCAGTATGGATGTATTAGTAGTACTGCCATATTAGAAGTAACAATTGGAACAACAGGTATCATCCCATTATATAATCATACGGCTATTAACATATACCCCAATCCGGTAAAAGCTTTTATTCATGTAGATTATAACAAAGAGTTTGTATTGGAGATATATAATGTTCAGGGAGAAATAGTGTTAATGTCAAAATACGCCGAAACCAATGTATCAACCTTAACAGCTGGAACATGCTATATTTTAGTAAAAAACAAAGAGAATAAATTGATTACCATAACTCAGTTAGTGAAAGAATAGAACATGATGATAGTTGAAGCAGGGGATGTCTTCAAACAGGCCATTATGATAACCGGTTTTGTTTTTGTAATGATCCTTATTTTATCACTTATTATTGCTACAGCTACAGGTATACTTGCAGGAAAGGCAGAATTGTGGCTTAAGATTACTATAATACTCGCCATCATATTTTCGCTTTTCATTGTGATAAGTGTCCCTGAACATTTTCTGAAAGAACATTTATGGGATCATATTGTAAAGATCCATGTCCCGAAAATATTTCTCTGGACTTTTGGGACCCTGCTGGCCATTCATTTATTATTGAATTTCATTGATATTCAGTCGTGGATTACTGATAATGTACTGATTATGCTTCTGTTGGCAGTATTCATAGGAATGATCCCTGAATCAGGCCCGCATTTGATTTTTGTCACTTTATACGCGGGGGGAATGATTCCGTTTAGCATACTTCTGGCTAGTTCAATATCACAGGACGGACATGGTTCTCTCCCTTTGCTAGCAGAATCAAAAAAGGGGTTTCTGTACGTTAAATCTGTCAACATAGTGGTTGCTTTAACGGTCGGATTAATAGGATATACAATGAGATTGTAAAAAACAGATGTAGGATGATAGAATTAAAAAATATTTTCATAATGGCTCCTGTCAAGCTTGGTTACAGTGATGGGACGGGGATAGTAACTGACAAGCATCTGCATTTTTACAATCGGAGAAATAAGCATATTGGAGCCATAATCCCGGAACCTTTTTATATGGATGCGGGTTTGAGGGAGTTACCTACCCAATTGGGTATCGATCTTGATGATAAAATTGCAGGACTTCTGAAGCTTGTGGAGATCATCCACCGGCATGGAGCCAAAGCCATTGCCCATTTAAATCATCCGGGACGAATGGCCAATCCAAAGATACCGGGAAACTATTTTTGGTCATCTACAGCCATTGCATGTGAGAATGGAGGCGCAGTGCCTCAAAAAATGGACCGGGAAATGATGGACAGGGTAATTCAGACTTATACAGATGCAGCCAGGAGGGCCGTTATTTCAGGGTTTAATATGATCGAACTTCAATTGGGGCATGGTTATTTGCTGGCACAATTTTTATCACCTCAAGTCAACAATCGTACGGATGAGTTTGGAGGAGACTTTGAAAACAGAATCAGATTTCCAGTGGAGGTGGTTCGGGCGGTTATGAGTGCTGTTGATATCCCGGTTATCATACGAATAAGCGGAGATGAAATGACCCCTGAAGGTTTTCATATCGATGAAATGGTTCATTTTGCCCGTATGATGGAAAAGAGTGGAGTAGCAGCCATTCATGTCTCTGCAGGTTCTGTTTGCTCCACACCCCCATGGTTTTTTCAGCACATGTTCGTTCCTAAAGGAAAAACATGGGCATTGGCTGATACTATCCGTAAAAAAATTGATATACCAGTTATCTATGTGGGCCGAATCAATACAAAGGAGGATGTAGATACTCTGATTCATAAACACAATGCAGCATATCTTGCTGTAGGACGATCTTTAATTGCAGACCCGGATTTTACAGGAAAATATCTTGGAATGGTAGAAGGTGATATAGCACCATGTTTGGCCTGCGCAGAAGGTTGTTTGGGCGGAGTGAAATCGGGTCAGGGACTTCAATGCCTTGTCAATCCTGAAGTTGGTCAGGAATCAGATATTTTAAAAAGGGCAAGGAATTATAAGAAATTTGCCGTTATTGGCGGTGGATTAGCGGGTATGGAGGCTGCGATCATCCTAAAGAAACGCGGACATACAGTGGACCTTTATGAAAAAGAAAAATTGGGAGGGCAATTCAATTTAGCACCTTTAACTCCACATAAAACATCAATGGCAGCTCTGGTCCCATATTTTATTGGGGAGCTAAAGAATAGTAATGTAGAAGTAATTTTCAAAGAGGCTACAGCATCAGATCTAATATCTAAATATGAGGGTGTTATTATAGCAACTGGCTCTAAACCGGCAGTAATCAAAATTCCGGGTCTGGACAAATTTTATGGTGCAGATATACTTTTGGAAAAAAATCTTCCAAAAAAGAAAAGAGTATTAATAATTGGGGGTGGCCTTATTGGGGTTGACATAGCCACAGCATTAATTCCATTGGATAACCAGGTTATCATCGTTAAAAGAACTACTGATTTTGGCGAAGATATGGAGTTGATATCTAAGAATTTATCTCTAAAAATAATGAAGGAGAAGGGGACAATCTTCAGTGATCATACTTTTATAACAAAAATTGAAGGCGATACTGTATTTGCAGAAAGAGATGGAGAGAAAATTCAATTTAAAAACATAGATGTTGTTGTAGTTTCAACAGGCATGAAAAGTTATAATCCCCTGGAAAAAGAGCTTGTAAACAAAATGCCGGTATATGTAATTGGTGATGCCCGGGATCCTGGTAATGCGCAGGATTCAATCCACGGGGCATACGAATGCGCAAAAACTTTATAACATGAAAAAAATTAAGATCGGAATCATTATTTGTGACCGATACCGCAATTGCAGTGGCGGCAAATGTTTTAAATCGCTTCAAAATAGAGAAGGAGCATTTGATATATACACAAAAGATGAAAAAGTAGAAGTGGTAGGATATGCCAATTGCGGCGGTTGTCCCGGGGGTAACATAGAATACGTTCCTGAAGAGATGAAGAAAAACGGAGCAGAAGTTATTCATTTAGCTACAGGTTTTATAGTTGGATATCCGCCCTGTCCCTACATAAAGCAATTCCAGGAGTTGATCAAAGAGAAGTTCCGGATGAAAGTGGTCATTGGCACACATCCAATCCCGCAAAAATATTTTGTGATACATTCCAAACTTGGAACATGGGAATCTGAGATTTTTTCAGGGTTCATTGAGCCTACTCTGACCAATGAGGAAATCAGACTATTTTACGATTAAAAAGGTATCTTTCCCATGGCATACCTCTTTTTTGTTGTCTGATTGAAATTTCTTAGAGAATGAATACACAATTTGAATGTATACCCTGTATCCTAAATAGTTATTTAAGATTGGTTGAGACAGGTGTCATTCCCGAATCCCGACAGGAAGCTATTTTACGTCAATTGTTGCAATATTTATCACAGGTTGACTACAATCAATCGCCACCCATGATGGGGCGAATGTTGCAAAGAATGATACGTGAGTCTTTACAGGATCCGGATCCCTATCTTCAGATTAAGGAGAAATATAACCGGATGATGTTAGAATTGTATCCTTCGTTTAAAGAAATGGTGAAAAGTTCTGAGGATCCGTTTAATACGGTCATTCGACTGGCCATTGCAGGCAATGTGATCGATTTTGGTGCTAAATACCAGTTCGACGCAATGGATATCATCAACCAGGTAATGGATAAAAAACTGGCCATAAATGATTCCATTGATCTGCATCATGACCTGAAACATGCTCATACCCTGCTCTATATCGGGGACAACTGCGGGGAGATCGTTCTGGACAAGCTTTTTTTAGAATCCATCAATGTGCCTCAGAAGTATTTTGTAGTCCGCAATGGTCCCGTTCTAAACGACATAACCCTGGAGGATGCAAAGATGACAGGTATGGATAAGGTGGCCACAGTGATCACCACCGGTGATGATTCCCCGGGGGCTGTGTGGGAAACGGCTTCAAAGGAGTTCAGGAATCATTTTATCAATGCAGATGTAGTCATTTCCAAGGGTCAGGGAAACCTGGAAGGATTGATAGATGTGCCCCATGAGCACATCTATTTCC
>Ga0255419_10184_pt1 | contig 13685 bp, 13 predicted proteins | sample ANMaggSeSYBR02J3_FD_182658 | JGI IMG/M metagenome (GOLD analysis project Ga0255419, IMG submission 182658) | Sediment cell enrichment communities from methane seep in Santa Monica Basin, California, United Staets - ANME aggregate JGI... | ecosystem: Environmental > Aquatic > Marine > Cold seeps >...
TAATAGATATTGATGAGATGATACTCTCAGAAGACGACAAAAGAGAGTTTTTCAGGAGTGGTTTAGAATGGCACAAAACCTTTCTTTTAATCAAACTCATTTATTCACTGCTCGTCCTTAGTGATTCTTATTCAACGATGCATTATACATATTCATTTAATACCATGTATCCCTTGAATATTATGGATAGAAATATTCGAGATAAAATGATAAAATCGTACTCGAGAATATCATATAACTCAAATATCGATCAAATAGAATTAAAGGGCAGTTCTTGTTGCAATAATATAAACGAACTACGAAAAGAGATTTTGATTGAGTGTAATAATAGTATGAAGAAACTTTTGAAGGAAAATAACAAACTCTTCATGCTGGCTGTTCCGACTGGTGGTGGAAAGACAAACATCTCCATGAAAATGATATTAAATATACTTGAACATGATGAAAAGATAAAAAGGCTATTTTACGTGTTTCCTTTCATCAATATAATAGAACAGAACTACAAAGTGATAGATGATGCATTATTCGACAAATCTTTGTTCCCTGATAAAATAAGTCTTATTTCGGACATATATTCACGGGCATATGTAGACAAGTTTCAGGGTGAGATGGATGAAGATTCTGTATCAACTCTGAAAAAGATGATGGTAATCCGGGACGATAATTTCCTGAATAATTGCGTAAACGTTATTACAAATGTAAACTTTTTCAATGCTTTTATTAAAAATGGTGGGAATAACCGCTATAAAATCGTCAACATGTGCAACAGTATAATTATTATCGATGAGATACAAACATTGAGCGATAAAAATCTCAGAGTGTTTTATGATTTTATCAAGGAAACCAGTAGAAATTTGAATATTTATTACATCATTATGAGTGCTACACTTCCGAATTTCAATGATTTTCTCGATGATGTTGTAGTTCCACAGATTATCGATAATCCCCAAAAATATTACAATCACCCGGTATTCAAAAGAAATGAAATTGTTTTTAGAAAAGATGTCAACGATATAGACGGTATCAAAGAGTTGTTAATCGAAGAGATTAATAAAAATTATCGAACAGGAAACGTAAAAATTCTTGTGACCTTAAATTTGGTCGGCACTTCAAGAAAAGCGTACGAAGAACTGAAATGTGATGAGAAATTCAATGATTTTTCTTTTTATTTACTAAATAGTACCACTTCAAGCTTACGCAGGAAGAAGCTGATTGAAGAGATCAAAGATAAATCAAAAGAAGTACGAACAATAATAGTTTCAACACAATCTATAGAAGCTGGTGTTGATATCGATTGCGATTTCGGTATTCGGGATTATTCCATATTGGACAGCATAGAACAGATATCCGGACGAATAAATAGGGAGTGTGATGCAAAGAAAGCAGGCGTTTCAAAACTATTCGTCATAAAGTACAAAGATGGTAAGTTAGCAGATTCTAAGAAGATATATGCCGGTCAGGAACGATATAAAATTTTAACCAATAGGATAATTAACCAAGATGATGTTACAGAAATATTGAACTACAAGCAATTCGATAAATATTATAATGTTTTGTCTGGAGAATTGAAAAAAGTCGCAAAGGATTCTTTTAATATAATCAATCGTGAAATAAATGATTTACATTACCAAACGATAAACAATAGACTGGATGTAATTGATGACAAATTAGATAAAGTAGATATTTTTGTATGCGAGGAAATCCCAATAAAGAATTTGTCTGAGTATGACAGAACTAAAATCGAATCTTTGATTAACGATTCAGAAATAAGAAGGTTAGAAAAGAATCATAAAATCATATCAGGTGGAAAAATAATCACCGAAAATGTTTTTGAAATTTGGAAAGAAATTCTAACATCGACAGATAAATTCGAAGATATATATATCAGAAGAAAAATTACCAGCCTATTCAACCAGTTCATTATTTCGATAACCAATATAAAAAATACAACGTATGATCAAGACCTTTCAGGATATCTCGAAACGGATGGGTTTGTTGAGAAGGATAAAGACTTTGATGTTATTTTATCAACGCCAAAGTTCTTGGAATATTATTCATTCACCGATGGCTTAAGATCAGATAAGTTAAAAGATGCAATAAATAAACCATCGATTGGTGTTATTATTTGACTTTTCTAACATAACGTGAACCAGATGACAGTTGATATTCTACTCCGCACAAAGACCACCACACACTTTATATTTTCCTCCACAGTATTCCCAACCCAGGTCACCGAATCCTCCACCACATTTTCCTCTCTCAACTAACAATTAGTAAGTTTAAGTGACACTTTATCATTTTCCGGTTATTTTTAGATATGGATTTCAGGTTGCATCGTCTGTGTATACCAAGTTGTTGCCGCCGCCAACAATTAAAATATATAATCTATGTAATTTTCAAGTAATTTCGTCTACATAGCGTTTTTTCCCATACTCTGCGTGCCTCTGCGCACTCTGAGGTTCATGTTTATTGGATTATTAGTCCCATTCCTTCATTGACCCGCATCTTATTACATGAAGATGAAATTCAAGTCATACTCAGCAGCGAACTTATACGAACTCACAATGAACTCTACTTGATCACCTGAACATCATGACATAAATTATATACTATTTCAACAAAATCATACGATTCCTCGGAATTCTGGAAACTTTCCCAGGAGAAATGAAGTTAACACTCTTTCTGAAAAAAAACTGTGATGACTAGTGCCAGACACCTTCATTCCTTTTACTTTTGCCTTTTGGAAATTAGGATTTATTTTTCCGATGTCGTGATAATAAATCGCAAATGATATGATTTGTTTGATTTCAGTTTGTTGTTTTTCCCCAAACAGATTGGATATTAAATCATCCAGTATCGATTCAAGTCCTAATCCATCAATTATATGCAGGAAATAATTACTACATAGTTCCGAGTGATCTTCCAGCGATTCCAGATTGTCCCCTCGTCTATGAGCAGAATAGAATCGGTTACGTGGAATTAAACTTCGGTCCAGATCTTTGAATATTTCTCTAAAAGTATCAGAAGACATAGTAAACATTATCATCTGAGATGATGCAATTATCTGGATTTTTCAATGGTACAACACACTCTTTCTGCGGTATCGCCATTAAGCGATAAACGTACTTGAAGTTTTCATCGAAACCTACTGGAAGCATTTCCAGTTTCATGTTATCGGTACCTTCCTTTTCCAGTTCATCAAAGGGTAGTATGCTGCAACACATCGCTTCTCTCGTGGAATTTATCTTATAGTTTTCTAGGGAGATGTATTGGATGTTTGCAAAAAACTCATTCTTTCCCAGATATATGTGGAATACGCTGCGGTTATGCTGGATATTTTCAATGATGTTTTTATGCAGGTCATTATTTTCGTCCAGCAATAAGCCAATTTCATAGTCCGGATATAAGAGCACCTGTTCATTGATTATTACGTTTGGAGAAGCAGTGTCCACCCTGTTATTCAAAAAACTGTTCAAACTGTTATATTTCACTATGAACTTTTTATCAGAATTATTATTTGGTTTAATAAAAACTTTTAAATTTCCGATTATGCGATAAAATTCAGGTAGAGTTGACCTGTTTTTATATCCTTCGAGACCAGCAATTGATCCAATAATCCCCAGCAATTGTGGTTTTGGAATGATTGAATACGTATTCCTGAAACGATTGCTAATAGGCTGATTGAAATGGGCAAAACTCCCATATAATCTAAAAATCAGGAGTTTATTTGACTGTTTACCAATCTCATTTTCGTCAGGCGACGAAAAGTGCTTCAGTGTTACATCCATATAGTCACCAAAAGGTTCATTTCAATCTGAATTAATCTACTTGGAAAGAATGTTTTTGACTTTATTGGTGTATTGCTCAAGTAAATCGTTATTTATATTTCCTTCCACTAATTTTGTGACCTTTGAATAATCCACGATTACCCCACCATCTGATTCATATACTTCTACCAATGAGTTCAGGTTGTTGAATATCTGATCGTCTTTGTTCTCAAACCAAAGCATGCTTACCGTCTCGCAACCAAACATGGTGGTAGAAGTTACTTCTCCCACTGAGTATTTCAATGCGTTCTTCAGTTTATCTATGTCATTTTTTGCAATTTCAATTCCCTGTTTCTCTGCAGAGTTCATATTAAGGCAGATGTCATACACGTAATAAACATCGTCTGCCCTGGATTCTTCACCTATTGTGGTCTGCTGTGCATCTTTACTCTTCTCATTTGGATTCCTGTAAGGAGATAATATTTCAGAAGAGAATATATTGGATCCCTCAAACCTGTTGATTCCATAATTTATCTGGCAGGGACCGGTTATAGATATGTTGCTATCAACTGCAAATACTACTCCAAACAATCGAATATCTATGAATTGTTTGAGATCGTCGATTATGGCTCTCTCATCTTTAGGGATGTTTTCTTTCCCACATTTTTTGCAGTAGTTTTCCCTTAATGTCAGGTACCTTTGCACCACCGCCTTGTCTTTAATTTCGTGGAACTCCTTAGTTCTCTGGACGAACACAGGTTCATCTTTTGAGAGATATTCCCTTATACAATACTTCAATGCTTTATCGGTAGCAAATATCCTGCCAGTGGGTAATCTTCTGGGAAGACCATCAAAACCTGCATTAAAGCTTGCATTCTTTGCATTTACAACCACTACACCGTTATAGTTCATCTAATTCTCCTCCTGTTGTTGAGATTCGAGTTCTTCTTTTTCCATTTTAGAATAATATAAATAGTTATTGTCAAAATAACCCGTGTACAGAGGAATCTTATTGTCCTCGTATGATTTTTTGAACTCAAACGCCAGTACGTTTGTGATCAGATTATGAAATCTCTGATTGTTATCAAGATATTCGTTATGAGAATACTTTTCAAGGACTGTAACCAACTTCATTTTTAATATATCCATGTTATGAACATTCATGGTATATTTAGTAAAGAGGTTCAGTTTGTTCTGTCCTTTGTATTCCTGCAACAAATAATAAAATATCTGTCCCATGCAGTAACTCGCTTCAAAATCATTCTCTACTTCGAAAGGTTCCGCAACTTTTAATTTTTCTTTTAGTGTCATATATTCTGTAATAGTATCGCCCCCATTAGGCTCTATGTTCAGATACTTAAAGTAAATTGTTAAGAAGAATCGTATTTTATTAGGTCCGATCTTCATATCATCCCGAAGACCGGGATTCGTAACCAGCTCAGAGAGTATTTCTCTGAATAGTTTCGAATAAATCCGGTCCTCGAAGAAAGAATTATCCTGAAAATATACAAAGTTTCTAATAATTAAGTTATATTCGATGATTTTCAGCTTGAGGAAAGGATGAAGTGATTTCATCAACTTTTTTTGGATCGGTCTCAAACAAGGAACGTGTAAGAGTATTATTAAAGATTAGATTTAATTCTCTCAAGAATATTGATTTATTCCTTTCATTTTGAATGTATGTAATTTCTCCCCCCTTACCTTTGGCCGTGAGTTCTTTCAGTGTTGAGTGTAGCGGAATGTCACTAACATTGACAATGGGTTTCTCGTTTGGTAGATTGTAATTGAAATTATTTACATATATGAACTCTATATCCTCAATTTTTGGATCGGTGATCATCATAACATAATCGAACTCCTGAGATCGATTCTTGTTATACAGAGTTTTTAACATTTTTAAGATGCCAATCGGATCGGAAGAATACTCTTTATAATCGCTTGTGTCAAACGTTAAGGTTGTGGGAAACACATATCTGTAAAATTTGTATTTTTTAATATATTCAAAAAAATCGTAAACTTGCTTGGCGCATTTTTTACAAATATTGAAATTTTCCGGACTTTTTGATGTCAAGTTAGTATTGAACCTTGTAGGGTGCCTGAAAAGAAATTTTCGATCTTTTCCCAGATCGAACATATTTCCTCGGGTCAACATGTATAGTTTACCGGATTCCCCACAACTATCACAATTTCCGTCGAATATAGGATATTTCAGAATTTTTTCTATGGTGTAATCTTCAACAACATCTAAATATTTCTCAATATCTGAATTGTTTACAAGAAAAACAATGAAGTCATTCTCCACTAACCTGAAACTGTTTTCCGGGTTAATTATGTCAAAATCTCTAAAAAAGCTCACGACTCTATCGCAAAGCTCAGGGAATTGGTCATAGTATTTGGTTTTTCTCACTGAATTTTTAAAAGCCTCAACTTTCTCCAAAGGGATATTTATCAAAGCATTCTCATTAAGATGCTTCCGATTTTTACCATTATCATCTTTATCGATGAAAGCTTTTGTAATTTTATAGTGTGTGGGTGAATGGCTCATCAATGCAGAATTGATGCCGATATTGTTAGCGTTGTTATGCGTGGGATTCACAAACTTATTAAAATTGAAATATCTAAATGGGTACTTATCTAACAATAGGTTATCATCAATTTCATCTTTATTAATAACAAACGGCGAATCGATTAAGTTTGGAGGTACGACCAAAATTTTGGTTTTTTCATTCTTCTTCTCTATTTAATAAATCGCTGTATTCTTCCTCAGTAAACAAATTTACGATAAAGTTGTACATACTTCCTCCAAATCTACAACAATAGATTTTTTCGTCTGCAACTCTCGCTTATCCCTCATAGCTACCACCCAAATAAACACCCTTAACATATTTATACTCTACCCATGCAGGTTGAAAGTATTTCTTCCCATCGGCGCGGGCCGTTTCCCTTTTGCCACACCCTTCCGTCACGCCCTCACCACATATCCCCACTGCACCAGCCGTGTCCTCTCCGGCGGCATCCTTGTAAAGCCAAAACACCTGCATAACCAAATTATGCATAATCTATTTATGCATAAAAGCATTATACTAACATATATGTTCATAAACAGAACCCATGAACTCGCAATCCTGAAGCAGCACAGCAGATCAATAAGCTCTGGCTCAAGAATAAACATCGCACTCTTCGGGCTCAGGCGCATCGGGAAAACAGAATTGCTATTGCAATTCAAAAACACCACCCATGACAATAACATACTGATCCCCTACATAAACCTCCAGAAAATAATCCCTGATATAGAAGGATTCGCAAAAGCATACTCAAAAGAACTGATATACGAAACAATCAGGCAAAAAGAACAGGCAGACTATCCCTATGAGATGGAAGACCTGCTTATACTCGCATCAAAACTGGGAGATATGGAAACCCACCACGTAAGAACCCTCATAAGCATCCTCAAACAGCACGAGATCGCCACAGAAGAACTTCTGGAACTGACATTTGCATTTGCACAGAAACTCGCAGAAAAACACGATAAAAAGATCATATTCATGCTCGACGAATTCCAGGAATTATTACAGGTACACTCCTGGTTCCTTCAGGTAATGCGCTCGATAACAGAAAAACAAAAAGACGTCAACTACTGGATATCAGGCTCAGTGTTCTCGGTCTTCAATGAAATGCTCAACTATAAAAACCCCTTTTTCGGACAGTTCACCAGGATGACCCTGGAAAACTTTGACAAGGAAAGCACATACGAACTTATCGATTCGACACTTCCCTTTAAACCCGCCCAAAACCACAAAGACAAGATATACAAATTCACAAACGGCCAGCCGTACTACACAGTTGCCGTATGCAGGAAAATATCCGAACAGTATGCACTTGACAGTTCGATCAACACACCACAGGTAAATTTCTGTATAATGAACGAAATATTCGCAGATACAGGCTCCATCAATGAGCATTTCGAGTACATCCTCGATGTATCCCTTGCAAAATTCAAGAACAAAGATAGGTACAAGACCATACTCTTCCTGTTATCACAAGATCCTGCAACCCTGGCAGCAATTGCAAGGCACATAAAAAAACCTACCGGCGAAATATCAAATTATCTCAAAGCCCTCCTGAGAACAGACCTCATATTCCGCAAAGATAGCACATACCACATACGTAACCCACTATTTGCCTTCTGGGTCAATAACAAATATCTGGGCCTCGGTACGGAGCTCACATCAGGGAAAGCGGCAGAACACCTACTGGCAAACCTGGAGGAAAAATACCAGAGAGTCTCAACCGAACTTGGAATTGCCAAAGAATTTGAAATAAAATACAAACTGGAAGCACTGTACAACATCAAACTTGAGAAGTACCTGAAAGATAACATCGAATTCGACCTGGTAGGCACGGATGGCAACACGGCATATATTTTTGAGATCAAATGGCGAAACAAGAAAACCAGCTACAAAGATATTGACAACCTGATACAAAAGATCAACAGCTCCGAATTCAGGACACAAAAGAAACAGGTGATATTCATCTCAAGATCCGGATACACGAAATCTGCGCTCGAATTTGCTGGACAGCATGAAGTAAAACTCCTTAACAGGCATATGGAAAAAGTAACGATCCAGGATAGCTGAAATATCCATGGGCTCCCCGCTCATACCACATCCACACACCCGAACCCCATAGCATTCTTCTCGCCCAGCCCTGCATCATACGCAAACTCCACAAGCTCTGGGCTCGCCTCAACTTCCATTTTCATCAAACTGCACCGCCTGAAAGAATTGCCAATCGATATCCGTTTGGGTTTGACATCCTTCACATCCACAACCTCAAAGTGCTCATGCTCAACAAGGTGCCCGTAGAACTCCTCATACCGGGCGGTCAGGTTTGTATGCAGGTTCTCATAGAACTTGGCATCCTTTGGGTACAGGTCAACCTCGACCAGCTTACCATCACGTTTTCTCATAGTCTTGACATACACAGGTGACAGGGTTTTGAACGTACAGGTATCCGAAAACTCACGCTGTGGAAGAATCTCCACACGCTCGATAATAAAATCAACCTTCTTCTTTTTACCAAGGAAAAATTCAGGTTCAAGCAGCAGTCCCTCAGTAAAACTTCGTATGAATTCAGGATCGGGCGAAGAAAGGAAAAAGTGGGCCTTTGTGAAATTCAAGCCGTCTTTATCCGGGATCCGTTCCTCGATGATCAAGTTGGAAAACGTATAGAATTTGAATCCCTGATGACTGTGGATCGAATTTGCCAGGGAAATATTTGCCGCAGCAAGACGGGAATACAGCATAGATGCTATGCCGTACTGGTAATCATAGAACAGCGGACCACCTGAGAGTTTTCGAATCGTGATTTTACTTCGCACAATAATGAAAACAATCGTGATCTGACTTATACTTGTGTACTATTTTCATTTTAAACCCGGCTGTTATCCCAGCACCTGCTCGATCCTCTCCAGTGCCTCACGTATTCGCTCCTGGCTGGTAGCATAGGAAATCCTGATAAAGTCCATGCTGTTGGGTCCAAACGCACTTCCCGGCGTAGCAGCCACATGGGCCTCTGTGAGCAACTGCTCGCACACATCATCACCGTTACCGTATTCGCTTACGTCGGCAAAGGAATAGAACGCACCGCTGGGATAATTAGACTTAATACCAATATTGTTCAGCCCGTCCACCAGCAGGTCCCGCCGTGCCTTGAACTCGGCAACCATCCCTGGAATAAATGACTGGTCCCCTTTTAGGGCCTCCACGCCTGCCCACTGGACAAAAGTAGTGGCACTGCTGACACTGTGGCTCTGCAGCTTTGACATGGACGTGTACAGTTCATGAGATGTGGCAAGATAACCCAGCCTCCAGCCAGTCATTGCATAAGCCTTTGAAAAACCATTGATCGTGATGGTGCGGTCTTCCATGCCAGGTAGGCTGCCGATGCTGAAATGCTCTTTATCGTAGATGATCTTCTCATATATCTCGTCCGAAATCACAGTGATATCGTGGTCGATAGCAAGGTCTGCGATCTCTTTTATCGCTTCTCTGGAAAAAATTCCCCCTGTAGGATTGCTGGGGCTGTTCAATACAATAAGCCTGGTCTTCGGAGTGATATAACTGGCTACATCTGTGGGACAAAAATCATTTTCCGGGTCAAGGGGTGCAAACACTGTCTTCCCGCCCGCTATCTTGATGCACGGGTCATAGGATACCCAGGCCGGGTCGAACAGAATGCCCTCATCGCCCTCGTCCAGTATGGCAAGTATGGCCTCGAACACAGCCTGCTTGGCGCCCGGTGTCACGATCACATGTGCAGGCTCAATGTTCAGGTTGTTCTCTTCATTCAGTTTTTCAGCAATAGCAAGGCGTAGTTCGGGAATGCCGGGGGAAGGAGAATAATGGGTGTCGCCCCGGCGCAGCGACACTTCGGCAGCATCACAGATATGCTTCGGTGTGTCAAAATCAGGTTCTCCCAGGCTGAAACTGATAACATCATGTCCCTCGCGCTTGAGATCATTGGCCAGATCCGTCATCCTGAGGGTGGCCGATTCCTCTATACTTTGCAGGCGTTTTGATACCATGGCTTCAATCTGGGATGAGATATTATTTTAATCTTTGCACCAGCTTGACGGCAGCCTCGACCGCACGTTTGGCATAGTCAACTCTCTTGTGTGCATCCAGCCTGCTCATACCAGGGCCCGATATGCCCAGGGTTACCGGTTTATCATATTCCAGTGACAGGTCTGTGATCTTCCTGGCAGCATGCTGCACCACAATCTCATCGTGCTTGGTCTGGCCTTCGATAACGCAGCCGATCGTGACCACGGCATCGATGTTGGGGTCGGTTACCATTTTCTTTATGGCCAGCGGCATATCATATACACCCGGCACCATAATGGTCTGCTCAACTGTAGCCCCCAAAAACTCTGCATGCTCCCTGCCCAGTAGCTCCATCTGGTAGGTTATGTCCCTGTTGAACTCTGCTATCACAAATCCCAGTTTAATATCGCTCATGATAATGATCTCCGGTTATTTCAAATTTTATTTCTTATTGACATTATACTATAAATTTAAATATGTTCTACAGACCCACCTGACCTGCATCCTTATAGCCCTGCCGCTGCCCGGTACCTGCCTCACGTTCCAGATCCCGCTTGTTAAACAGCAATTTAACAACATTCAGGGCATGCTCCCGTGAGCGCTGCTCCATCAACCATGCAAGGGTTTTTTCATCCTGCGCCTCATCCTCATGCACGAACACCTCGATCACATGGGTATTGGTCATCAATTGTGCCTGGATGATACCCTGGGAAGCCTCGTGGGCGCATATCTTATCCTTTGGGTCTGCCCCAGGCATACCCAGCGCCATGACAATATCGCAGCCCAGTTCTTCTATCAATTTCTTACAGGCCACGGGCAGGTCCTTGATACCGGGTACAGTATAACGCTCGATCTTCACAGATGCATTGTTGCGCAGCTCATCAATTGCTGCACCTCCCATATCATACCTGGCAAATGTAGTATCTGCAATGCCTATCGTGACCATGCTTTTCCCCTAACTGCACCTTTAACTGCGATTGTATTTCTTTACTGCTATTGTCTTTATATCTTGTCCAGTTCCCTGCTTGCTGCTTCCAGGCCTGTGCCAATTCTGTCAACCAGCCCGTGCTTTGCCAGCACCAGTTCCAGTGCAGAGATGGTGGTGATCATATCAGTAGCAGTGAAATTACCCATACTGCCTATCCTGAATATCTTACCCTTCAGGTGTGACTGCCCGCCAGATATCTGGATACCCATGTCCAGCATCCCGCCGCGCAGTTCCTTATCAGTTATACCCTCAGGAATGTTCATGGCAGTGACAGTATTGGAATAACTGTGATACTTATCGATCTTCGGAAACAGTTCAATACCAAGCGCATCCGCTGCCGCACGTACAGCTGCTGCACCTTGTGCATGCCTGTGCTTGCGCTGCTGCATTCCTTCCTCCTTCACGATCCGAAGGGCCTCACACATGGCAGATATTAACGGCACACCTGGTGTGTATGGTGTCTGGGTGGGTGAATTTGAGCCTGATTTACGGTATGCTTTCAGGTCAAGATAATATGGCGGTTTATCCACTATGGCATCCCATGCAGCATCACTGACCGTAATGGCAGACAGACCCGGTGGTGCAGCAATACATTTCTGGGAACCCATAAATGCCAGATCCACACCCCATTTGTCAACCTCTACCGTATCACCCCCAACTGTAGTAATAGCATCCATAATGAACAGGGCACCGTATTTGTGTGCAAGTTTGGCTACTTCTTCTACCGGGTTCTTTATGGCCGCACTGGTCTCGTTATGTACCATTGCCACGGCTTTGGCACCGTTTTCAAGGGCGGCTTCCACGGCCTGCAGGTCAATAGGCGTGCCCCAGCCATATTGCAATTTTACCGCATTACCATAGCGCTCCCCTATATCACATAACCGCTCACCGAATTTACCGTTCTCGATAGTGATTATTGTATCGCCCTTTCCTATCACGTTCCCTATGGCAGCTTCCATACTGGCAGTGCCTGAACCTGATATTACGAATACTTCGTTTTTGGTCCGGAACAGTTCGGCAAGTATCTCCCTGCATTCATCATAGATGGCGCCGAATTCCTCGCCCCTGTGACCGAACATAGGTCTGCCCATGGCTCTCTGTACCCTGGGAGCAATGGGTACCGGCCCAGGTATCATCATCAATGTATTTTCAAGTTTCATCATCTAGTCACTCGATACTGTTCAATCTGAATTTGAATTGGTAGATGTTGCATATTATATGTATTGCATGTATATCTTTTTATTTTTGTGTAATGGTCCCTGTCTAAAAAAGTATAACTCGCCAACTCTTCCCCGCATATTATACACTCCAGACATATCATGTCCGAACGCCCCGAATACCTTAATCCCCAATTACCCTAATATAAGGTTAATTGGTCAACCTAACCAAATATCAGGTCAATAAGCCACTTTACCGCCTTTATGTATGCATCGATCTCACCCATTAAGTATGCCGGAAATCCAAATATCAACGGTATCTTAGCATCCCACCATAATGGTAATGTTCCCATCATGATCAGTATGACAAAGACCATAATAAGGGCAAAAATCTGTTTTAAATTCATTTTTCCTACCAGACGTGATTAAAGTAATTATATTTTTATGACACTTATAATTTGTCCACATGGAAAAGTACTTTCATGTGAGCTTAGAAAATGCGAACGAAGTGAGCATTTTCTTGATATCTACAAAAACTATATGATAATTCACTAGCTTGTAATAGGTATGATTATTGGTTTGCTGGGTCCACAAGGAACGTATTCTGAAAAAGCTGCCAGACAGCTCAATGTGAAAGCCCGGCTCATGTTCTTCGATAATCTGGAAGATGTTATTGAATCTGTGCTTACCCGGGAAGTTGACTGTGGTGTAGTTCCCATTGAAAATTCACTGGAAGGGTCTATCGGAATCACTATGGACGCACTTAAAGAAAATGATATATACATTATTGGCGAGGTTATTGTCCCTATCAGGCACTGCCTCCTGTCAAAGGGGCACACGGAAGATATTAAGGTTATTCTGTCCCATTCCCAGGCACTGGCCCAGTGCCGTAAATTCATACGTGAACATTTTAAAAATATTAAGATACAGACAACAGGCAGCACATCACATGCCGCAAAACTCACTTCTGAATTCCCTGAGATGGCTGCCATAGCATCCAGGGAATCTGCAAAGAAATATAGTCTTGATATACTGGCAAATGATATCCAGGACTATAAAGAGAACTACACCAGGTTCGTTGTATTAGGGAATAATATTCCCGAACCTACCAGGCATGATAAAACATCCATCATCATTCACCTTGCCTATGACAGACCGGGTGCCCTGT
>Ga0255419_10185_pt1 | contig 13636 bp, 12 predicted proteins | sample ANMaggSeSYBR02J3_FD_182658 | JGI IMG/M metagenome (GOLD analysis project Ga0255419, IMG submission 182658) | Sediment cell enrichment communities from methane seep in Santa Monica Basin, California, United Staets - ANME aggregate JGI... | ecosystem: Environmental > Aquatic > Marine > Cold seeps >...
GGACTAAAGCCTTGAAGCGGATGCCCTTCGGGCTGCATTTAATAATTCCATATTTGAAGGCAATTATGACAAAAAAGTAAAGAATTGCGCCTTAACTGAAGGAAATATTTGCTAAAGATATTTCCGCCTAAAGGCGAAGGTTTATACCCCGCCCCATGGAAATTAACTTGATCAACAAAGTGTACGGTAGTAAAATTATACTGAAGGAGGGTAAAAATGAACGAAACATGCGCACCATCATTCCGACTAAGCCTACTTGTTATTTTTTGTTTTTTAATCCTGTCATCAGCCGCATGGGGTGCGGCTGGTAGTAATCATCTCTCAACTGGCGAAGTCCTTCTTTCTGATCAATCCCTGACTTTGCCGGACGGAGAGCGGATCCTCCATATGCAGATTGATGGGAATCTGGTTCTCAAGGGGCCGTCTGTGAGTCGACAGCTTTGGCAATCCGGCACGGCCGGCAATCCCGGCGCCTATTACAGAATGCAGGGCGACGGCAACTTCGTTATATACTCGGCAGAGGATGTAGCGCTCTGGGCATCCCATACCTGGGGGAACCCGGGCGCGGAACTGGTCATGGAGGAGGGCCGGCAGGGTGTCATCTGGGGTCCGCCGATGAGAATCCCTATATGGCAGACGTGGACTTCCGGCAATCCCGGCGCCTATTACATAATGCAGGGTGATGGCAACCTGGTGGTTTACTCGGCAGATGATGAACCGCTCTGGTCATCCGGGACCTGGGGGAACCCGGGTGCCAAGCTCTTTTTTAAGGACGGCCATCTGGGCATTGTGAGTGCACCAGAGACCAAGGTTCTTTGGTCGAGCGGGACCAAGGACAATCCTGATGCAAAGCTGGAATTCGTGGATGGTGCACTGGTCATCTACAGCGCTGACGGTAAGCTCCTCTGGAATACACCGACGGGGAAATACTGCGAAAGTGATCCATCTAATTTTTGGGAAAAGGACAACTGCACCCCAGAATCGCTATGGAAGATGTCCCAGTGGGAGTTTAGCGATGAAGGCGACTTGGTAGTCCGCCCCCCCCTTTCCTTATAACGATAGATGGAGCTCAGGTACAGCCGGAGCACCGAAGCCGGAACTGCGCATGCTGGAGGACGGTAATCTGGTCATCACCTCCTCGACGGTATCCACGCTGTTGTGGATATCGCCAGGAAACCCTAAAGGCCCGGACTGTGAACTGGTCATGGAGGAGGACGGCAATCTCGTCATCTACAGCAGCACGAATTTCAGACCGCTCCTGTGGTCGTCGAGGACCAACGGATATCCCGGCGCCGAACTTGAGATGCGCGATGACGGCAACCTGGTGATTACAGCGCCTGCGGAACGGAGTATTATCTGGGTCTCCGGCAGTGGCGGCCATTCGTATGCCGATCCCCATGCACGCATGCAGTCTGACGGCAACCTGGTGATTCACCATCAGGATGGGACAGTTCTGTGGTCGAGTGGCACTGGCGGTCATACGGGTATCGAACCCCACCTGGAGCTTCAGACAGATGGAAACGTAGTAATCTATTTCCAAGAGGGCGCCATTGACGCCCGTTGGGCTACGCATACCTATATGCCCTGGATGGAAAAATTCGGAGATCATATCGCCAATTTTACGTTGCGGACACTGGCCATCCCGGGCACACATGACTCGGGCACTTGGGGATTGGATGATCGGTATTGGGCTGATGATAGAAACGTCAGCGAAACAATTTTTAAAGTCGACGGCTATCTGCCTGGGCATGTGGAGGTGGATGGACACTGGGAAGATTGTTGTTTGTGGAACATATGCGGGCCGTGCTGGATACCCGAATTCATACCCCACGCCAAGTTTATGTATAGCTTTGCCAAGACCCAACCCTTTGGTTTCACCTCCCAGCTTAACAACGGCATTCGCTATTTCGATATGCGGGTGCTTTACGATGACGGAAATCTCTATCTTATCCACACTCTGAAAGGGCCCGATGTCTTTGCCGAGATCAATGCGATCAATAGCTATCTGCGGCGCAATCCCCGCGAGATCGTGATCCTGGATTTTAACCACTTTTACACCCAGGGAGGCTCTGGGAGTGAAATTCCCGAGGACATGAACGAGGCGCTGGCCAAGCATATTAATCATACACTCGGGGACATGATGATCCCGCCGCCGGACGATGTGAATGAGCTGACCATCGGTGATATCTGGGAGGTTGGTCATCAGGTCGTTGTCTTCTACAAAAATCCACCGGATGGTGTGGACACCTCCAAGTTCTGGCCCAGAGACAAGTTGCGGAGCAAGTGGCTTGATCAACAAAGCCTCCGTGCAGGAGGAGACAAGGATGGATTGGCTGTAGCAATCGAAGATGAGGCCAGATGTGTCGTCAACGTGGGGGACGACTGCGGCGAGGATGCCGTCAATCAGCTATGGGTATTGCAGGGGATTCTGACCTTCAACCCCGAAACCTTGGTAAAGTATTATAATGAAGAGAAATGGTTCAATCTGTTGGCCTGGTTGAATGGCAACAAGAGCGCGGCTGCCTCAGTGAACGATTGGGTGGCGGATTGGTCGCTAACTGGCGGATACACTAGGGGCATCAATATCCTGCTGGGTGACTGGGCGTTGGATAGTGGTCTGGTCAACACGGCGCTAATAATTAACTTACTAAAGATAGGCCGGCACCTGAGTGATCACGATATTGTGGGTCTCCCTCTGCTTGATAACCCTGAGCCTGCTCCCCAGACGTGGCTGGAAGCAACGGCGCAAACGGTTCCCGATATTGTTCCGCCGATAGACATCCGCATTGATGCCACCGGCGTAGGAACGCAGGTCGAGTTCGGAGAAGGCGCGGCTTATGACCACATTGATGGTTGGCTTGATAATGTTTATCCCAGTGTGGATGTGAACGCGTTTCACCCAATCGGCAAGCAGCAAGTTTACTGGTCGTCTCACGATGCATCCGGAGTGGAGGGTGTTGAAACCCAGACAGTCTGGATTGTCGCCCACCGCCCCCTGGCGGATAAGACGGAGCTGTGGCCGGTAAACCGTAAGATGGTGACGGTCACCATCGACGCCAATGTGGTCCCCGCCCTTCAGGGCCTGGTCACCCTTTCCGCCTCTGTGGACAGCAATCAGCCGCAGGAAGGCATGGGACCAAGCGACAAGGGCCCCGACTGGTCCGAACCGCAGATTGATCAGGCGAATGGAACCATTCAGGTAGCGCTCAGGGCGGAACGTTGGGATGACATTGATCGCCTCTATGCCATCACTGTGACCGCCACCGACGCCAATGGAAATAAAAGCCATGAGGTGGTGCAGGTCAAGGTGCCACCAACCAAAAAGGCCAAGACCCCCGACTGCTATAATGAAAATGCGCACCATCTTGTGGGACATTGTGCAAAGCAATAGAGCTTATAGCAGGAAACGAAACAAAAACGGGTCGCCCAAAGCGCCCCGTTTCTGTTTCTATTATGGAAAGGGTTGAACGAGGGTGGATCATACTAACCAGCATGGCTGGACCAAGACCAGCCACAACAAAACATAAAAGTTCGGCGCTCTGGCATGGCAAAATTTATCACTCCGTCGGAGACTTTCATATAAAACAGACAGCTTAATAGTACATGTATTTTTTGCGCCTTAGACGGCTTAACTTTAATCGGTGTCAAAGCTTGAATTGTAATCGGTGTCAATAATCGGTGTCAAAGCTTGAATTGTGAATTAATGTTTGACAATTAAGCCACCACCATTTAGCAAAATCAGTATGGGCATAGGAATTTGGGGTCAAACCTTGATTATTATAATAAGAAAATGTAAGACTCGGACTATCCTTCCTGAAAATGCATCCAGCCAAAAAAATCAACAAATTATATCCTTTCAATAAAAAATATAGATAGTTTTTTAGCATAAAAGCGTGGAAAATATGAAGGCGATAAAACAATGTCAAAATTGGTGTCCTTGAACCGCTAAGGCGCGAAGACGCAAAGGGTTTGTTACTTTTTCTGATCGGAACGAACGATCAGAAAAAGTAACATGCCTTGAAGGAGTGAGCCCGGGGAACGTTTGTGCGGGACGGGTACGTTGCTATTTTTGTATGTTTATTGATTTTTTTGCCAATGGGAAAAACAGTTTGCGGAATTCTTCAATGCATTCTCAATAGTTAGGCCTTCCCCCAAATCCTCATCAGGTTAATGACAACAATCTAAGGCTTGCGCTGGAAAGCCATCCCAACATGTTCAAAATGCTCATCTCCTGTCACAATTTCCTTAAAACCGAGTTCCTTTATGATCACCATTGAAGTGAAATCGGTAAAGAATATCTTGGGCTTATCATGGTATTTCAACCGCAGCCCCTTTGCTCGTTCGAATCGTTCGGGAGTAACCCACTCAACCTGCAGATAACCCTCTTTGATAGCTTTATCTAGCGTCGCCAAAGATCCTTTAGCCGTCTTGAATGGTAGCCTCCTAAAGAGCAAAGTGATCGTCTCTCGTCTAACACGTAATCCGATGTATAAATGATTCCTTTCTGACTACGAAATTGGCTGTAAAAGTCTTTTACCTCCTGATGCCGGGATTCCTTTCTGTCCCGCAGCGTAAGCCAACCCCAAGTATCAATAAAAAGCTTCAAGCTTTCTCTCCATAAAGCTCACTGTCTATATCCTTGGCCAGAGAACCGTGCGATACGCCACCTATAAACTCCAGAATTGGATCCTTCCCTGGTTCGATGTCCAGTTCCCCTTTTTTCTTATTACGTTCCTTTTCCAGAAGAAACTCCAGCCTACGGGACGCTCATTAGTTTATAAGTCTCAAGTGCCAAAGCTTGAATTGTGAATTAATGTTTGACAATTAAGCCACTGTCATTTAGCAAAATCAGTATGGGTAGAGCAAGCAGGACCCTGTTTTTGAACGCCCATGGCCGTGCTGAGTTCCCTGTACAAATTCTTTGCTTTCTGATGAATAGGAGAGCTTTTCAAGCCTTTGATGTTGGCTGTGCGGGTAAAAAAGGTCTTCAGGACCTCTCGGGGGCTTCTAGTTGACCGACCAAAAATGGGGAAGTCTACTTTTGCCCCTTGCTTCTCAGGAATCAAATTATAAGTTCCTATTTTTCCATTAAATCCGGATGGTTTATATACAACTGGACGTAGTAAACTTATAAACGATATCCCCCCTTTCAATAAATCTTATCATAGGTTCCTATCACAAACATTAGTCCATAGAGACCAGACCTTTTTTTTCTGCTTAACGTTTACGTCGTTTTTTCCAATATTCTGGATGACGACTCATGTGCATAACAGCATAAATTGATATACAATTGTTTTCAACACAGTAGTATATTCCGAATGGAAAGCGACTAATAAGATGACGTCGTACATCTTCTTCAACAATCGACCATGCTTCTGGAAACATTATGATATTCTCAATACCGGTTTCAATGGCTTTGACAAATGATTCAGCCAGTCGCGGATTAATCTCGAAGTAATAAGAAATCGCACATTGGTATTCTTCAAGTGCTTCTGGATGGAAAATGTACTTCATTTGTTAAGAATCCGACGTGCTTTATCCAAAGCGTCTTTACCATTGACAGGTTGCACGTTACCTGATCTCATTTCGTTTCTTCGTCTTTTAACATTCTCAAGATGAAGTTGTTCCAAAGATGGGTCAATATTTGTTTCCAAATATTCAATAATACGTTCAGCCAAAACAGCTTTCAGATCGTCTGGAAGGCTCATCACTTCTTTATAGGCTTTATCAACAGTTGTTTCCATTTTTTATATATATCCTCCATTAACAAAGTGGCGGGACGGGGGCTTGGAGAACGTTATGTTGCGAGTTTAATTATGTTGTGGGAATTTAATTCTCCTCATTTAATTTTTCTTATCTTATTTCAAAATACAATTAAAAAATCAATCTAATTTCTTGTAGTCCAAGGCAACGGGACATTGTTGACTGGCGGTAATTATCTTCAGCTCGGGGAAATAGCTTGAATCTGGGGTCAATCTGGGGTCAAACCTTGATTATTATAATAAGTAAACTATGGGACCCAAAGCTTGAATTATGAATAAAAAAAGTTTTTTTATAAATGGCCCGATTCCAAACCATGAATCAGCCAGAACAATGCAGTTGGGAAATCCATTGTTCATAGCTCATCTATGCCACTGCCTGGGTTTCCGAAACTTTTACGCTGAGGCGGTAGCCCAACTGTGAGAGAAAATCTTCGCAATCTTCCCAGGTCATACCAAAGGCTTTGACATCGCCCAGCCCCACGCGACTGACGATGTCTCTCACGATTTCAAAGTCCTTCTCTTCAAAATTCGCCTCCATCATCGCTGACTCCGCCCAATCTACTAACTCTGCCAACGTGATACGATGATAGAGGTAATCAATAAGCTTTTGACCGACCTTTTGACGAGTAATTTTCATCTGCCACCTCCCTTAACTCTGATGTGACTTTTGTTTACAGGATACTTTTCATGAATCTCAACCAGTCGGCCATCCTCGTCGAAGATTTCCTGATAGAACTTGATAGGACGGGGAATGCGGGACGGGGTTGAAATTACGCGTTTATAGTCTTTCATGGACAAGAATTGATCGACGATCAGTTTTTGGCTTCTAAGCGTTTAACCGCTAAACTTACTGCGGGTTGTGAAATCTTCAGCTTTTGCCCTAATTCGCAGTTAGCAGTTGTTACAGCATATAAAGTTACAGACTCAACCGATGCACCTTCCCGATGGCTTCAATCTGCCTGTTCTCGACCCCGGCCTCACTGGCAAAACGCGGCCATTGTGAAACTGATTCTATTACCGCTTTGATAATCAGGAGGCCGGACTTGATATTCATCTCTTTACCAACGGCAAGCAAATCTGCTATTGTAAACCCATCACGTTTACCGTGAATAGACATTTGATGTTGATATGTCCAAGGTCCGTCGGGATTATAGGCATAGATCACATCAAAGGCCGGAGCCAGACCCCACTGTCCTCGCTTGTCCATGATAAAAGCGATATTCTTGGTATGATCATCCTGATTGCGGGCTACCACATTGAACACCATGCGCCGATATTGTTGTTCCGCATCTTTATAAGGCAGTCGCAGCTCCCGCATGATTCGAAATGCTTCTTCGTAAGAATGGGCTCCGAGTGTATTGAAATCAAAATGCGCCATGGCGCAAAGTGACTGAACATGAAGCTTCTCATTTCCGCTGGACCGGTCAAACCGCCGGGTCATAAAATGAGCGTGGTCGCCCTCTTCCAAAAGGCGGCACTCGGTCATATTAATATCCGCGGCTTTGGCCATGAGAGAATAAGCATACTCAATGCGCCCATAACCGGCAGAATCGCCAAGCGACGTATCGCGAACACCGTCAAATTTTAGAATCCAGTAGTTATATCCTTTGGGCGCTGCCACCTGGCCGGAGCGTACTTTTCCGGTTTTATCATTGAGGGCAATCACCGCTTTGGGGCGGTTGCCGCCGGCTGAGGTTCCCACGCGGATTATATTCAGCATGGCATCTGAGGGATCACTAAGAAGATCGCTCTGAAGCTGAGACCGCTTATCCACAACTGCCTGTGCCAGTTCCGTTAAGGCCTGCACTTCAACAGGCACCGAAGTTTCTATTTTTATATTGATCACAGGTCGAAACTCCAAAGCGCCCATTCCTCGTTTTCCGGTGTAGCAGAGCCGTTCCACCGGGCTGAAACTTTCAGGCGTTCGGCCTTGTCCGGCGAGCCATTGATTGATAATAGCATTACCAAATTTATCCGGCAGAGCATCAGCCAACAAGCCCGGAAGCCCTTTATATGTTTCAAAAGACAATCTACGAAATTCAAAACGGGCTGCTCCCCTGCGTGCTTCATCAATTGGCATCATGATAGGAGAAAGGTCCAAACCATGTTCCAGAAAACCCGGATCAAATTCAAAGATAGCGAACCGATTTTCTTCATCCCAGGAAACCGCCCCCACCAACATGTTCCAAATCCGAACTTCAGCAACCTGCACTCTATCTACCACTCTGATTCTCCTCCATTCGATTGCTTTTTCTTCGGAGAGGCCCTACGTCTTTCTTTGCCCTTTAGTTTTGCTAACTGCAAGGGGCTGATACCAAGTTCCGGTAAAAAGCTTTCTAACTCTTCCAGAGCGTTTAAAGCACGTAAAATCTGAATCAGGGTCATTACGCTGAACGGTTTGCCTTGTTCGACATCGCGAATAGTGGTGCGATTCAGACCTGCCTTCTCAGCAAGATTCTGTTGCGACAGATTTTTATCAAGCCGCCTGCGTTTTAAGCGATCCGCAATTCCCCGCAGAATCGCCAAGTCACTCTTACCATAAATACTCATAACGATGGCTCTCAACATCAATAAATCAATAATACTTTAATTATGATGCCTACAAACATCAATGTAATGTATAATATTTTCATTGTCAACAACTTATTAATGATGGTATTAACCATCATACCATATAAATATTGCGATCAATGATGTATATATCCATCGTATTCCGATATAACAAAGCACCATGCTAAGTTGAGTGTAACCACCGGTCAAAGAACCAGCCACAGGCCTGCGGGACGCTCATTAGTTTATAAGTTTCTGTTTTTAAACCACTGGCCTGCGGGACGCTCATTAGTTTATAAGTTTCTGTTTTTAAACCACTGTTGAATGAAGTTTTGGGTGTTGGGCTTTTTGGAGAAGCGGTTTAGGGCTTTGAGTTGACAAATACTTTTGCTGGTTGCTGTACTAGCCAGAGGGTATGCTGATGATTTGTGACCTTATGGAATGCGGGACATCCATAACTAAGTAGTTAACTATCATAAACATAAGGCATCTGGTTTAGAGTTACTGCCTTTTCTTTTTTAATTGCTATAAAATTGACTCCATCCTTTTCGGGGTGGTGGCTGGGCAATGTACGATAATAAAGTTTTGATTATGTTAGAAGATACAGGGAGTATGATAAGCGTCATTCCTTATTTTAAAATCATTTCAGAACTTCAACAAACCTGGAATCCCGAATCATGGGATCATTGGTAATAATCGGAAAAGTCCATATCATGATCCGTAAATATTCGGCTTACTTCTTCATGAGTTAATTTTTCAGCAAAACTCTAAATTTGTTAACAAGAGGATATACCCAAATATCTTTAATGGGAACACTGATTTTCCCGGGTGGTCCAAGTTTTCCACGGCCTTTGGTTTGTCCGACATTGATCCAGTTGGCTGCTTTATAGCAAGTGCCGGCAAATTGATTTTTTTGCACAAAAGATTCCAGCAACACTGGTCGGATATTATATTTTTCTTCCCAATCATCCTGAAGACGGCGTGCTGTTAATGAGAGTATTTTTGATGCAAGATTTTTCGATTTTATCCATGGTAAAATAAGGAATCGGGCATTATTTACAATCAAATTTAAATTCTTCTTTCGCTGGTCATGATTCCATCCAATGAATTGATCTCTTGGTGCAGTTTGCCATGCAGCTGCACCAAAGCCCGTCAGCGCAATAATTTGTTTACCTGCCGCAATAAAATAGCGAAGCTGAGCTCCAGGCAGGGGAGTATATCCAAGATAATGATATCGCTCAATATACTCATTCCATAAAGCTGAGGTAGTTTTGGTGACCATCTGTAAATGCAGTTGTGGCAGATGATTGACAGAGCATACAACTAGGCATTGTGGGTCAGTTGCGGACGTGAACTCAATCTTTTTTAGGGGCGCTTTGGCATGGGTGGGAGGGGGCAGCGCTATTAATCCATCTTTGTGCATACGCAGCATGGCAACACGGCACGACATATCCTTAAGTTTACCGTCAGGTTTGAGCCATTGAAGCGTCCGGCATACTTCTTTGGAAAACCGCTTCCGATTAAACTCGGGATTTTGTTTTATGAGGGATCGAATCTGTTTAAATTCTTTGGGAGTAAAGTCCCGACCACAGTAGCGGGTCATCATGTGTCGGGTGGCCTGGAAAGTTTATGTTGACGTTCTTTATCCATTTTCCAAGGAAGAAAGGAGGATAAATCATCAGGTGCCTTACCATGGTTTTCCGCACAAGCAGTCAAGTATGATCTCAGCCAGTGATTGCAGTTGAGACCACATAAAACTATGGTTTGAAAAATTGAAAACATTATAGCTGCTAACTGAGAACTCCAGAGGCTTCCTGAGCCATAAAAATTTTTACGCCCTGTTACAGGATTGCGGATGGATCGTTCTCCTTTATTATTGTCCATCGGCACTTCAGGATGATCTGCAAAAACGTTCAGACCTTCCCAGTGGTTCTGTAGGCTTGTCAAAATCTTATATTTAACGCTGGACAGCAGATCTAAATCAAGATCATCAGGATTGTGTGACTCTATAAAAACATCTCGTTCTTTGGCTATTGCATCCATTTTCTCAACGAGTTTCTCATGCTGCTCTTTGAATGATGCAGGTTGCCATTGAATGGGAAGCTTTTGATCAAATTCTTTACAACGCAAATTGTTAATGTGGTAAAGTTCTCCAATCTTTTCAACCCATAACAGTACCCACTCTTCCAAATCCGGGTACTTTTTGCCTGCGTCCAAAAAATCACGACGAACATGAGCCCAGCAAAAAGCCAGAATTATAAAGTCCAGTTGTTTTGCCATTGATTTATAGGCGCTGTATCGGTCACAAACAACAATGATTTTTTGATGCTGTATGTTTTTAAAATGCTCTATCGGTACGTCTGCACCACGGCCCGGTGCAATCTGGAAAAACACGACTGATGCAGAACGACTGACCCATAACCACCAGCGATTGCCGACTTTGCCATCAATACTCTCAAAGACTTTCCAACTGCTTTCATCATTATGGAATCTGTCTTCTGTCATTTGCTGGCTGTAAAATGCATCGTAAACAGGCTGAAACAACTCTTTGAGATTTTTTAAACCACCCGCAATGCTTCCGGGAGAAATAGGTGAACCCAGCTCTGCATACTGATTCAGAAGACGATTGGTCGGCTGGCAGTAGTGAAATTTATTTAAAAGAACTGCTTTCCAGATCGAAATTCCGTATGGACTTTTCGGGATAACCTTGGGAGGCATTGGCGCTGTGATTGTATTGGGAACCCCCTTGCACGAACAGCATTTCTTCATACAACAGCGTATAATTTTACGCTTATAAGCCTTGACTTTAACTTCAATGATTTCTGCTTCCTTGCTTTCATCAGGCATATAGGCTTCACCGCATTTAGGGCATATCGGATTTTCCGGGAAATTAGCCAGTTCCTCTTTCTCGGGAAGATGGGGACGATCTGTGCGACCATGCCCCTTACTCCCGGGTTGCTGACCACGAGGACGTTTGGAATTCGAAGATTCTGATTTGCCTTCATCTTTACTGGAACTTTTTTTCTCACTTTTTTTGCCAAATAAACGGTTTCTTAAATCCCGAATTTGGCCTTCCTGCTCCTTTATTGTTTGCTTCAGCTTTTTTTCACGCAAAATGGCTTTTTTATGCATGGCCTGCCAATAACCCACCTCATTTTTCAATTCCAGATACTCTTTTTCTGTAATAAAAATCAGCAGAGGTTTCTCAACGGGCAAATCAATGACTTGATCGTGGATTTCAGGAGTGTATAATGGCAGTAATTTTTGACAAGAAGCATTCATGCTTCTTCTTATATCAAATTTATTTGCGGGTGTCCCGAACTTTTTTTAAAAATTTGAAAAATAAGCCGAATATTTACCATGATCCTTAAGAATGCCTTCAAGGTTGAATACCTTATTTCAACAAATTATTAGCGTCATAGCTTAGAAATTGATACTTGAAAGGTTATTGCTGAATTGCGTAAATTCCGTGAAAAAAATTCTCTTAACAGACTTCCTATCCGCGATATGATTGAAGAAGGAGGGCAATAAATAAACGAAAACTTTGTCATTGACAATTCTGTGGTTATGACATGGTGTTTCAAAGATGAAACAAGCCAATATGCTGATGCTATTTTGGACAGCCTTGAGATAGTTACTGAATTTGTTCCATCAATTTGGCCTTTAGAAGTCGGCAACGTATTATTGGTGGCTGAACGTAACAGACGACTCAGCGAGGCGGACAGTTGTCCGTGGTAGAGTGTGTTCCAAACAACAGTGCGTCGCTGATGCATCAGCATACTTTGCCTAAATCATTAATTAATTTGCGGACATACTCTCGAAAAGCTGAACTCAAATGCAGTGTACTCTCATCAAACAGTGCATCGATCGCGTGATCAAGATCTGTGCGTGCCATCAAAGCCTTGTTATATGCACGAACAAGCAACCCTACTGAACCAATCACCAGTGCGCCACGAAATTCGAGCTCTCGCCTCAAAGCCATGTCATCCGTCAATATCGGTTTTGAGAAGCCGCCCTCATGCGCCAGGATAAGAACTTCAGTATCGGCAGGATGGATGGGTAGTTGACCGATTTCCCCAAGCACTCTATGACGCTGTTCCCTGTTGATTGGTACTATTGATATAGGTGAACTCAAATCAATATCTTCAGCATCAAGGCCGTAACGCCCCAGTTCATCGGCAACTAACCTGGGTATATACAGTCGTTCAAAAACATTCAGTGTAAACAATTTACCGATCTCGTGTAAATGCAAGATGGGACCGGTGTCACTGATAGCTTCAAGCATTTCCGAAACCCCAGGCAACATCGCCCTTCAGTGCATCACGCTGATATTCAACCTCATCCAATACTCCTGTACCAAGTTCCTTCAGCGCGTGCTCGCGTGAAATGCTACCAGACAGATAGGCCTCAATTATAGTGTCACGGTAGAGCGCACGTATCCCCTCACAAATGGCTTGAGCAAGCACTGTTGTCTCGTCAAGCCCGCGTTGGGCAGCTACAAAAGCCAACTCACGGGACAGGATGGTTTCATTCATTGTCGTATCTCCTAAGTTTTTGTAACAGTTCACCTATCAAAAAGAATATACAGTTGAACTTGTACAGTTTTTTGAAATATTTGACAAGGAAATTCCTGAGTCATCACCAGGGGAACGAACAAAGGGATATATTTTGTGGATAATGAGTACCTGAAAAACTGTTGCAAGGCTTATCCGATGTTTTAGGATGTGACCTTGAATCATTTAGTTAAGGATACCAGAAAAAGATAAAGCCAGACCTGCGGGACGCTCATTAGTTTATAAGTTTCTGTTTTTAGACCACAGAATTGCCGAGCTCTTCTCCAAGTTCTTCTGCTATGCGTCTGGCAACAGTTGTAGCGGCGATCCTTCTGGGCTGGGTGCATCCGATCTTGCCGTCAATTCCTCTTCCTGCCGCAATGCAGAACTTTGGTATCTGGGTAGTCTTGCCCGAACCTGTCTCGCCGGAAATTATCAACACCTGGTTTTTTGAGATCAAATCAATTATTTCATTCTTCTTGTCTGTGATTGGAAGGTCATAATTGTAGGTAAGCTCAGGCGAATTTTGTTTTCTCCACGCCTTATTTTGATAAAAGCATGAAGCTGTTTTTCAAGTTGAATAAATTTTTCTTGGCATCCTTCATTTACCAGTTTACACTTTTTTCGAAAAAGCGTGTATTATCGAATTGACTATCTTGAAAAGGAAACAGGGCTTGATTTCACGCTTCTTTTTTCAGAGAGTTATAAGGAAAGCATTGAGAATATCGGCACAGGCAAGTCTCAGTTTGCCATCATAGGGGGCTTAAGTTT
>Ga0255419_10187_pt1 | contig 13529 bp, 13 predicted proteins | sample ANMaggSeSYBR02J3_FD_182658 | JGI IMG/M metagenome (GOLD analysis project Ga0255419, IMG submission 182658) | Sediment cell enrichment communities from methane seep in Santa Monica Basin, California, United Staets - ANME aggregate JGI... | ecosystem: Environmental > Aquatic > Marine > Cold seeps >...
CCTCGGATCAGGAGCTCTTAAAATCGGTGAAGCCGGTGAATTTGACTATTCGGGATCACAGGCCCTGAAAGCCCTTCGGGAGGAGGGGGTATCTACTGTGCTGATCAATCCCAACATAGCCACGGTCCAGACTTCTGAAGATGTGGCCGATAAAATTTACTTCCTCCCGGTAACGCCCGATTTCGTTGAAAGAGTCATTGAGAAAGAAAAGCCGGATGGGATCCTGCTTGCTTTTGGAGGACAGACAGCGCTCAATTGCGGAGTGACACTGTATAAGTCAGGGGTACTGGAACGAAACAATGTAAAGGTCCTGGGAACCCCTGTCCAGGCCATCATGGATACAGAGGACAGGGAGCTGTTTATAGGTAAACTGGACGAAATCAGTGTGAAAACACCCAGGAGTATCGCGGTGACTTCAGTAGAGGATGCACACAGGGCCGCAGGTGTACTTGGCTTCCCGATTATCATCAGGGCAGCCTATACCCTTGGAGGCCAGGGAAGTGGTTTTTGTTACAATGAGGATGATCTTGATAAACTGGCTATGAAGGCATTCTCATATTCTCCACAGATACTGGTGGAGGAGTCTCTGAAGGGATGGAAAGAGGTAGAATATGAAGTGGTGAGGGACCGCTTCGACAACTGCATTACCGTCTGTAACATGGAGAACTTCGATCCGCTGGGGATCCATACGGGAGAGAGTATTGTGGTGGCTCCATCCCAGACATTGACCAACAGTGAATACCATAAGCTTCGGAAATTATCCATCAATATCATCAGGCACATCGGGATCATTGGAGAATGCAATGTACAATATGCACTTGATCCCAATTCTGAAGATTACAGGGTCATCGAGGTAAACGCAAGGCTTTCGCGTTCTTCAGCCCTGGCAAGTAAAGCCACGGGTTATCCGCTGGCCTTTGTGGCCGCTAAACTGGCGCTGGGATTTGGCCTTCACCAGCTGCGTAATTCCATCACAAAAACCACTTCTGCATTTTTTGAACCTGCACTTGATTATATTGTCTGTAAGATCCCCCGCTGGGACCTCAATAAGTTCCAGGGAGTTTCCAAACTGATCGATTCCAGCATGAAATCGGTGGGTGAAGTAATGGCCATTGGTCGTACTTTCGAAGAAGCGATCCAGAAAGGTACACGAATGATCGGACAGGGGATGCATGGTTTTGTGGGAAACCATGAAATGGACATAGGCGACATTGATAGTGAGCTGTCGGAACCCACCGACATGAGGATCCTGGTGATTGAAAAGGCATTTGACGAGGGTTACTCCATTGACCGGATCCATGAACTTACGCGAATCGACAAATGGTTCCTCGTTAAACTTAAGAATATCTTTAACCTGAAGGTCCGGCTCGAGCAGATCAGTTCGCTTGAAAAACTGGATGATGAATTACTGCTTCAGGCCAAAAAGGCAGGATTCAGTGATTTCCAGGTAGCACGCCTGGTCATGAAGGGGGATGTAACCGAAAACCTTCTGACAGTAAGGGAACATCGCAAAAAACGCAATATTCTCCCCAGCGTGAAGCAAATCGACACCCTGGCAGCTGAATACCCTGCTCAAACCAACTACCTGTACCTTACTTACAGTGGAAATGAACATGATATTGAATTCAGTCGGGATCAACGATCAGTAATCGTACTGGGTTCAGGAGCCTATCGAATTGGGTCCAGTGTGGAATTTGACTGGTGCAGTGTAAATGCATTGAAAACGGTCAACGAAGAGGGGTACAGATCCATCATGATCAATTACAATCCGGAAACGGTATCGACCGATTACGATATGTGCGACAGGCTCTATTTTGATGAACTCTCGTTCGAACGTGTCATGGACATCTATGACCTTGAACAGCCAAAAGGTGTTATCGTTTCCATGGGTGGACAAATTCCAAACAACCTTGCCATGAGGTTGTATAACCGTGGAGTTCACATACTGGGAACATCACCCGAATCCATAGACAGAGCAGAAAACAGGCATAAGTTTTCCATGATGCTTGACCAGCTTGAAATCGATCAGCCCCGGTGGAAGGAGCTAAGCAGCCTGGATGATATCTATGGTTTTGTGGATGTTGTTGGTTTTCCATTGCTGGTCAGGCCCTCCTATGTGTTGTCCGGTGCCGCCATGAACGTAGTATCCAACCGGGAAGAACTGGAAGGATTTCTTACCCTTGCTGCCAGGGTATCCAAGCAATACCCTGTGGTGGTCTCAGAATTTATCGAACAGGCCAAGGAAATTGAAATAGATGCAGTGGCACGTGAAGGAGAACTCTTCTCCTATGCAATTTCAGAACATGTGGAGTTTGCCGGGGTACACTCCGGTGATGCCACCATGGTCTTCCCGCCTCAGAAAATCTATTTTGAAACAGTACGAAGGATAAAAAAAATAGCCAGACAACTGGCCGGCGTATTGGAGATTTCGGGACCTTTTAACATACAATTCCTCGCTAAAGACAATGATATCAAGGTCATTGAATGCAATTTGAGGGCTTCCCGCAGTATGCCTTTTGTCTCAAAGGTTCTGAAGTCAAATCTCATCGATCAGGCCACAAGAATCATGCTGAAGGTACCCGTCGAAAAACCCAATAAATCAATTTTCGATCTGGATTATATTGGGTGCAAGGCGCCACAGTTTTCATTTTCCCGATTAAAAATGGCCGATCCTGTGCTCGGGGTGGATATGTCCTCCACCGGTGAGGTGGGTTGTATAGGCGACAACTATTATGAAGCAATCCTGAAGGCCATGTTGTCGGTTGGTTATACCATACCCAAAAAGAACATTATGCTCTCTACAGGAGGCATGCGTTCAAAAGTTGAACTCGTTAATTCATGCAAGATGCTGATCGAGAAGGGATATCAGCTTTACGCTACCCACGGCACCCATGAATTCCTGCTGTTGAACGGGATCGATTCCATTGATCTTGCCTGGCCCGATGAAGAGAGGAAACCCAATGTAATGGACTACCTGAAGGCGAAAAAAATAGACCTTGTGGTGAATATTCCAAAAGACCTTTCATCACACGAACTATCCAACGATTACAGCATCAGGCGCGGTGCAGTCGATTTCAATATCCCGCTGATCACCAATGCCCGGCTGGCATCTGCATTCATATATGCCATTTGCAAGATGGATATCAATGACATCCCCATTAAAAGCTGGGATGAATATCAGTGAAATCCCTTCAATTTGTTTGAAGGGATTGTCAAACGGTACTACAAAACTCGGAATTTTCCCCTGGAGCAGATGTTATTTACGCGACATTAGCGCGTTTTCGCAGAAAACGATGCAGACGCGGAAATAATATCTGAGTAAGGAGAAAAAGTTTAGCCTTTCAATGCTTCCGCACCACTCACAATCTCCAGGATCTGGTTGGTGATGGATGCCTGACGTGCCTTATTGAATTGCAAGTTCAAATCCTTCAGGAGTTCCGCTGCATTGTCTGTGGCCTTGTGCATGGCGGTCATACGGGCCCCGTGTTCAGACGCATGAGAATCCAGGATTGCTTTGTAAAACTGAAGCCTGAGAGACCTGGGGATCAGTTCTTTTAGAATATACTCCTTTGAGGGTTCAAATATATAATCCACGTTAGAAGAGAGCGACGGTTCTTCAGCCAGGTCTTCGACCTGGATGGGAAGGAATTGCTCTTCGGTAAGTATCTGGGTTCCCGCATTTTTGAAACGGTTATAGACCATATCCACATGATCATATTCCTTCTCAGTGAATAGCTCCATGATCATTTCAGCCACCGAAGCAACCCGGTCAAATGTCAGGTCGTCGAATATTTTACTTCCATCAAAAATCAAGTTATAACCTTTCTTGCGAAGGAATTCGCTCCCTTTCTTTCCAATGGCAATAAAATCAACCTGTTTTGCCATCATCTGGTTTCCATACTGGGAAAGAGCCCTTTGAATGGTAGCCTTTATGGCATTTGAATTAAATGCACCACACAATCCACGGTTGGAGGTGATCAGGACCAGCAGGATTCTTTCTTTATCCCTTTGCATGGCAAACTGGTTATCTTCGTCATCCTTTAAACTATCACCCACACTTGCAAGGATCTCCTTCAACTTATTTGCATACGGTCTGAACTGTACAATGGCATTCTGTGCCTTCTTAAGCTTTGCTGCAGAGACCATCTTCATTGCATTGGTGATCTGCATAGTAGAGGCCACAGAGGCCTTTCTTTCCCGTATCTCCTTTAAATTGGTCATGTAATTATTTAAATTTCTCGCCAATTTCTTTGGCTGTATTCTCAAGGGTACCTGTGATCTTATCAGACACTTTTCCCTGAGCCAGTGCAGCAAGCGTATCCTTATGCTTCAGTTCCATATAGTCAAGAAACTCGCTCTCAAATTCCTTCACCTTATCCACCGGAATTCCACTTAATAAACCTTTAGTTCCACAATATATAATCGCAATTTGTTTTTCAACAGCCATGGGAGCATACTGGTCCTGTTTCAGGATTTCCACATTTTTGCGGCCTTTATCCAACACAGCCATGGTGGCTGCATCCAGGTCAGAGCCAAACTTTGAAAAGGCTTCCAGCTCCCTGAACTGTGCCTGGTCAAGCTTAATGGTACCCGCAACCTTCTTCATGGACTTGATCTGGGCATTCCCCCCTACCCTGGATACTGAGATACCCACATTAATGGCAGGTCGTACACCCGCATTGAAAAGATTCGATTCAAGGAAAATCTGTCCGTCGGTAATTGAAATCACATTGGTTGGGATATATGCAGATACGTCTCCGGCCTGTGTTTCAATAATGGGTAGCGCCGTTAAGGACCCTCCTCCTTTAACCAGTGGCTTTAACTGTTCGGGCAGGTCATTCATGTTTTTGGCTACTTCATCCGACTGAATGATTTTGGCAGCACGCTCCAGCAAACGGGAATGCAGGTAGAATACATCACCCGGGTAAGCTTCCCTTCCCGGAGGACGCCTCAGCAAAAGAGAAACCTCACGGTAGGATACAGCCTGCTTGGAAAGATCATCGTAAATGATCAGCGCAGGCCTTCCGGTATCCCTGAAATACTCCCCGATAGAACAACCGGCAAATGGCGCATAAAACTGAAGAGCAGCCGGATCAGAAGCGGTAGCAGAAACAATGACAGTATAGTCCATGGCTCCTGATTCCTCAAGGGTCTTCTGGATATTGGCTACCGTTGAACCCTTTTGACCCACTGCTACATAAATACAATAAACAGGTTCACCTTTCTCGTAAAACTCTTTCTGATTGATGATGGTATCAATGGCGATGGCAGTCTTTCCGGTCTGACGGTCACCAATAATCAGTTCCCGTTGTCCTCTTCCAATGGGGATCATTGCATCAATGGGCTTCAGACCAGTCTGAAGAGGCTCGTTCACAGGTTGCCTGTAGATCACACCAGGAGCCTTTCTTTCCAGGGGCATTTCGATCATTTCCCCGGAAATGGGTCCTTTTCCGTCAATGGGCTCGCCCAGTGTATTGATAACGCGTCCCAGCAATGGTTCTCCCACTCTAATGGAGGCAATTCTTTTTGTCCTTTTCACAGAATCGCCCTCTTTGATCAACTCTGAAGAACCCAGCAATACAGCTCCCACATTGTCTTCTTCCAGGTTCAATACAATACCCAACACTCCACTGTCAAATTCTATCAGTTCATTGGCCTGTACATTGTTCAGTCCATAAATACGGGCAATTCCGTCTCCAACCTGGAGGACTGTACCCACCTCTTCAAATTCAAGTTCACTTTTGAATCCTTCAATCTGCTTCTTGAGAATTTCCGATACTTCGGATGGCTTAATCTGAGACATATGCTATTTATTTTCAATACTGGTTTGAAGTAATTTTTTCTTTAATCTTTTAAGGCTGTTAGCCACACTGGCATTATACTGCTGATTTTCAATGGTCAGCACAAAACCACCTATTATATCTTTATCAACAGAAGATGAAAGTGCCACATCTGAATTATAAGTTTTTCTGATCAATTCTTTGATGCCATTCATGGCTGAATCATCAACAGGTTGTGCGGTAAGCAGCTTTGCAGTCCTGATTCCCATGGCTTTGCGATACATATCTGCATAATTCCTGGCTATTCCAGGTAAATATGCTTCCCGCTTGTTCCGGATCACCAGGTTGATCATGGAGAGTGAAATCTCCGATATATGCGCTGCAAAGATTGAATCTGCCATTTTGTGTTTCTGACTTGTCTGCATTGATGGCAAAACAAGCATGTACAGGAAATCATCCAGTTTGCAGATATTTGAAAGCAGTTCCATATCCTTAAATACCCTTTCGAGCAACTGCTTTTCAGAAGCACTCTGAAACAGAGCTTTCGCGTAACGTACTGATATCTGACTTTCGTTCATAAAAATTATTAATTGCCTCACCTCTCAGCATAGCTTCGAGGCATCGTCCATTAATTATTCCATTAATTCAGGTCGGCTTCATTGATAAGCTTGTCGACCAATGCCTTTTGCGCTTCACTCTCTTCCAGCTTTTTCCTCAGAATCTTTTCTGCAATATCCACTGAAAGGGTGACCATCTGCTCTTTCATATCATTGATGGCAGCAGCTTTTTCTGCCTGAATTGCTTGCCTTGCATTCTGAACCAGCTTTTTCGCTTCTTCTGCGGCCGTTTCTTTGGCATCAGCAATCAACTTATCTTTTACATGTTTTGCCTCTTTCAACAATGCATCGCGTTCTGCTTTTGCTTCAGCCAGTATCTTTTTATTGTCGGCCTGCAACTGTGCCATCTCTTCTTTGGCCTTACCAGCTGCATCCAGGGCTTTCCGAATGCTCTCATTCCTTGCCTTAATGGCCGTCAGTATGGAAGGCCACGCAAATTTCCCAAGGATAAAAAGCAGGACAAGAAAGAACAGGGTTGACCAGAATATCATTCCTATTCCCGGTGTTACTAGATCCATATTATTGTGTGTTTAATTGTTTTCAAAGAAAGACCTGCAACCAACCGTTACAGGACCTTTCAATTCTCTCACAGTGTTAACCCATCATGGCAACCACGACGGCAAACAATGCGACACCTTCAATAAGAGCTGCTGAAATAATCATGGCGGTCTGGATCTTACCACCGGCTTCAGGCTGACGTGCAATGGCATCCATTGCCGATCCGCCAATTCGTCCGATTCCCAGTCCTGCTCCGATCACTGCAAGTCCTGCTCCAATTGCTGCTAATGTACCTGTCATAATAATTAAGTATTTAAATTGATATATTAATCATGGTGATGCTCCGGCATCGCCAAACCGATAAATAACGCTGATAAAAGGGTGAATATGTAGGCCTGAAGAAAGGCAACCAGTAATTCGATAAAATACATGAACAACACCATCAACAGGGAGGGTGCAGCTATAAACACTGATTTGAATATGAAGATCATGGATATAAGGCTCAACACGATGATATGACCCGCAGTAATATTGGCAAAGAGACGGATCATCAATGCAAATGGCTTGGTAAACATACCGATGATCTCCACTGGGATCATGATAGGGGCAAGCCAGACCGGGACCCCGGGCGTATTGAAGATATGCTGCCAGTAACCCCTGTTCCCACTGAACGTTGTGATTAAAAGGGTAAAAACTGCAAGTACAAGTGTTACTGCAATATTTCCCGTCACATTAGCTCCAAATGGGAAAAACGGGATCAACCCCATCAGATTATTCAGCAGGATAAAAAAGAATACGGTTAGCAGATAGGGCATATAACGGTGATACTTCTCTTCTCCAATGCTAGGGATGGCCACATCTTCTTCAATGAAGACAATCACCGGTTCCAGGAATCCCTGCAATCCTTTAGGTTCACTGATACCAACTCGTTTGTAAGATTTTGCAAGGCCTAGAAATACCCATAGCAGGACGATGACCGACAGCAGCATCATAAAAACATTCTTGGTGATGGAGAAATCAAGCGGGAGTCCGGCCTCAACCATTTCACCATTAGAATCCACCTCAATAATCTTACCCTCAAGACTTGTCTCTCCCATCATGCCATGACCCATCTGAAACCCACTGTGAGAATGCCCATGGGCCAGCTTTTTGGAAGAAAATGCATGCAACCCTGAATGCTTGCTAAAAAGAATTACCGGAAGATAAATGCTTACATGATGGCCATCCTTTTTAGTAAGTATGTGCCACTCATGTGAATCAGCAATATGCTCAAGGATATATTCACTGGCATTGAATTCTTCAGTATCAGGAACCTGTTGTGGATGTTCCCCGTGGTGCTCATCCTGTCCATGTAAAAAAGCTCCCGGGATAAATAAAAAGAATCCAATAAAAAATGCTGTTACAAAGGCCAAAAATCTCACACTCACGATAAGGGTAATTATTTATTTTTCAGTAACTTAAACAGGTGTCCTGCCAGTAAAAAAGTAAAGACTAAATATAGTGCAAAAAATGTAATGATAAATGGTTTTGTCAGATTTTTTGTAACCAACCAGTAAACCAGTAGATACAGTAGATACAGCAGGAATTTCAATCCAATTCCAGCAAGCAAAATTACCACCCCGTCGCGGCGGCTTTTTAGGATCCCCCGGGTCATTACCAAATAAGCAATCAGGCTGATTCCGGCAACTGATAGCAGGGTAACAATGTAATTATAAAGGGTAAGTTCAATTCCCGACCCGGAAATAACCAGGATTCCCAGGATCAGCAGGAGAGAAGTAAGAACCAGAAGTTGCCAGATAAAACGGATATGATTAATCATCCTTCTTACCAATGAAATCCTTTAACACAAGGTAGAGTCCTGCAAATACACCAAGAACGGTAAGTATGGCCGTATAGACCGGCTTTTCTGAAGAGGATCGCTCATCGAGCTTTGATCCGGCCCAGTAAAACAAAAGAATAATAACAATCATCTGGAAGCCCATGCCTGAATACCGGGCAAAAGACTTCAACCCAGATGTATTATTGTTGTCTCTCTTTTGGTTTTGAGATTGGTTCGGTGTTGATTTCTTTTTTTGCACCCATATCGCATTTTCCGGTAAATGTAGCCCCCGGCTCAATGGCAAGTTTACCAGTCTTAATTTCTCCATATAACTTTGACATAGATCGAAGTGACAATAATTCTGCCACAACAACCTTCCCGTCAACCACACCTTCCACCTCACAATTCTTGCAACGGATTTCACCTGTAACCTGACCGGACTGACCGACAAATACTTTTCCTTTTGTAGTGAGGTTCCCAATCAAGTTTCCATCAAACCTGATGTTTTCACTGGAATTAATGCTGCCTTCAATGGTCGTTCCAACACCGATCATGTTGATCTTGTTGGTATTTTCTGCTTCACCAATTTTTACCATAACCTGCTTTTTTTCAAAATTAATCATTATTCTTCATTCCATCATAGCTCCACTTGAGATAGATGGATCCCCAGGTAAATCCTCCTCCAAATGCAGCCAGGACCAGGTTATCTCCTTTTTTGAGTTTAGATTCCCATTCCCAGAGACAGAGGGGAATGGTGGCTGCAGTGGTATTGCCGTATTTTTCAATGTTGATTATAACTTTTTCTTTGGGGATACCCATGCGGCGGGCAACGGCCTCGATGATCCTCATGTTGGCCTGGTGAGGAACCAGCCATTGAAGCTCCCCGGTTTCCAGTCCGTTTCTCTTCATGATCTCTATGGAAACATCTGCCATTTTTGAAACGGCTACCTTAAAAACTGCCTGCCCTTCCTGGTAAACGAAATGTTCCCTGGCATCAACTGTTTCATGGGTGGACGGCCGCAATGAACCCCCTGCTTTCATATGGAGATGAGTTACACCGCTTCCATCCACCTCCAGGATGGCATCAATAATCCCGAGACCCTCCTCAACAGGTTCAATAAGCACAGCTGCTGCACCGTCACCAAAAAGCGGACACGTGGTTCGATCAGCATAATCGGTAATGGACGACATCATATCCGCACCAACAACAATGACTTTTTTATAGGTGCCCGATTCAATGAATTTAGCCGCAGTTTGAAGTCCGAATAAGAACCCTGAACAGGCAGCTGAAAGGTCAAAACTCCAGGCACTTTTCAGCCCTGTCTTATCACTGATCAGGTTGGCAGTGGATGGAAAATGAAAATCCGCTGTGATGGTTGCACAGATAACCACTTCAATTTCTTCGGGCTTTGTTCCGGTCTTCTTCAGTAATCCCTTCACAGCCTCAGCGCCCATGTCAGAGGTGGCTCCTTCTTTCAGTATCCTTCTTTCCTTAATGCCAATCCGTTGCATGATCCATTCATCGGTGGTCTCGACCATGGTGCTCAGTTCATCATTTGTGAGCCTGTACTCCGGGACCCAACCATGAATACCTGTAATTCCAGCTGCAATTTTACTCATCTGTCCAGTTCTTCTTTAAACTTGTTGACCAATCCAGCCCCCACTACCTCCGATGTATGAAGGAGCATACTTTTTATTGCTTTTTCCCTGGAGATACCATGTCCGATAAGAATCGGAGCATTCACACCAAGAATCGGTGTACCTCCAAAATTTTCAAAATTAAACATTTCAAAATATCCATTGCAAATCCCTTTCATTGAAACAACACGAAAAAAAGCTTCTGCTTCCTTTAAAAGCATGTTTCCAACGAACCCATCTGTAACAATCACATCGGCCCTGTTTGAGATGAAAAGCTCATTGGCTTCAAAATTCCCGATAAAATTATATCCGGAAGATTCCTTCATCAGCTGGTAGGCACTTCTGGAAACCATATTCCCTTTGTCCTCCTCCCTACCAATGTTGAGCAAAGCTACATTGGGATTCTCAATTCCATTAACCAGTTTTGAATAAATGGTACCAATGGCGCCATACTGGTACAAAACATCGGGACGGGCATCCGGATTTAAACCCACATCCAGCACGATTGCATGTTTACCATCCATACTGGGGATAGGCGCAGCGATGGCAGGACGAATAATTCCGGGGATGGAGTTGACAATCTGCAAGGCTCCTACCAGTATGGCCCCAGTATTTCCTGCACTGCAAAAACCATCTATGGACCCATCAATAAGGAGTCTCTGACCAAGAAAAATACTGGCATCGGCTTTTTCTTTATAAGCTTTCAGTGGATGGTCTTCCATCCCAACCATACCCGTAGTATGAATGATGGTTAGCTGGCTAACGTCCAGTTGATGTTCTTCAGCGTAGCGCCATAAGACTTCCTGGTCCCCGATCAATGCAATCTCCACATCTGCGGGCAATGCTTCCCGCGCAAGAATTGAACCACGTATTGTGGCACCGGGTGCAAAATCACCCCCCATCATGTCGATTCCAATACGCATTGGTACCTCTATTGCCACCCAGGTGGCTATGATGCTTAACCTAGTTCAGCTTCAGAATCGATAACCAGCTTACCCTTGTAATAAAGGTTCCCATCTACATAATAAGCGCGGTGACGCTCGTGAACAGTTCCTGTGGCAGAGCAAGTAGACAGGGTGGGGGCTGTAGCTTTATAATGGGTCCTTCTTTTGTCTCTTCTTGTTTTAGAAATCTTTCTTTTCGGATGTGCCATATCTAGTTATTTTTTCAGTAATTCCTTTTAATGCATCCCATCTGGGATCTGTTTGATCATTTTGTTCCTGGTTCTTCGCTCTGTGATCTTCCAGCGTTTGAAGCATCTCCTGGTTGCATGTGGAGTTTCCATCTTCATCCAGTGGATGGATCCGTTTAAAGGGTAGTGCCAGCACAATAAATTCATACATGAATTGCCCAACTTCAATTTCATAATCATTTTTACCGATCATTACTACATCATCCTCTATTTCACCCGCAGTATCACCCAGCTTCACAAAAATCTTTTGTTCCGTGTCAACTCCTGCATTAAAGGATTCCAGGCATCGGTCACAAACCACTTCAACCTCTCCGGTCAATAAAAAGCGAAGCGTAATTACACCATGCTTTTTCCCCAGAATTATCCGGGCTAGTACTTTTCCGTTTTCAATTTCGGGCTGCTCAAATGAATCAAAGAACTGCTTGTCAAGTTCAAATGAAAAATCGTGATCCCCCTCTTCCAATCCTGAAATGCGCACTGCATATATACCCTGCTTCCTCACAATTCTTCAATTTGGGTGTGCAAAAGTATAAATTTATATCAAATAAAAAAACAAATCCGCGGCTTTAATTGATGACTTATAGAGGATTAAAAGGGAGAAAAAGAAGAATGTGTATCGCCTTAAATCTAAACGATTACCTGTTGAATGGTCTCAATGAGTGAATCAATGAAAAAATCATCCTTGGTCAGGTACCTGTTCGCTCCCTGTTCCATGAATTCTGAGAGCAATGTATCATCTCCCTGCCCTGTGAGGATCACTACAGGAACATCTTTGTTTACTTTTCGAATCTCTTTGAGAGTCTCCAGTCCGCTGAGACGATTTTCACCCACACTGCCGGTTAGTATATGGTCAAGTACGATAAGCCTGGGATTCTGATAGAGGTTTTCAAGACACTCCTCACCGGTTGTATAGGTAATTACATGATAATCCTGCCTGCTCTGAAATGTATATTCCAAGAGGTTAAGAATCATCTTATCATCGTCAATAAAAAAAATCAATCTATTCATAAAAGCAACAAATTACCGCTCCGGGAATAGTGTAAAAATAGCAAATAATTTTATACAATGAAATGCCCCATCACATGTCCGGAATCGTACAGTGTCTCTACGATAATGAACAACTTTCGGACCCCTGAAATTGACTATGCGGCTGATTGAATGACAATTGAACCCTTTGGCATTAAGATTGATTCATTTACATATTGCTTAACCAATAATTTTCTGATCCAATGTCATTAATTAGAAATTATTTCCTTTCCCTGGCCAGGAATGCTGTCCGGGATAAGTTCTTTACACTGCTTAACCTGCTGGGGCTTGCTGTGGGGATTACTGCCTCCATTCTGATTTTCATTTATATCCAGGACCAGGTCACTTTTGACAAGCATAATGAGCATTACGAACGAATTTACAGGCTTGAAGGCGATTTTTATATCAATGAGAAACAAGACCTGACTGCTGTTGTACAAATTCCACTGGGGCCCACGCTAAAAGATGAGTATCCCGAAATTGTTGAACAGGTCCGGATCCTGCCTCGTCGAAATCTCTATTTTGAAAGAGATGAGGATACGTTTAAAGAAGACAGTGTGATGTGGGCCGACTCCACCGTTTTCAAAATCTTTACCATTCCTTTTAAAGCAGGAGATCCGGGAACAGCTCTGACTGAACCATTTACCATGGTAGTCAGTGAATCTCTTGCAAATAAGTACTTTGGAACCTGGGATGTGGTGGGAAAAAGCATGAAAACACTTGATGGTTCCAATTACGCCATCGTGGGGGTCTTTAAGGATCTGCCGGGCAATGTTCACCTCAGGTTTAACGGATTATTATCTGCTGCCACCATCGAAGAACAAATTGGCAGCGAACGGTTCAACGACAGAAGCGCCAATTCTTTCTGGAACGTCCAAACATATTCCTATATCCTGATGGCCGAGAATACCACCCCGGACATGGTCCTGTCCAAGTTTCCTGATTTTTATACCAGATAT
>Ga0255419_10189_pt1 | contig 13430 bp, 13 predicted proteins | sample ANMaggSeSYBR02J3_FD_182658 | JGI IMG/M metagenome (GOLD analysis project Ga0255419, IMG submission 182658) | Sediment cell enrichment communities from methane seep in Santa Monica Basin, California, United Staets - ANME aggregate JGI... | ecosystem: Environmental > Aquatic > Marine > Cold seeps >...
ATTTCATACAACATGAAAAGACATCTTTCTAACAGGAAGTTATGGTCCTGGGAATGAGATCTTCAGAACTCACCAAAAAGTCATCGTCAACCTTTAAATGTTTTAAGGCAATATTCCGGTCAAAAATAATATGCCCCCCAAAAACATAAATGGTGAAATTACTGTCATGAGTTTTCCGTTATCCACTCGCCATTGTTCCCATTCTTTTGGTTTTTTCGGGTTTCGAGGTAGATAACCCCATGAGAAAAGATAGCCACAAATTCCTCCAACAATCAAAACAATACCAAGCACTCGGAAATATGCATGAAATAAAGTCATCGTTATTTCTATTTATGGTTCTACCGTCGCACTGAACCATGTAACGTTGGAGTAATTAGCCAAAAGCATGTCTGCCTTAAGAACCGGCTAACAATCATTATTTGCCTGACCCTTTTAATTATTTTGATTTTTTCTAAAGCCAAAAATATTTATGGCAAGTTGCCGGCAACGAGCCAGCGAGGTTGCTGCCAAAATGTAACAAGTCAATAGCTAATCCCAGTTCTCCCACATTGAGACTCTTTGTGATGTAACTCAACCTCATCTATTTCCTAAGGCAATTTGAAGCCCAAGGTAGCCTCCAACTAAAGGGAGGTTATAAAAGCAAAAGCCATAGATCACCTCATTAATTGACCAATCAATATCGCTGTAATTTATTAGTGTGAAAATTAAAGTAATATGTAACGATAATGAGAAGCAGCATGCTGCAAAAACGATAGCCTTTTTAAACCTTGAATATTTTCTTAATACCCTTTCAATCAGGAAATGGAGTGGCAATATAAATACAAACGTTGCAATAATAGCAAAAAAAAGTGCAGTGAGTGGCCACATAAAGTCCTTATAGCCACCCACTAAAATCACCATAAATAATACAAAGAAACAAAGACCGATTGCACAGGCAATTGAACAGATCATTCGTATAACTGAATGACGGCTTTTGTTTTTGGACCCCATTTATGTTTCTCTCAGACGGCACATTTGTCAGGCCTACACATTTCACCTATTTCAACATTCATGACAAATTTTGGAACAAATCAACACCCGGCCTGAACTCCTGTCATGCTGTTTGTTTTTTCAATTGCGGGATTGTGTAGGCCTGATACCTATGTCTTGCTTTCTCCCACCATTGTTTATTGTGAATAATGCTCTTTTTGCCCCTAAAAAGATCCATATACGGCCTAAACAGGGGTATTTTTGAGTTTGTTCTTTAATATTTTTAGATAGTTAGCGTGGCGACCCCATTCCTCCGTACAAGTATCAATCTTTTGACCATAATGTTCTCTTGTAGGCTAAGTTTTTCGCTGCATGATCAAGTGAGGGCATCAATGTTAATTTTGAGATGTCAAGCCTGTATAGCAAACGTAAAAGTGGATCAGCTTCGGTTGCAGGCAATGATAATCGAACAAGAGGAGCCCGAATGTATAAGGTGTCAGGATCACGCTCGGCATTTACAGCATCCTCGACGCTTGGCCATCTGCCATTGTCCAAGAAAAATTGGTTAGCATTTCTGATTAGAGTAAATACCCCTCGTTGTGCACGAAGGAATGGGTTGTTCGCTCTTGGAGCTGATACCGATCTAATGCTTTGCACCTTTCTGAGTAACTGTGTTCCTATACATATAACTGCAAATTCACTCCCCTCGCGATCATTATCAGCTAAAGTTGAAGCTTTTTCAGCTGCGAAATATGCTGCGATCAACGGCGACTCGGTCCAATCGAGTAGGCGCGTAGGCACACCATGGTGCTGAGCAAGTGCCATGCTAGGAAGAAACTGTTGGTCTGGGAATTCATTTTTCGATTCAATTTCCCTATCTAAAGAAAGATCATCAAGCATACTTTGATGAAGAGATAAGGCGTTGTAATCTAGAGGTGTATCGATACCCACCCGATCTGCCGCTTCTAAGAAAAGCTGTACAGCTCGTAACTCGGCATGCAAATGTAAAGCTAAATATACTTTTTTATTACCGAGCTCCAGTGCTTTTTTACTCGGTGGTTGCGGGGTAAAATCCTTTAGAACGTCTGGAGAACGATGTGCTGCAGGGAGTAGTGCCCAATCTTTCCTTGCTTGGCCACGGAATAGGTAGCCGCTAATGAGCTTCTCACTAACATCAAAAAGACTTTTAGGCTCAAATATATTGTCATCGAGAAAAAAGTCGATAAATTCACGCGCAGTATTAAATGAATGGTCTATGTCATACATCGGATTCTCTTAATTCTTGGTGCCCTAACGTTAAGGATTGTAAACGGAGTGAAGCTTGGCTTCATTCCGTTTACAATTATGTTGGACTGAGCCGCGTTTACGGTCTATGGGGTTTTAATCAGGTTCTTCTTTATGTCCTCTAAGATTCAGAGGCATTGTTTTTAGGGTTTGAATGGCAATTTAGCAATGGGGGTGCTCCTATCGGAGGGGCTCTGGATGGTGATTTTGAGTCTTGGGTAAAATTCATCTCAATATCATCCGGTTTTGTACACAGATTACGCAGATTACACAGATTTCCGTTTTTAAATTGATTATTGTTAATTTTAAAATAATTAGGGTAAAATGGTCAAGGTAAAATTATTGTATTCGGTTTGAGGTAATCGTTCACCTATCAAAGAACCTTTAGACAAGATTACAGGATAAACAAGATTTTTTGTCCGGTGCATCCTTAATCATAGTCCTGTCTTAAATTACATATTCTCCCCGACATTTCAGGCCATAGTTGGGCAAATTCATATAGTTTTTATTATGCAGACAATATTACTACCTTCGTTAAAACTCTCATATGCAGGCATTGCGAGGGTAGAGAAGTAATGACCGCTGAAATGCCTTTTTATGAAACTGCCATTGCTAACAGTAAAGTTTCCCAAAAATAGGATATCTCTTCTGATTTACAGAATAAAATTAATCCAGTCCATCCTGTTAATCCTGTCAATAAAACAGACGGATGAACTACTAAAATTTGGGTAAGGTGGGATTCAGGAAAAAGGATCAGGGAAATCTTATCCGGCAAATCATTAACATTGACAAAACATGATATGGTGTGTATTAATACACACTGTGGATAGCCGGAAAATCATCAAAATACTCAAGCAAACTGGATGGTACGAAATTGCAAAAGCCGGCTCTCACACCCAATTCCGGCATCCTGAGCGAAAGGGGCGAGTCACCGTTCCACATCCCAAAAAAGACATACCGATTGGCACATTGAAGAGTATCGAACGCCAGTCAGGTATCAAATTTAGTTGAGGTATAACCATGGCAAACTATATTGCTATAGTTCATAAAGATGGCACATCAGATTTCGGCGTATCCTTTCCGGACTTTCCCGGATGCATTACCGCCGGAAAAAATATCGATGAAGCCAAGGATTTGGCCCAAGAGGCTCTCACCCTTCATATCCAGGGCATGTTCGAAGACGGCGAAAAATTGCCGGAACCCTCCAGGCTCGAAGAAATCATGGACGACCCCGACTACGCTGATTCGGTTGCTTTCCTGGTCGTCTCGGTGCCTGATGCCAAACCCCGCACGGTTAGAGTGAATGTTACGGTACCTGAAATGACATTAAAACAGATTGATGCGGCTGCTAAAAAACGCGGTATGTCCAGATCGTCTTTTCTGGTTCATGCGGCTCAGAATGCTATTCAGTCTATCCAGTCCGACGCATCTGCCTAAATTTTTCCTGACGGATAACTTCTGATTTACAGGATAAAATTAATCTCCCGCTGTAAGCGGGATTAATCCTGTCAAAAAAATAGACGGCTGAAGTATTACAGGAATAATCGGGCGAAGTATCCCTTGGCAGGGGAAAAACGGTCAGGTGGACTGACAGATTGGGCGGCCTTAAAATATAAATAGTCGTTGTAAGACAGAGATAACCTCCAACTGGGTTTCCGGATTAACAGAACCAAGCTTTTTTATGAGTCTTGTTTTATCTATTGTTCGAATCTGATCTAAGACGATTTGCCCTTTTTTCTTTTTGAATTTGCATGACACCCTTGTGGGATAGTCCTTGCCTGCTGAAGTCATCGGGGCAACAATAACGGTGCGGATATTTCTGTTCATTTCATCGGGTGAAATAACCAAACAGGGTCTGGTTTTCTTAATTTCAGATCCAACAGTAGGATCAAGATTTATCAAATATACATCGAATCGATTGACTACCATTGCCATTTTTCTTCATCCCAGGAATGTGAAATATTTTCGGTTCCGTGTATCAGCACGTCATCATTATTTTCGGCCATTGTTTTGAAAGCAAGATCCCAACCGACTCTTGGATTTGAAATAGGACGGATAGTGATCTGGTTTTTCTTTACTTCAAGCTCAACGTCCTCCATAATTCCCGCTTGCTCAAGTATAGGTTTTGGAATACGCACGCCTTGGGAATTGCCAATTTTTACAACACGTAATCTCATGGTTTACCTCCTTGACCTGATAGGTGCATACATTGTAATTACTTCGGTACGAAATGTCAAGGATCATTTTAGACGCAGACAAACATCATAAATGATGACAGGACCTAAGTGCGAAACGTTATGGGGAGATGGGTTTTAAAAATTTTGAAGGTGTCAGCACATGAAAAAATTGCTTATTACGGGTGCAAGCGGGTTTTTGGGTTGGAACCTTTGTCAAAGGGCCAAATCGGGCTGGGAGGTGTTCGGGACCTTTTTGTCCCATCCACTGGACATCCCGGATATCACGCTCTTCCAGGTTGATGTGACCGGATATGATGATCTGAAAGGGCTTTTCGGGCGGGTAAGGCCTGACGCGGTCATCCACGCTGCCGCCATTACAGATCCCAACTTATGCCACAAGAACCGTTCCATTTCCCGCAAGATCAATACGGAAGCTGCCATAAACATGGCCGGTCTTTGTTCCGATGTAGAAATTCCATTTCTGTTTATATCATCGGACCTTGTCTTTGACGGGTTGAATCCTCCGTATGTGGAGGAAGACGAACCTTCACCTGTCAGCTACTATGGCGAGCACAAGGCCTTAGCTGAATCAGGAATAAAAGACCGCTATCCCCCGTCTGTTATCTGCCGGATGCCCCTGATGTTCGGCGATCCCGGACCTATTGCAAAAAGCTTTATTCAACCGTTGATCAAGGCAATGACCGAGGAGAATGGGGTCAATCTGTTTGTAGATGAATTCAGGACACCTGTCAGCGGCAAAGATGCTGCCCAGGGTATTATGATTGCCCTGGATAACCTGCCGGGTATTATTCACCTCGGCGGGCCGGAGCGGATTTCACGTTATGAGTTCGGAAAGTTAGTGGCAGATACATTCAAAATTCGTGATGCGAAACTGAACGCCTGCAAACAGGAAGATATAAAAATGGCCGCGGCCAGGCCGCCTGACGTTTCCTTTGACAGTTCAAAGGCAATGGGCCTGGGTTTTGAGCCGGGTTCTCTTGTAAGCGAACTGGAAGAACTGCGAGAAGCGGGAAAAGATATGTAATAGTTCAAGGTTCAGATTTCAGGAAATGGATTGAAAAAGACATGTCTCACACAGAGACACAGAGAACACAGAGAACTAAAAAATTATCAGAAACCGGGATACCAAATCCACGCTCAAAATGTAAGCGGGGTGCATCCAATGAATGAAAAAAGTCAGCTTGTTTCATTCATTCAGTGACCCCGTTGATCCCAATGCCTCGGCATTGTGATCCCCGCTGTGCGGGTATTTTGTGCGTGGATTAATACCTTTGTTTTTCTCAGCGTCCTCTGTTAGCTCGAACGAACGAAGTGAGTGTGTGTGATCAAAAAGAAGTGTTCCTGTTTTTGCCCATCCTGCTGACTCCAAGCATGATCAAAACGGATAAAATAATGGGCAGGATGCTCATATAGTGAGGACCGAGGATCAAGTCGAGAAAGGCCTGGCCTTTGGCTGTAAAGATAGTCTTTAAAACCGCACCACCCTGAATCTTTCCGAGTATGGCCGTCCCGCCCCCTATAATAACCGCCCAGAGCGCGCCGTTAGGTGTTATTTTAAGGCCCTTTTGAAAAAATGTTGCAAGGGTCGGGCACACGACTCCCCCCACAAACACCGAATACCCTAATAGCAGTGAAGAGATGATCCCTTTTTGTTGACTCGCTATGTACCATGCAACCGCCCCAAGGATCAGAACCATCCCCCTGGTGATATTGTGATGCTGTTCCTTTTTCGCGCCCGAGATCGGGCGAATCACATTGAGGGTCAGGATAGTGGACGCGGAAATAAGGCAGGTATCGGCCGAAGACATGATGGCCCCTAAAAAACCCGCCACGATCAGACCCTTGAGACCAACGGGGATAAGCATGTTTAAGGTCTGTGGGAGCGCGCTTTCAGGGGGGATACCCGGAAACTTGGCCCTTGCCAGGACACCGAAAAAGGCTAACAAAAAGGCCAATGGTATAATAAACATGGACGCCCGTAATACGGCCTTTTTTGCTGTCTGACCCTCCTTTGCACACAGGATTCGCGAGTAGATGTCCGGCCCTACCAGATAGGGAAGCCCCACGATGAGCGGATAAAAGACCAGGACTTGATACCACCCGAATTTTTCCGAGACCGGAAATTGCCAGTGGGTCTGCGGGATATTTTGCCAGAATCCGTTCGCGGATACCTGGGAATGAATAAGTAAGCCCAATGAAACAAAAAGCCCCCCTATAAATATGGATAACTGCCATGAATCGGTCCTTATGACCGAGAGCTGACCGCCCCAGAAGGTGTAAATGGTAAACACAACGGCCACGAAGACCAGTGCCGCATCCATATCAATGGGAAAAAGCCCGCTTATAAGCCGCCCTCCCGCAATAAGCTGGGCAGCTATTACCCCGCACCAGGCAACGGAAATCATGATCCCGGCAGGCACGGAGACCCGCTCGCCATAGGCGTTTTTCAGGATATCAGGAAGGGTATAGACATTCAGGGCGCGAATCCGGGAGGCCAGGAAGAACCCGCACGGGATCAGTGCCAGCCCGCCGATCAATGCCCACCAGGCCCCGGTCAGACCCCGGGAATAACCCAGACCGATTATTCCCATGGTAGAGGAAGCACCAAAGATGGTGGCCACCAGGGACATGGTTATACGGCCCGTGGAATATTTCCGGTCCGCCACCCAGTATGATTCGGCAGACTGATGCCTGCTTTTCCAGCCCACAAAGAGCATTATGAGAAAATAGACACAGATAATGGTGAGATCTATCATTTCAGATCCTTTTTCTTAGAACTATGCCGCATCCATGACATGCTAATCAGAGGATTAAAGGGAAAAATATTTTTAGCTCTTCTCCATTTTAGTTGGAGAAGAGGGTCCAAGGATTCGAGGGTTTGTTTTCTAAAGCCTCTGTCAGCGCTTTCAATTCTTTGTAATTCTTTAGTATTTTTATCCGCCTGTTCTGTGGTGGATCACTCGACACCTTGAATCCTTGGCCCCTTGCACCCTCTGGGATAACACCTGCTCAATTGGAGATAACCCATTTATTTTGCCTTAATTAACTACAACTAATCGGGAGATGATCCATATTTTTTTAAACGGAAAAATATTTTTGCACTTCTTTCAGGGATACCTTTTTCGGCTTTTTGAGAAAATTGGATTTGGCCGCCATGATCCGCTCTATGGACTGGTGAAGCCTGTCAGAAGGAATCTCGCCCTTAAGCAGCTTCTGTCTCAACATCTTTATGCTTTCAAGGATCATATTCTGATTCTCGCATATCAAAAGGATATCAGCCCCGGCCTCAAAAGCGGCTATTGCCCCTGCAGGCACACCCCACTTTTTGCCGATAGCCCCCATTTCCAGGTCATCGGTAATGACGAGTCCCTGAAAGCCCAGGGTTTCTCTCAGGAGTCCCGTGACGATTTTGTATGAAAGCGTTGCCGGATTATCAGGGTCAAGGGCCGGGTAGATGGCATGGGACGTCATAACCCCGGAAACACCCGCTTCTATGGCCGATTTGAATGGGGGGAGATTGATCTCTTCAATCTCCTTTATGTCGGCTTCGATTGTCGGAAGATGATGATGCGGGTCCACCGACGTCCTGCCCAATCCGGGAAAGTGCTTGGCCACGGCCATGACACCCTTTTCCTGAAGCCCCTTTATGACTGTCTGTCCCAGAAGCGCAACCGTTTCGGCGTTGTCACTGAATGTCCGGCCCCCTAAATGTTTTTCAGGCTCCCCTCTCCGCACATCCACAACCGGGGCCAGGTTCATGTTTAGGCCGGTCAGCAGCATTTCCCTCGCCGTGACCCGTGCAAACTCCCCTGCCCTTTTTACCGGCTCTTTATCCTCTCCAATGACCGTATTCCCGGGAAAAATTGTAAACGGCTCCTGTAACCTGGCCACGCGCCCGCCTTCCTGGTCAATCGCCAGAAACAGTGCCTTGCCGTGATATTTCATGGCCGCATCGTTGAGATCATTTATGAGCGTGGACAACTGAACCGGATCTTCAATGTTTCTGCTGAAAAGTATCACCCCGCCAAGACAGTAGTCCCGGATAAGGGCCTCCGTATCGTCGTCTAATTGAGTCCCCGGCATTCCCGCCATAAAGAGCCTGCCTATTTTGGTATTCAATTCCGAAAGATCGAGTGTGGACTGCACGGGATGTTTCTCCTTTAGGAGGCTGTCGGAAAACCTACATCTGCGAAGTTGCGCTCATCCTTCGTCACTCCGACGTACGTTCATGTACGCCTCATTCCTCAGGATTTCGCGCGCCTTGCATCTGCACATTTTCCATCAGCCTCTAAAATTACAGTACTCCCAAAGACTCCTTGTAACATTTTAGCAGCCTGAAAAACCGAATAATATTGAAACTTAATTGCAGGGATGAGGTTTTCTGTTTAGATATCGCCTTGAAAAATGCCTCATCCTCGCAACGAGCTAACGAAATACTTCTGCTCACATTTTGGCATAAAGTTCCTGGATATGGCTCAATGCGTATGGTATAGGGTTGATATTTGTCTGGACCGTTTTTTAGTGGTCTTCAAGCATGTATAATCAGTGGCCGATAATTGCAATGAAAAAAGGGGTTTTGACCAAAACCCTTGATAAAATCCCCCCTCCCCTCCTTAGTAAAAGATGGGGCGTTAAGGCACTCCATGAAAGCGATGATTCTTGCAGCGGGTCTGGGAACGAGGTTGAGACCCCTTACTTTAAATACACCAAAGGCCCTGATGCCGGTGGGCAATGTTCCGATTATTGACCGGATAATCGAATATCTGAAAACATACGGAATAAGTGAGCTTGTGGTCAACGCGCATCATCATCACGAGCAGATTGTGGAACACCTGAATGGCGGCAGGCCTTTCAATATAGGCATAGAAGTGCGCGTTGAACCGGATATTCTTGGTACGGGAGGGGGCATTAAGAATACAGAGGATTTCTGGGATAATGCACCTTTTATAGTCATGAACAGTGATATCCTGACGAATATCAACCTGCGCAACGCTTTTGAGGCCCATAAGCGCTCAGACAGTCTTGCCACACTTATCCTCCATGACCAACCCCCTTTCAACCAGATAAAAATCGATGATCAAAATAACATCACCCATATTGCAGATGAAAACCTTGCCAAAAGGCTGGCCTTCACAGGCATCCACATAATTGACCCGAAACTCATGGCCCGTATTCCTGAAAACGTTTTTTCAAATATCATCCATTGGTACAGGAAATTGATACGGAAAGGTACGCCCCCTAAGGCTTATATATCAGAGGGGCATGAATGGCGTGACATCGGCACGGTTGAAAGCTATGTGCTTGCCAATAAAGAGACATTACACGGAAAATCCTTTTTGCGCTCCCCTGATTGCCGGATAGACAGCTCCGCCGTATTAAAGGATTGGGCGGTCATAGGCAGTGAAACGGTCCTGGAACAAGGCGTGGAAGTGCGCCGCTCCATCATCTGGGAAAAGGTAAAGGTGAAAAAAGGCGTAAAAATAATTGACAGCATTGTCACTTCATCAAAAGACGTGGAACATGATCTGATTGACGAGATATTCTAATTTTTGGATCATCTCCAAAAGAGTTGATCGATGATCAGGATTCAAGGAGTCCAGGGGTCAAGGGGTCGAGTGATCCGCCACAGAACAGGCGGATAAAAATGCTAAAGGATTACAAAGAATTGAAAGCGCTGATAAAGTCCTTAAAAAACAAACCCTGGAATCCTTGACCCCTGGAATCCTTGTATCCTCTTCTCCAACCCGTCCTCCGTAGCACCTACTGCGGAGGACGGGCTGCGGAGGTTGGACTAAATTGGAGAAGAATCCCATTTTCTTATGGATGACGATATTAAAAATTTTGTCCTTGATTTTCTAAAAGACAGGGGCCTGACCACAGGGCAATTACAATTCCTGCCGCTTCAGGGAGACGGTTCCAAGCGTCTTTTCCGGCGTATTTCCTTTTCGTCGTCAAGACCCGGTCTTATTGCCATGGCCAATCCTCCCACAGACCCTGCCGCAATACGCGAAAACCTCGCCTATCTGATGATTGGAAAGCATCTTTACCAAAAGGGAATTCCGGTCCCTGAGATATACAAGTGCGATCTTGAACAAGGTTTATTCCTTATGGAGGACCTGGGACCCACGAGCCTTCAGGATCTTGTTTTATCAATTCAGGACCCGGTCCCTGTTTATGAAAAGGTCCTGGAGCACCTGGTAAGGCTCCAGACAAAAGGGGCCGAGGGCTTTGACACCAAATGGTGCTGCCAGACAGAGAGGTATGACCAAACCGTCATGCGCAGATATGAGTCCGACTATTTCAGAGATGCCTTTTTATACAATTATCTCAGTCTCAAAGGGGAATGGTCTCAACTTGACGGCCCGTTTGATTATTTAGCCGAAACCGCATCAGGGGCCGACAACCGGTTTCTCCTGCACCGGGATTTTCAGTCAAGAAATATAATGATCTTAGAAGGAAACACGGGCTTCATAGACTGGCAGGGGGCGCGAATGGGTCCGCTTGGTTATGACCTTGCATCCCTTCTCATCGATCCCTATACGGAACTGCTCCCCGAGCAGAGGGATAGGATCCATGAACACTACCTGCTCCTTATCAGGGAATATGATCCAGGATTGATAGATGACCTCAGGACATACTACCCGTATCTTGCGATCCAGAGAAACCTGCAGATCTTAGGCGCCTTCTCCTTTCTCACCAAAACCATGAACAAGACCTATTTTGAGACCTATATACCTGCGGCCCTGAAAACGCTTCATGACCTGCTCTGTCAGTTAAACGACCCCCGTCTTTCCTTGCTCGGTGATCTTGTAAGGGATATACTAAGTGGACTAAAGCCCAATTAGTTTCCATCCAGAAATGGCCTTTTTCCGCAATTTCGGTGTCAATCTGCGGAATTAATTGTTCCCGCCTTCTAAGGCGGGACGCATAATTCCTTGATTTCCTTGACCTTGCAAAAAATTCCTCATTTCTGAATTGGAAACTACATAGTGCCTTACATTTATTTATAGATGGGCACCAATTAGGAAGCGGACAGCTTTCGGAACCTTTAACCCCCTGCCCCTGAAAAATCTCTCGACATGGATTGTTCGTGAGGATAGAATATTTGAAAAGCAGGTGGTAAAAAATCATGGAAAGAAAAAAGGCATTTGAACCTGGAGAAATGGTCGCCACCTTTACGGGACAGGCGGGCATGGTGATCTCCGAGGAGTTGTATCCCAAGGTCAGGGAGAACCTGAAAGAGAAAAGGCGGCCGGGCTATTATTTTGCGCCCGGATGTTGCCAGCATCCGGATTATGTCATCCAGATTCCAATTATTTTTGAGGATGGGACATATGATGTGATGAGGGCCATGAACATCAAAAAAACCCCTAACATTGCCGAAGAAAAGATTGCAGAGATACGAAATTTTCTGGACAGAATTACGGACTAAAAGCCTGGCCCGGAGGGGATTTGCTTTGTTGGAGTTTCATTGACTGATTGAAACTCCAAATGTCAGATCCCAAATATCAAATCTTTGATGCTTAAAACTATCTGATATTACTGAAAGTCATTTTTTATTTTTGCGTATTTTGTCCACCCTCCGTAGCAGAGCTACTGCGGAGGACGGGCGCCTTTTTGCGGCCATATCAAAGATGAAAGGAGAGAAAAAATGGAAGACTGCATTTTCTGCAAGATCATAAAAGGGGAAATCCCCAGCTTCAAGGTCTATGAGGATGAAAAGGTCTTTGCATTTGAGGACATCAGCCCCATCTCCCAGGGCCATACCCTGGTTATCCCAAAACACCATGCACAAAATCTCTGGGAAATCCCCGGGGAAGACCTGACGGCCGTGCATCTTGCGTCCAAAAAGATCATACAAGGCATAAAAGATGCCCTGAATCCGACCGGCGTGGCATGCCTTCAATTAAACGGTCGAGGCGTAAACCAGGTCGTTATGCACTACCATCTTCACCTGGTACCACGCATCAGCGGAGAACCCGAACCTCCGGTTTGTACCTGGGAACTCAAAGAGGGGGATATGGACGCCATCAAAAAGACCGCTGAAAAGATTGCAGCAGCCATTAAATAGTTCTCATCCAAAAACTAACGTTTTTGGATTCTCGCCATCAGCTTTCGGCTTTCAGCAAAGGACATTAAAATCCCCCCTTCCCCCCTTTAAAAAAGGGGGGGATTTGCAGAGTCCACCTTTTTGAAGGGAATGGCGTCAAAGTCCCCCTTTGTAAAGGGGGATTTAGGGGGATTTTTTATAGGCATGCCGTTGCTTCCGATGCAAAGTATCGAAACAAAAAAAATGCCCGATCAGGATTCCCCGATCGGGCAGAAGTTAAAGGGTACACGTCTACACTATTCAATCAACTCCACGTTCCAGTACAGGTAATCCCGCCAGGTCCGCGGAACCTCTCTATAGCCGACGGTAATTTTCACGGCAGGGAGCCATTTGGGACATGAAGGCTTCCGGACGAGCTTCATACGAGCCTCCTTTGGTGTACGACCTCCCTTTTTCCTGTTGCATGTCATGCAGCACGTCACGATGTTGTCCCATTTGGTCTTTCCCCCCCGGGATTTGGGTATGACGTGATCATAGGTCAGTTCCTCACACGGGAGGCGCAAACCACAGTACTGGCAGAGGTATTTATCCCTTGCATAGATATTTTGCCTGGAGAACCTGATCGGGGTCTTCGGTTTTCTTGCCAACCTCAGAAGCCGGACAACGGAAGGCAATTTCAGCGTAAAGCTGACGGAGTGAATCTCCCGGCCATACTCTTCAAGGACCTCCACTTTGTCCAGAAAGAGTAAGGTAATCGCCTTTCTCCAGTTTATAATCTTTAAAGGCTCATAGGTGATATTCAAAAGCAGAACCTGTTCCATAAGCTATATCCCTAGTTCAAGGTTCAAAGTCTTAAAAGCCTTTTTTCATATCAAGACAACTATCTTCAGAAAATTTAATCTAAAAAATTCAAAATTACAAGTATAAAA
>Ga0255419_10191_pt1 | contig 13320 bp, 11 predicted proteins | sample ANMaggSeSYBR02J3_FD_182658 | JGI IMG/M metagenome (GOLD analysis project Ga0255419, IMG submission 182658) | Sediment cell enrichment communities from methane seep in Santa Monica Basin, California, United Staets - ANME aggregate JGI... | ecosystem: Environmental > Aquatic > Marine > Cold seeps >...
AAAAACAATCGTTCGAGACGTGATGGAAGATCTCGAAGAAGAGGACATCGAGTACCGCAGAGACATCTCCATCGGGATGATGGTCGAGACACCGTCGGCCGCCCTGATGGTGGATGTGTTCGCCCGTGAAGTGGATTTCTTTTCCATTGGAACCAACGATCTTGTACAATATACTCTCGCCGTTGACCGCGGAAACGAAAGGGTGGCAGCGCTGTTTTCCGTCGCTAATCCCGCCGTTCTGCGATTGATTAAAGAAGTCATTCGGGCAGGACAACGCTACGATGTTCCGGTGAGTCTGTGCGGTGAGATGGCTGGAGACCCGCGATTTACGCTACTGTTGCTGGGATTGGGGCTTAGAATATTCTCCTGCGCACCTCCGGCTATTCCGGAAATTAAAAAAATCATCCGGTCGGTTACTATTGAACATGCCTTCCGGGTTGCACAGAAAGTTATGAGTTTTCACTCAGACATTGAAACATTGAACTACCTCCGGGCAGAAACACGAAAGGTGCTCCCGGAGGCTTACGCAGACTGAACGACCGTAAAGCGTGAGGCGTAGAGCGTAAGGCGTGAAACAAACGCGCCCTACGCCCTGCGCCTTACGCCCTACGGTCGTTAGAAAGGATATTCTATACTCTTGCCGCAACGGTGGGTATTACAACTGGCCATCGAGGGTGAATTGCGATTTTTGTCGCACCTTGACTGCGTTCGGGCTATCGAGCGAACTTTCGCTCGCGGAAAACTGCCCCTGCGATTTACCCAGGGGTTCAATCCTCACCCGGTAATGTCACTGGTTTGCCCTAAACCCGTGGGCGTATCCACGAAAGATGACCTGCTGATACTGAGCATGGATGAACCTGTGCAGGAAGAAGAACTGTTGCGAAGGCTGAACGCACACGGGCCTTCAGGCATGAGGTTCAACCAAGCCAGGCTGCTGCCTGACCGGCGTACGCCTCGTCCGCTGAGGATGACTTATTTCCTGGAGGTGGACGAAGCGAAACGCCAACGCATAGCGGAGCGGCTGGAGCAGTTGACTGTCATGGAGTCCTGGCCGGTCGAGCGAATAAAACCCGCCAGGGGTAAGAGTCGTTCCCGTAAACGCGTAATCGACCTTAAGGTTCTGATAGAGTCCGTTAAACTGGACGGAATGACATTGTGCTGGATTACAAAACCTCAGGGAGACCTCTGGGCCAGAGTCGATGAGGTTCTTCGCCTTGTGTCTCTTGAGGAACCATGCGAAGTAGCGTCTGTAGTACGAAAGAAAGTAACGACGAACGACAAATGATCAATGTTCAATAACCAATGATCAATGCAACGACAACGGCAGAACCCGGTAATCGTGGATTTTTGTCGTTAAATAATTAGTGTAATTAGTGTAATTTGTGGACTATTTGTCGTTTTTAATTACAAATAGCCGAGTTACTACAAAACTTATTTAGTGGAACAGAAAAACAACAATGACAAAAGAAATGCTTATCAATACGGTCGAGGATCAGGAGTGTCGCATTGCGATAGTAAGCGATACCCGCCTCGATGAACTCTTCATCGAGCGTTCGGAAAGCGCCTCGCGTGTGGGAAATATCTACAAAGGGATTGTTACCAACGTCGAACCGGCCATTCAGGCTGCGTTTGTCGATTTCGGACTTGTCCGCAATGGTTTTCTCCACGTTTCGGACGTACATCCGCAATACTTTCCTGCCGGTGAAAACGGCTCCGAACCGGTCGGACAAAAACGCTCCCATTACCAGCGCCCACCCATCCAGAACTGCCTTAAGCGCGGGCAGGAAGTAATCGTCCAGATGACGAAGGAGGGTATAGGAACAAAAGGGCCGACAATGACCTCCTACCTGTCCATACCTGGCAGGTTTCTGGTTATGATGCCCGGTATGAGCCGCCTGGGCGTCTCCCGAAAAATTGAAGATGAAGAAACCCGCCAGCGGGCAAAACAAATCCTCTCGGAAATAACCATTCCCGATGATATGGGGTTTATCGTTCGCACCGCCGGAGAGGGGAGAAGCAAAAGGGACATCCAACGGGACCTGAATTATCTTCTGAGGCTCTGGAAGTCCGTCAAGCGAAACATCAAAATCGCAAAGGCACCGTCCGAAATCTACCAGGAGTCCGACCTTGTTATCAGGACTATCAGGGACATCTTCGACGGTACCATCGAGCGCGTTATCTGCGATAACGAAGCCGTCGCGCAGAAGGCAAAGCAATTTCTTGACGTGGCTATGCCGAGAGCAAAAAATACCGTCGAACTGTACAGTGGAAAAGACGGATTGTTTCACGATTACGGGCTGGAAAACGAGATTGAAAAAATTTATTCCCGCAGGGTGGAACTGAAATCCGGAGGATCGCTGGTTATTGACCAGACCGAGGCGCTGGTGGCTATCGACGTGAACTCCGGAAGATCGCGCCAACATTCCGACGCCGAAATGACAGCCCTGAAGACCAATACCGAGGCGGCAGAAGAAATTTCACGCCAGTTGCGTCTGCGAGACCTTGGAGGCGTCGTAGTCATAGACTTTATCGATATGAGGCTGGAAAAGAACCGCCGCACCGTCGAGCGAACATTAAAGGACGCTCTCAAACCAGACCGTGCAAAAATGAAAATTGGGCGAATCAGCATTTTCGGCCTGCTGGAAATGACCCGGCAGCGGCTGGGACCTTCGCTGAAAAGTAACATCTACCGAATATGCGAGAGCTGCGACGGTATGGGTCTGATTAAGTCAGAGCAGTCCCAGAGTCTGGCCATTATGCGAAACCTCCAGCGAGCCTGTTCAAATGAAAACATTGATCACGTCGAGGTTCACGTTATTCCGTCGGCGGCGCATCACCTGGCGAACTACCAAAGGCATCAGCTTGCCAAACTCGAAACTTCCACCGGAAAGACAATCGTCATCCGTGCGGACGCGGGAATGAGTAGTGACGAAATCACCCTTCTCTGCACGAACGCCAGGGGAAGCAAGGTGATGTGGGAACAAAAACCGGGAAAGACGAAAGGCCGCGAAAAACTCGAAACAACTACTCTCGACCAACCGCCTGACGCCGATAAAGATACTGAAAAAAGCCAGGACGACGTCGAGGAAAAGACCGAAGATAAAAAACCCAAACGCCGAACCAGGCGCGGCGGAAAAAACCGGAGGCGTTCAAGTAAAAAGAAAACCGCTCCGAAAAAAGACGAAGCTGAAAATCACAAAGAGCACGAAGACCACAAAGACCACAAAGAAAAAACCGAAGACCCACCGCAGCAAAAAGAAAACAAAGAAAAATAACAGTTCAGCTATTTGCAATAAAATCGATTGTTCAGGCCCGACTGGCGAAACATGGCGGAATTTCAGTCGTCCCTTCAGGACTCGTATTATATTGCTGCATCATTTACCCAGCAGTAAACTGCTGGGCTATTATCAAATGTCCCTACGGGACAAAAACGACTTCATTACATAAAACAGGAGTTTGGTTTTTGGAATATCCCAGGATAATCGCATTGCTGATTCTTTGCCTGGTTGTCCCTGCCGCGTGGGGGTTGCTGGTGGAATGGATATTTCATGTAATTCGCGGTTCAAGGCGGGACAAAAACACCGATTCGACTGAAACCTGCACCGTCGGAGGGAATGTCGAACAATGATTCCTCACTGGCTTGACCCCACAAGCGCCTTGAGCAATCCGGTAACCGCCGGCGCGTTGGTGTTATCCGGGGTGATTGTCGGAACGGTCAGTGGGCTGTTCGGTATCGGAGGAGGTTTTTTGCTGACGCCGATCCTCATGGAGATTTTCGGTATTCCAGGGCGGTTTGCGGTCGGCTCAACAAGTTGTCATGCCGTCGGAATAGCGGCCACCGCTCTACGCCGACATCTGAGAATCGGAAAGGTCAACTATCGCCTCGGTTTCGGTATCGCAGCGGCAGCCGCAATGGGGTCTATATGCGGAAGCACGATTCTCTCGCAGCTTAACCGGCATTGGAGTACGCCCGACCAGCAGGTTTATTTCGGTATTACCATTCGCATCGTGATAATTGTTACACTTTGCTGCGTTGCGATTTTAATCGCCCGCGGACGAAAACCCGACGCGGCTGCACCAATCCTGCAGCGTATTAAAATCGGACCGATCCAGCCTGTCCCCGGACAGGAGGATAAAACCTTCAGTATTCCCGGAGTGATGATGCTGGCGTTTCTGTGCGGTATTGTGGCGGGATTTCTCGGTATCGGCGGAGGGGTCGTTTATCTTCCCATGCTGATGCTCGCGGTGGGAATCCGCCATACCAACGCCGTTCGCATCAGCCTGATTATTGTGCTGTGCTCCGCTACCGGAGCAACAGTCGTACACGCCTCGGCAGGAAACGTCAATTTAACCATCTCCATACTGCTGATAATGGGCAGTTCGCTGGGAGTACAACTCGGCGCTTTCATCTGCCAGAAAATCCACAGCGACCGTTTCAGACGATATTTCGCCCTGATCGTACTGGCGACAATCGCACTGGTAACATGGAAACTTTTCAGACAAATACTGTAACGCAACGTACAATGAAAAAATCAGCCACAGATAAACACAGATAAAACTGAAATAACGACAACGACAAACGACAACGACTAACGACTTTAGTCCACGGATTAAACAGATTAAGCAGATTATTAACGGCAACGACGACAACAACGACAAAACACCAATTTGTTTTTAATCCGTGTAATCTGTGAAATCTGTGGACTAATGTCGTGGTCGTTAGTCGTTAATAATCTGCTTAATCTGTGTAATCTGTGGACTAATGTCGCGGTCGTTAGTCGTTAATAATCTGCTTAATCTGTGTAATCTGTGGACTAATGTCGTGGTCGTTAGTCGTTAATAATCTGCTTAATCTGTGAAATCTGTGGACTAATGTCGTGGTCGTTAGTCGTTAATAATCTGCTTAATCTGTGTAATCTGTGGACCAATGTCGTTTGTTGTTGCCGTGTCGTTATTTCAGTCGTGTCGTTATCTGTGTTAATCTGTGGCTATCAGGCGAAAAAATGGCCAGACGTAAAGGTAAATCATTACGGCGGATCAAGGACTGGTATAGCCGCTTTGTCAACGGTGACGAGGAAGGTCTCGATGCGCGCAGAGAGAAGGTTTCCGCCAGGGCGGTAAAGTTGCCTCCGAGCCGTCTCGACGGTTCTGTCGGAAGCGAAGTTGGTATCGAGTCCATGCCCAGGACCGATGGTATGGTCGTCGGGTTTTACCCGGGCGGTTCGATAGTACGTGTCGACTGCGAACAGTTGCTCTGCGGAATCGCAAAAACATTCCGCGCCGCGGAGGGTTTCAGCCCGCTGGCTGTCGGAGACGACGTAACCGTGGCTCTGACCCGCGACGAACACGCCGACGCCTCGCGGGAAGACATGGACCGGGCGGATGGAATGATACTTTCGCGCGGGCCGAGACGAACGGCCCTTTCGCGCCCGCAACCGCAGTCCGCAAAACGCCGGGGACAATACGACGAGGAAACATTCGAGAAGGTCATCGCTGCCAACATGGACGTGCTGCTGATAGTGGCAGCCACCCAACACCCACCGCTGCGACATGGGCTGATCGACCGGTTCCTGATTATCGCCGAGCGCGGAGAGCTGACGCCGGTGCTGGTAATTAACAAAATCGATCTCGGACAAGGCGACGCAAAAGTTCTGGACGACTTCAAGGCACTGGGAATTGATATACACTTCTGCTCTGCCGTCAGTGGCGACGGTATCGAAAAGCTGCATCGAACGCTTATAGACAAACGCAGCATATTGGCCGGCGCTTCGGGGGTTGGCAAGAGTACGCTCATCAACGCGATTATCCCGGGCGCGAACGTCGCCACTCGAACAATCCGCGAAAAAGACCAACGGGGAAGACACACCACCAGTGCCTCGGTTGTTTACGATCTTCCCGAGGGCGGAATGATTGTCGATACGCCCGGTATCCGTGAACTTGGAATGAAGTTGAGTACGGATGAATTACCCTGGTATTTCCCGGAATTCGAGAACATCGCACCTGCCTGCCGCTTCAACAATTGCACCCACACCCACGAACCCGATTGCGCCGTCATACAGGCCGTAGAAAACAATAAAATCCCCCACCGCCGATACAACTCATACCTCCGCCTGCTTGAAACACTGTAGACTTGGTTGATTGTATGCCTGGTTGCAGTTGCTTTGCAGGCCTTGTGGCGGTATATTTTGGAATTATGATTGAGAAATCTACACGTTACGATCGTATTCGCAATCTCTGGGCTCCTTGGCGGATGGAGTATATCGAATCTCTCCATAAGGGCGATGAGGAGTGCTTTCTCTGCCGCTACCGCGATGAGGTCGATAACGATGAGAAAAACCTGGTCGTCTGGCGCGGAAAAAAATGTCTCGCTGTCTTGAACCGCTTTCCTTATACCGGAGGCCACGCCCTGGTCGCGCCGCTGAAACACGTGGGCGAACTGGCGAAACTTGACGCCGATACCATGCTGGAAATGATGGAGATGCTGCGGGACATGCAACTGGTTCTGGCCGAGGCGATCCATGCCGAAGGATTCAACATCGGCATTAACGCTGGACGATGCGCGGGTGCGGGTCTGCCCGACCACATCCACGCCCACGTCGTTCCCCGCTGGGGCGGAGATACCAATTTCATGAGCGTCTTCGATGATGTGCGCGTTATCCCCGATTCGCTCCATGCGATTTATCAACGCATACAACAATCAGCCAAAAAATTACACTTACCTAAACTGAAATAAACCGGGAACTCGCAGCTTGGGCGACAACAACGAACAACAACGAACTCTTGCGACTTACGCAGTCAGCGAGGCAAATTGCGGCGGGCGAAAGTGGAAGGAGAATCCGCATCCATACCGCACGTGCTTTCAGCGCGATCGTGATCGCATCGTACATTGCTCGGCATTTCGACGTCTCGATTTCAAGACTCAGGTGTTCGTACCGCACGAGTGCGATCATTTTCGCACGCGGCTGACGCACACGCTGGAAGTCGCACAGGTTGGACGAACGCTTGGACGGGCGCTGAAGCTGAATGAGGATATCATCGAAGCCGTCGCACTGGCACATGACCTGGGGCATCCTCCGTTCGGACACATGGGCGAAAAAGTTCTGGACGAGTTAATGGCCGACCACGGTCGCTTCGAGCATAACCGCCAGTCATTGCGGATAGTCGATTATCTTGAGCATCCGTATCCCGATTTTCGCGGGCTTAATCTGACCAACGTCGTCCGCGAATGTCTTGCCCGCCACGAGACAAAATACGATACGCCGATCTGCGAAGATTTCGACCCGTCCCTGCGCGCGGTTATGGAGGGGCAACTGGTGGACCTCGCCGACGAGATAGCCTACACCTCCGCCGACCTTGACGACGCCTTGGCCGCTGGGTGGATTAACGTGGAGCAACTGTCCGCTCTTGAATTGTGGCGTAATGCGTGGGCACAGGCCCAGAGCGAGTCGCCCGGGGCACGGGAGATTCATAAACGCATCCGCGCCTGCAAGGCAGTGCTTGGTTCAATGGCCGACGACGTTCTCGCCACCACCACCGCCAATATCGTAAAGCTCGACATCACCAGTCCGTCTGAGGCCCAACAATCTCCTCAACGAGTAGTCGCGTTTTCCGAGACAATGTCCGCGGCAGTCGATGAAATGCAATCATTCCTCATGGAAAATGTCTATACAAGCCCGCGAAGCAAAAACGACGACATCTCAGCCCGCCGGACTATCAGCGAATTATTCACCACCTTCAGCCAAAAGCCCTCCCTGCTACCCCAACGATACCAAAGTAGAATTGAATCCGACGGTTTGCACAGGGTCATCTGCGATTACATCGCCGGAATGACCGACCGCTTCTGCAAGGCACAATACGAGGAACACAACGGCAGCGATAGCCGCCGAGGTAACGGAGGAAGCTGAGGAACGACAACGACTGGGGTAACGGCAACGACGAAAGACAACGACAAGAATCCGGGTTAAGACGAACGAGGGGTGGTGATTTTGATAATCTTCTTGTCGGCGGGGATGGTTATTTCCTTCTTGTTCAGTATCAATTTGCCTCTGCCCAAAGTTCGTAAAGTGATTCCGGCGCCTTTGTCCATCTCTACCATGATCGTATCTTTTCGGTACTGTACAACACATTTGTTCAACGGTTTGTCGGCGCTTACGATGATCCCGTCGGTATCCGTTATCCTTGTGCCTTCGATCAGCAATACGCCTGTTATTTCACGGTTCCTGTTGTATCTGATGCAACCGGCGGCGGCGTTGAACGAAATATCACCACAGGTCAGGGGTTTTCCCTTCGTCCCGCTCAGGACAAAATAGTCCGTTCCCTTGTCGTGGTTTATCCGCGTGCACAGAGCTTGCGACGGCGGTATGGTTTTTTCTTTGATATGGACACGAAGGCGTTTGACGGAAAGTCGCGGCGGGGTTTTTCCCGGGTAGGGCCAAAGCACCATATCCATACGAATCGGCAGATTGGCTTTTCGCGAGTAAATGGCGCAGGGGGCGGGTTCTTTTTTGTTGAATTCAACAGACACCCATCCCTGTACCGGGTTCTCCTGCCCTTTGACAACCTTTACGGAAAGAGGCTTGGGGGCGGTAGGGATAATGATAAGGTTGGCGTCGTCGTTGTTGCTTCTGACCGTTTTTCCGGCAGGGTTAATGACGGCATCACACGGTGTAAAGTGGAAGAAGGACTCAATCCTGTGTTTCCCCCTGCCGGTTATCAGATCACTGACTATCCAGTAATCGGGTTTGAGAAAGAGTACGCTCCGTTGATGTTTGACGTTCTTGACATGCCGTTTGGTCTTGTGATGGAAGTATCCACCGTCAAAAGAACCTTGAAAGAAATCGAAGCCGTCGCTTGTCAGCCATTTGTTATCCAACGGTTTGGAGGTAACTTTTATTCTGCGCCCCCATTGGTCTCCTCCGTCAACCATGATGGTGTTGTGCCCCTGGGTACACTTGAAATAAGCCCGCCATTTGTTCCATGTATAAGTGTATCTTCCCGAATCGGTAATCAGGGTTTTTCCGTACGCATAGAGATCGATGCTTAACTTGTCCACGTGCTGATGTCCCGCTCCAAAGGGTCCGGCATCGACAATCAGGTATCTTGATTCAGGTTTCCATCCGCTTCTCATCACGAACATTCCGGCATAGGGGAAGGCACAGGAAGTGTATCTGGGTACTGCGCCTTTCTTGCCGGCGGAGGCTACATACTTCATGTCGGCCCTGTCGAATACTCTCAGCCCTTCGGAAAGGTATTTTCTCACGTCAAGTGCGTCGGAATCGTTCAGCATGGGTATCGTACCGTCCGGTTTGGAAGTGTACATGGAAAACTCGCACATTTTTTCCACTCTTTTCATCAGGCTTTTGGGCAGTTTTATGTCGTTGAGCTGGGCCAGCCAAATGAATCCCCAATAGTTGCGCAAACAACATATGTGGTAATGAGGCGTCAGTTCATGTTGAGCTCCGTCGGGATAAACCTGCTTTTCAAGCTCCCTGTCCAACCGTTGTAGCGCGGTCTTCTTCCATCCAGCCGCTTCCCTGAACTCGGGAAACATAATTCCGAGATAAGCCAGCCCGGTGGATTCCGTAATGAGCCAGTTTCCGTTCGTATGATTTATGATCAGATATCGCCCATGCTCAACGAAGGATTTCAACATCGCGATTCTCGCCTCGACGTCGAATTCCTCCGACTCCATCAGGAAATAGAAAATACCAAGCCAGTAATTCATTCTGATGCCCGCTTCCAACGACCTCCAGGCATTACCAGCCGATGATTTTTTTATACTGTTGGAAGACCGAACCGGTTTGTCTTTTATCCAGTCAAGCAGTTGAGCGACAGCCTCCCTGGAATATTTTTTATTCCGGGTATGGAACCATGTTATTGCCAGGCGATGTATGTGGCTGTGCCTGTGCAACAAGCAGTTCCATTCCCTGTCTCCCGTCGGATTGGCGTCCCAGTCGATATTTTTTCCAAGCGTCCCGGTCTTGTTGTAGAAAGTAAAAGTATGAGCGCATGATTTGTCCGCTCTCGAAGTATCAAAATTGGGCTTACGAATCGGATTGCGCCTTCCGTCGATAAAGAATACGGGGGTCTTTCTTTTCTTGAAATGCGCGATCAGTTCTTTCTTAGCCGTTTGGTAATCCTTCTTTTTCACGGCCTCTTTAACTTTTTCCAGCCCCGGATAAGACAGGTTCAGCACGCTGAAGAATTCACTGTCGCTCTTTATTCCCAGGTCTTTGGCAGCCCACAAGGAAGATGTCGAGGCAGCCATCACCAGGCCCATGCAAACAAACAGCAGACGAAAACTCATGCGCGTTTTTTCAGGCGGCATGTATTTCAAGGGTTGTTCCTTTCGTTGACCTGATATGCGGGTTGTTACTGTTTCCGGCCTTCAAGGACATGCCGGGGAATCATTCCCCAATGAGTTCCCAAATGGTATCAAAATCACCGGAGTCGAATATGTCCCTCAGCTCTTCTGAGTCGATTGGCCTATACTCCACGTGAGAGTCCCCATACCAGACGTTGATTCCGTCTCCGTGGCATCTATCAAGATGATCGGGATGAAGGAAAACATCTCCAATCAATCCCAGGCTGCCAAGATCAGATAGTGTCTCGATGACATTACCTTCCAGATCATACCGTCGGCGACAGTAACTACTACGTATGTGTGTCCACTTGAGCGAAGCGTCCTCCGGCAGCAAGCCGGAGGCACCGGCACCCCAGCAACAATTTTCATGCGCGTGATCACCATTTGAGTTTGAGTGGTAAACTCCGTCCCAGGCTGGACAGATAACAAGACCGCTCTGATGGTCCAGTAATTCAGCCCCGGCCAGATATCCAAGGTTCTGGAAACCCCCGAGAGTACTGGCATAGAACCAATAAGCATTGCAATTCTGGCCACTGGGAGGCGGAGGTAATTTTTCATCATACTCGTCAGAGTACAGATGCAAAGTAACTCCGATACTGTGTAGATTACTTCCGCAAATCACGCTTTTGGCCAGATCCTTGGCCCGATTCAAACTGGGTAAAAGAATACTGACCAGTAGCGAGATAATAGCTATCACCACCAAAAGCTCTATCAAGGTAAAAGCGGTTTTTTTTCGAATGATGAAACCCATGATATACCTTTCGCGCTGGTTGCGTTAGCCGGCCGTTACCATCTGGCGGTTTTTGGCGCCTGAGGAAGACCTTATTACCAGTTTTGACTTCAAGACGATTTTCCGAAGCTTTTTCACTTTCCCCTCGCTTTTGGCTATCAGCAATCTGGCTGCTTCCTGTCCCATTTTATATCCCGGCTGGGCTACGGTCGTCAGGGGCACGTCGAGTGTCTGTGCCAGTTCCAGGTCGTCATAACCAACCAGGGCAATATCCTCCGGAACGGATAAACCCGCCTCCCTGATCGCCTCAAAGGCTCCCTTGGCCACCAGATCATTTTCAGAAAAGACGGCTGTAGGCCTGTCCCGCATCGACAGGAAATATTCCATTCCCGCACGCCCTGCCCTTTCCGTAGTATTATTGTTGCCGCTGTTAACCAGCGTATCTGCAAATTCAATTCCGTTTTCGCTCAGAGCCTGTCGATAACCCTTCAACCGGTCCAGAACCGTGGAACATTCCTGCTCACCGATAAATCCGATTCTCCGATGGCCCAGTTCAATCAGGTGCGAGGTGGCTTGGTATCCTCCATGCACGTTGTCGCTGAGCACGCAATCCGTTTCCCAGCCCTGCACGTATCTGTCAATCAGGACGAAGGGAAGTCCGGCTTCTCTTAATTCCTCAACAAGGGTGGTGTTATCCCTAAGATAGAAATCGCTCTGGACGGGGGTAACAATCAGGCCCCTGACGTTGTTCTCCCTGACGAATCTGTGGACGTGAGATATTGTTTTGGAAAGATCGTTGTCATTGTTGCAAAGGATCACGTGATAATTTCGTCGTTGGGCTTCATCGCCGATTCCCCGAACTATACGGGGGAAAAAATAATGGCTGATATCGGGAACGATTAGTCCGATCTGCTTTGACTCGCCTATTCCCCGCCTTTCCGCCGCAGGATCGCTCACGTAGGTTCCCTTTCCCTGCTCGCGATACAAAAACCCCTCGTTGACCAGATTCGTCAATGCCTGCCTGACGGTATTCTTGCTGACCTTGTACTCGCCGACCAACTTGTTCTCAGAAGGGACCAGCTCTCCCGCCTTGAGAGACTTGTGCTCCACCATCCGGCGGATGGCCTTCTGCAACTGATAATACTTCGGAATGAATCTGGTTTTTTCAATCATTTTTTTTGATGCAACCACAAAGACCACTAAGAAAAACTGAAATAACGACAACGACAGTAGAACCGCGAATAGACGCGAATGAACGCGAATAAAAAGGCAACAACAAAGACAACGACTTTACAGGCGGGTCTGCGACCCGCCGCTAAACGATGCTAAAAAATCATTCAAAAAAGGATTTATACACGCGGCGAAATCCGGACGACGAATTCCGCCGCGTGTAATTTACCACTTCACAACAACATCTCCAACTCCCAATCGGAAATTGGAAATTGTCCTACTGTCGTTTCCGGCGAAGGGCAAACGGCAGTCCAAGCAGAAGCAATGTCATTGTCGCCGGCTCGGGAGTAATATGGACATTATCAATTTTACCGTCAAGGAAACAACTGCTACTGCCATAGCTGCCCAGTATAACAGATCCCGAATCGGTCTTTACTCCGCCACTGTAAGCAACGGTACCCGCTTGTGGTGTACCATCAACCAAAACCTGCATCTCAGTACCGGTATATTTGCATTCTATGTTATACCACGTACCGACGTTGAGATAGATGTTGTTCAGTAGATATACGTCGCCTCCACCCGGCTTGTGTATAAGGAATTTCACCCTGTACGTGGTGGCGCCATCCGATGCGTATGCATCCATGTAGAACTTCTTGTTATGCTGGACGATTATATTGTCTCTTTGGTCGAAAGCGTCTACGTTCACGTCGGCTGACATTGAGAACGCACCATCTATGGCATCAACGCCCGCGTGGTTGTGATAGGCAAAATCGTTCGTCCCGTCAAAATCCAACGACCAGGCAGAACCATCCTTCGTGTCCGCGATCCATGCGGGTTCCGCGGCATCACCATTGACGCTACTGCCCAGATAGCCCTGAGTACTGTCCAAGGCACACGGCATTTCCAGTGCCGCACAATCGGCCGCTCTGTCACCTCTCCACAATTTGCAACGACGAATAATATAACAAGTTGTCGTCCGTTTCAAAAGCTGTTTTATTTTGGTAAGACTTCAAAAAAGCTTTCAGCTTTCAGCTATCAGTTATCAGTTGCGGCAAAT
>Ga0255419_10192_pt1 | contig 13241 bp, 14 predicted proteins | sample ANMaggSeSYBR02J3_FD_182658 | JGI IMG/M metagenome (GOLD analysis project Ga0255419, IMG submission 182658) | Sediment cell enrichment communities from methane seep in Santa Monica Basin, California, United Staets - ANME aggregate JGI... | ecosystem: Environmental > Aquatic > Marine > Cold seeps >...
ATTACAGCGGTATATGCCTCTATCACCAACATAGTTAGTCCCGCATTCAGAACACTTCATTATTCCAGATAAGGCATAAATCTTTTTAGCGGTACTTGGGGCTTCCCTTACCCGTTTTTCTTTCATTTCACGAATAATACTGGCAATATCCTTGGTAATCAGAGGTTCGTGGGTATTCTTTTTAATTACCCATTCTTCCTTTGGTTTATATTTTTTACCGTGTAAATAACCGTTGGCCTTTCCCTTTTCCTTAATTCTTTCATTTAGTCGGTTAAAGACCGTATGACCCAAATAAACTTCTATATTATCCTCAATCGACTTAGCACTTGGTATTGCCCAATGACTATTACCGCTTGGTGAAGGAATTCCTCGGCTATAAAAATCTTCAAGGATAGATTTCCTGCTTTCATATTTGGCACGTCTCTCAAAGTATTCTTTGGCAATTTGGGCTGTATCCGGGTCAGGTTCCAGTATGGTTTTTGTAATTAGATTACCAGTGCGATGTTTTCCGACTTCTATCTCTTTCAATTGATACCCGTATGGTGCCTTTCCACCAGCACGATAGCCACTTTTTACATTTTGTTTCATACCGGCAACACCTTTGACCTTGCTTTGTTGCGAATGAAGTTCGTCAAAGGCTGACATAATAGTTTCAAATACAGGGTCAAGATAAGTATTGGTCTGTGGCATATTGATAAAAATTATCTCTATCCCGTGTTTTTTCCGTAATGCCCACAAATAACTCTGTGTTTGATGCTGGTCTCTGCCAAATCTCGATGTATCAAGACAGTAAATCTTTGAAAATGGGGATTGCTTGGTCATAGCCAAACCTAACATTTCGTCGAATTCAGGCCTTATATCACGAGTAGATGATAGGGCTTTATCGCAAAAAACACGATAGACCTGCTCACCTTTTTCCTTAACCACCTTCCTGATTTGTTCTTCCTGTGCTTTACAAGAGACATTATGTAAATCTTTGCTCGACCTAACATAAATCGCTACCTTCTTCATTTATTTATTCCTCCTGTTGTTTATTTTCGATGATTGATGCGAACAAATCTATTATGATTTCTTGAATATGTGTGTCTAAATCCTCAAAATAGCATAAATCTCCTGTCTCTGCCTGTTCAGGAATTAGGCTTTCTAATACCTTTATTTTATATCGTTTTTTTGTTTCCATTTGCCCGATACCAACAACCTCACGATTGTCCTATCGAGCGTGTCGATGCTTCCAAGTAATTAGGAGCATCTGTAATAATGGGGTAAAAATTAAACCCCGCCAGTTTTAGAGATGGTGCTCTCGGCAAGTAGTCGGTCTTGCCAGTGTTGCGCTCCATTATTTTGTTTCAGTAGTATCCAAAGCATCGGAACGCTGTCTTTATCAAAACTTCGGAAACCATACCGTCAGTATCCAGTTCTATTGTTAAAGTGCTTTAACAAAGGATATTGGATACTGACATAGTACTTCGTTTATTTTGATAAAGTAGTTTTTAGTTATGCTTGAATTTACAGCGAGGAACTCGCTGTAATTAGTTTTTTTATTTATTCTAAACTTCTTCTTTATTATAGTTTCCACTGGGACCGAACTTTAAGGTTCGTTCCCAGCGAACCACGAACCTTAACATTTAAGTCAAACGTTCCAATTTTTCCTCTGCCACTCGTTTAATAAAAATCGTATCAAAGTAAAGCATCTGCGTTCCTTCATCATCTAAATACCCGAACTCATAAACATTCAGATAATGGTTGCCGTATGATGGCATTCGTTTTTTCTTGATGATGCCCCACTTTTTTTCCAATCTGTCGATGAGGTTTGAAACGTGTCCATTGCTTTTGTATCCAAGATTTCGCGCAATATCCTTGATGTCCCAGCGAGCGACTATTTTCTTTTTTTTCAGGTAGAAATCCTCATACAGTTTCTTGCCAAAACCACAACTGCTCAACTGGCCACGGATAGTATAACTGTATAGGTAAAACCAGATAGGTGCCTCTGGCGACCGTAAGAAATCCTTAAATGCCTTTGACCTTAAAATTTTCAAATCCAAGCGAAGATAATTTTCCAATGACTCAATCCCTCCTTTTTTCTTTTTGACGCCTTCAAGGCGCTCTTTTGCCCCGAAAAAGGAAAAAACGGGACTTTGTTATGATAATCTAAATTTGAAAGGCTTATAGCCTCTGTCTTTTTTTGTGGCCACTTGCAATACAATATAACCATTTAATATTATTTGTAAATATGTCGTTTTCTCTAAAAAGCAGCTTTTATAGGCATCTATGGTGAGTTGTTCTTGTGGATGTATGAATGTAGGGAATTAGAAAGGAGTGGCTTTTTTATGATTAGGTTGAATATAAAGTAGCTCTTTACAAAACAGTAGAGTAAACAGCAGCTTTTTGGGGTAAAGATGGCTTGTGGTTTGGTCTATTTGGTATTTCGTTTTTTGGGAGCACCTGACAGGGGCTCATTGGGATTGAGGTCTTTTATCCAATCTTTAACGGTTCTTGCACTGTAATTGGATGTGCCAGTATCAGTTTGTTTCAGGGTTGCGTCTAACATTTCTTGTGTATCTATAAGTTCTGGAACTGTATAATCCTTATATTTCTCCGCCGCCCATAATTCCAATGCTTTTGCCCGTGCCCTCAATCTATCTTTATCTGTGTGATGTTTTCTGGCTTTTTTCGGACCACATGATTTGATTTTAGATTTTTCCCCGCCAGCGAGATGAAAGGCATCTTCAATCCCTTGAACATTTCCTTCATCGAAATACAGATTATCCAAGTCGGAAAGCATCTTTTGTGCCTCTGCATCAGAACCTGATAATTCAAAGGTTTTCCAGTTCATAATTTTTTCGCTTGGGGGCTGATGGTCTTCTGCTTGACTATATGTTTCCTGTGGCGACACTTCCTCGCCGTTTTCGTTATAGACTATAAGCCCCTTTTTTATGAACCGATGTAAAAGTTCATAAGGACTTATTCCAAAGCGCTTCATCAAATCATGTCCTGAAATCAGACCTGCCATAACTCCTCCTAATAGGCTTTTTGTTTTTGTGTATATCATCTTTTACTTTTAATTGGGTTACAATTTCAAGAACAAAAGATTTGGCAGGGAAAGGTATTAGGGTTTTTTAAGCTAAAATATCCATTTCATCTGAAACATCTTCATCATCCCCAAACATATCACGTTCTATGCGTTCCTGTTCCCGTTTTTCCTCGGCTATATCCTCTGACATTGGCCCTATAATCATCCAATCTTGCCAATCAAATCCATCATCAAAGAAATCCATTTTCTTCACCTCCTGAAAACAAAAAGCCCCCAAAGCCGGAATATCCGACAATGAAGGCTCTTGCTTTTGTTTTATTATTATTGTTTTAATTTGTCCCCTCCTTTCGTTATGCTACTTCTTTGATGCTGTTTCTATTATCCACAAGGCCGGTAATGATAAGTTTGAGCACCTTCTCTGTTTCACTCATTACTTTCAGACAGGCAGAATGGACACTCATTTTCATCTTGTCAGAGTAATTCTGAATATACCTGAAACTATTTCCTGTTGTATCCTCTGCCGATTTACCTACCATTACAGCCAATGTTTGTGCTGACAATTCAGCGACTACCTCTTGGAGCGAATCTTGGCCTGGCTTAAAATTTCCTTTCAAAATGTGATGGGCTGCGTGTGCTAATTCGTGGAAAAAGACGCATTCAGAAGATGTAGCCACTGCGATTTCTTTCCGACCAGGGGAATAATAGCCATAATAACGATAATTGCCAGGAATTGCCTTTAAAGAGATACCCCACTGTTGAGCACGCTCAATAAAGGGTAAGTCTGGTAATTCAATGTTTTCATATTCCAAGGCATCCCCTTTGGTGTCCTCCACTCGAAATACTGGCCTACATCCAAACCCATTCAATATCTGTTGCTGTTCGCCCTCTTCCTCATTTTTTTTGAAATAAGGAACGAGAATATACATCGCCTTGGAGCCTTTCTTCACATTTCGATTGACGCTATTCCATTGTTTGATACCTCTTGCGTCCTGCGTGCCGCTGAAAAACATCAATGTTCTGTTGAGAAGACTCCATCTTGATGATGGTAAATTAGGGATAGGGAACATTGAATATGCTACTGCCTCTGGAATGTCCCCGCTTTTGAATCGGTCAATGATGGTGTTTAGTGTCTCTCTTACTTTTGGTGTCATAGCGCACCTCCTTTTTGTTCTATGTCTGATTGTGAGCGCAAAAAGCGCATTCCTCACAGTTTGATTTGTCCCTGCATCCCTCACAAACCTTTTCCCTGTCTAAAATCTTCGGCAGATACTCGAAAACAAATTCAATGCCCTTGGTCATAGGAATACCAAGTGCCCAGGAAATTCGCCTTAAAGTGGAAGATGATTTCATGCTCAACTCTGGGGTATATGCCATTGTTCTTTCACCTCCTTTCAAACGCAAAAAGGGCGGCTGCCTTTTAAGACAAACTGCCCTCTTGCTTTGATGTTATTGGTTTATGTGGTTGTTGTTGGTTGCTAAACTTTAATTAATGAGCCTTAACAGATAGCGGGGGGCTATAAAATCCACCTAACGAAATATTCCGTTATTCATATATAAGGGTGCCACAGACAATAAATCTGGTTAGATTTTGATTGATGACAATGATGATAATGGCTGGAAATATATCGGCGGATGCCGCTAAATCAAAATAACTACGATAGATTCCAGTTCTATGATGCTAAAAACTCGCTAACAGAAGTAAGTTGACTTACATTAGCGATTATCTAAATAAAATATTACCGCAATTCTTTTTTATTAAAAATAGTAGAGAAGCCAGGGCAGTGTATCTTGGCACGACAGAAGCGTGGCGGAATCTGTGCTCTTCGATTATATAATCCGAATTATCGGATGGACGCAGTTTATATAAGGCAGGATTTTGTCGGGGCTGAAATTTGTTGTTATGGACTCTTGATTATGATGAACCTCAAGTCTGTCCGATAATTAAGTTTGGATTATGTAAGAGAAACGCACAGATTATGACATGCGGGTCAATTACTCGGTCTAAAAGTCCAAAAAAGAATCGGTAGGAGAAATCGAATAAATGACTATATTCCTGCTCTGGCTTGCCTAAAACTATAAAAGCCCGAATATGGACACATGGAGGCTTCTGAAAGGTATTTGTGGAAGATAAGTGAGAAATAAAAGAATGGTAGTAATAAAGTAGTAAAGTATATCGTCTAATTTCAACAAAGTATCCCATCCTATCAGTAATTGAACGTGTTCCTGAACTACTTAAATTGAAAGCAGAGTCCTGTTTTATCGAGATTTTGCTTTTTGCATTTGACAGGTCAAATTAGTAAAATACTGGATAAGTTGATGATTATACTATTATACTATTTTAGCGGAACATTTCCCCTATAAAGAAACAGCGGCGTGTTGGCCGTAGCCAGCCTTGGAATACAGTCAGAAGTTGGGCGGTATTTTAAAACTCTCGGGGAACCGCATAGTGCGGACCCGCTTGCTATGTGGTAAGGGGGAGAGGAAAACTCCCCCTTACCCGATTAGCTGATTTGGGCTTATTGAAATCTGTTGATATTCCCAGTGGCATTGCCACATCGAATACAACGAACCTGATAAAAAGGAATGGCAAATAACCAAAGTCCAAAAGTGATTAGGACCATCAACAATGTGCCTATACCAATGTGTCTTTTATGCCCTGTTATTTGATTGCAATTCACGCAGTGTTTTGACTTCATTGTATCCTCTAAGTTTTGTAGGTGAAAATATGCCGCGCCGCTTTCGGCGTCGGCAGCATTAGCCTGGTTATGGCTTTTTCATTTCTTTTTTTTGGGTTTTACTGGTTTCTGTGGTTTCTGTTGTTCTTGTTGTCTTTGTTGTTTTTGTTGCCTTTGTTGCTGATTATTTTTCACTTTGTTTTGTGTTTTATCCGTCATTGTTTTTCTCTCCGTGTGAAATTTGTGTATTTGAGTTAAAGTCCATCCTAATTTAGAACGCTTCTTTTTGAAATTAGAAATATAGCAATAAAATTCAACCACTTCAACGTTGTCAGGAATTATATAATCAGTATGAAGTGAGTCTGATTCGCCTGGTTCAATTTCAAAATCACCTTTTTCCCATTTCCACTCTCGCCCACAAAGCATCGGCCATTCGATTTTAGTTCCATCCTCCATTACGGGGTTTTTCCCATCGTCAATAGTAGTTTTTATAACATCATGGACTGGTAAGACTTGGCGAATGCGTAGTTCCGCATAATTTGAACGTAGAAGTATATTTCCTACATTATTAATTGCCACTTCGGCGTGTACTAACCTATTACCATCAGGAAGAATATGATTTTCAGTTATTAACTCAATAACTACCTTGGGAAAATTTAACCTTTGTCGTACAAATATTAAGTATGTCCATACTCCACCGATGACTATGGCAATGCTTGTGGTGAGGGCTTGAATGATACCTGAAATGTTTTTCCAGTATTCCATAATTATAACTTATTTAGTCTAACAATGATTAGTGGAAAAAAACGCTCAATATTATGGAACGAAATCGCGCATTACGTGGGCACCTTATATAAAATCATAAACGCACCGTCCTTATTATTTATACCGTTCTGCCAAGGAAAAAACAAGTAAAATTTAATACTACTTTTTACTCTGCTTCATCTTATACAATGCTATACCAGCCTTGGCTATATCACTTGGTTGGTAGTAATGCATATGGTCCAATCTTATTACTATCAATAAACTCATAACTGTCGCACGACATAATTCCTAAACTATTTTGGTATAATAACTTTTGACAACGTTTCAGCCTTTCCGGTGTCATTGGGTTTTTACCATAAGTATCAAAGATAATGGTTCTTTCCTTTTGTATTTTTTTAGGGTCGAAAGGCTTATCTTTATACTTTTCTGGATAATGTGCACCATGTCCAAAATACTGCGTATATCCAGTGTTATCCTTACAGGCTCCATCTTGTAGAACTTTGAGGTAATCTTTTCTGCGGGCTTTGTCGATATTATTACCGTCGGCATCTTTTTCAGGGATAAAATATCTATACAATTTGTTTTCTTTCTCTTGTAATTTACCTTCTAAAACCGTTATTCTTTCCAACGCATCCGACAGCATCTTTTTCATTTCATTGAACTCGGCATCACTTGACATAGAAAGCCTCCTTTCAGGGATAGAGTAATAAAATATAGTCTATTTTTAACTAATATACCAATATCATTAAATATAAAATCATAAATGTACCGTCCTTACCGTCTTGCCAAAGAAAAAACAAGTAAGATTTAATTCCGCAACAGGCTTTTCCATGTCTATTGATTGGGTTAAGTCAATATGATTTATTATTTGTGCTGGACTGTAATCGCTTTTTCCTGAGCAATTACACCTGCTTTTGTTTTGGTTATATCGGCGTTTTAAATTACATTTCTGTACCGCTGGTTGTCAACAACTTACAGAAAACTGTATTTTATATCTTACTGTAATTATTATTAAATTATATTATGTTAAAGATTGAAGCGGTGCTGAATGGGCAAGTGTAATACATTTCCTGGGGTTACCACACACACACCCTTCCCAAAGACATACCTACCGCCTTTTTACGCGCACACACTTGAGCCCCAAATACCATATATGACAATGATGTAAAAAATCATCTGACATGTTTTTGGCTTTAATATTATTGTGTGAGATTGTGGTTATGACTTGTTGATTTCAGCATATCGGTGGGCTTTCTATGTCTCTTGGTTGGATAGAATTCGTAATATTTACAATACTTTTTAATACGAATATAACAAGACGGGTAAATGAGGAGTTTCTTTGGGGACGCCAGAAAAATTTAAGGGTTATAGTTATAAAATACTATAACCCTTTTATCCAAAGACATCCCCTGCTTCTTTTCGCCCGCTTTCGGTTAAAAAAGTTTTTCCAATAAATTCAGCAAGGTCTTTATTATTCATAGGGTTCTCTTTCTGTTTTTCCTCAAGATTGACGATAAGATCTGCGTCATGAACTATATTGAAATTCAGGCTTGAATCAGGTCCGGGATGATGGTGATGGCCTGTGATATCGCATACCTCGTCAATCAGCTCTTTTTTTGCCCCAAGCTCTGTCATTATAGATCTTGCAACAGACGGCCCTGTTTTTTCATGGTTTTCAGCCGTAGCGCTCTCCTTTGCCCGTGCTGCTTCATGAATTCCAATATCATGCAGATATGCGGCAGCCAGAATTACAGCCAGGTCGCCGCCTTCGTTCTTTCCGATTTTTTCGGCATAGCGCGCTAGTTGCATGGCATGACCGATTCGTTTAAAATCCTTCTTGAAATATTTTTTCATTTCAACTGCGATCCGCTCCTTAAGCGTATCTTCCCTCTGGGTCTTGTATTCTTCGGGAAGGTCGCCTACGCACTGCGCTGCATACTGGCAGTAAGCGGCACAGCCAAAGTCCAGTTTAGGATTTATAAACTTATGCCCGCAATTGCGGCATTTTCGTGTTGTGTCATCCTTGAAAAATTCAACATCTTTGCCGCACTTAGGGCATTTAACATCAAAAACAGCCCCTGGTTTCCAGTACCTTATGTCCTGTCCCGGGCATTTCATTATAATTCCTCCATAAAGTTAAGATGATTCAATGTTCCTTAATTTTGTTTACGTTTAATTAAAGTAAACCTTATCTTAACCAAAGTCAAAAAAGGTGGGGCGTAATGTGCAAAAACGTAACCAGGTGTGCAAGATTCGTAACCGAAAAAATCACGAATCCATTGTGAATTTATTGAATGACCAACATTCCAACAAGTTAGCTTTTTTGGCACATATGTTGCTTATATATGAATATAATCAAATTTCATATTGGAAAAACAAACTTATTTAAAAGGGAGGTAGTATTATTATTATGTTGAAAAAAGTTATGATTATTTGTATCGCACTTTCTTTTGTATTTATTGGCGGCATTGCTTTTGCTTCAGGTAACGGACCAAAAGCAATTGAAGAAGTTCAGGAAGTAATTCCGGAATTGGCGCCTGGCTCAGAAGATGTTGCTCCGACTGTTTCGGAAGAACTCACCACCGATGATCCCGAAACCGAAATCACCGAAGGCGATGAAGAAGAACCAGGAGAGGCGAAAGAAGCAGAAAAGGGTGGCGATGATCAGAAATAATTAGCATGTTTTTTATTGACCCATTGGGCCTTAACTTATTTTAAGACGCATGCCTTCAAAATATCTAAGCCCTATGCAATAGAGAGCGCAAGTTTTGCGTTTATAAAAACAAAGTCAAGGCAATCAATTATAAACAATCAAAACTTGCCCTCTCTCTCCCCACAATGTTTCCCCTTTCTACATGGCATTCTTGCACGCTGATCTAAATTGCAGTTTGTCAGGTGGCATTGGGGGGTTTAATATGAGCATCAAGAGCAAGAGGCGCGAAGGTGCGGAATAGCAGGCTATTGGTGTTCATGGCCAGCGAAAAAGAGCAATTTGTGGCCTTTCGAGGTATAAATAACGGGTTACGCATTTTTGCTTTTTAATAATTCCTTATATGCTTGAGTTAATTTAATAAATTTATCATGCTCTCCCCCTTTATCGGGGTGGTGTTTTTTAGCCATATGCCTGTATAATGCCGTTAAGCCGCGGCGACTCATTTTCTTAAGTTTGTCTTTTTTTATATCGAATATTGTTATCGCTTCATCTAAGGTTACTGAACTTTTGTTAGGGGGTGGAGCATAAAACCTTTTGCCGTCAATAAAGTTCTTTATGTGATCGTGTAAGAAATAGCTTTGACCGTATTCGTTATCAAAAAACATGATAATATATCGAATCAAATATTCATTTAACTCCGGCCCGGTTGTCATTCCGGCCCAGAAAGACCTGTCTTTGTTCAGGCTGCATATCTCTTCAATAAAATACTCATCAACTTTTTTTTGATCCAGAGCTTGAGGCATTGTCTTTGCGGTCAACTTTGAAGAAAATCTCTGTAGATCAAATATTACATAAACGTATGACTTTAATTCATAGGGATCGAGAATATCTTCCGATTCCAGAAAATACTGCTCGATCTCGTCTCTTGATTTATTGAGAAGCACCTGGAAAAGTTTAGGCGATATACGTCCAATTCTTCCCTGGTCCATATTACCGAACCTTAAAAAATGAATTCTTCTTTTATCGAACAGATGAAACTGAGCATTTTCCCTTTTTTCTTTTACGCTTTTTTTTCTTTGCGTGCGTCCGGCTCTTTGACTAAACATTTCAAGAACATGCTTTATTTCCGGCTTCAGAAAGCGCCAGAATATATTATCGAGTTCATCAAAGTCGGGCTTCACGCGAAGAGAGTTCAGCCTGTTTTCTACTTTTTCGTCAATATAGTAAGCATTCCCTCCAGGGTAAATAATATATTTTGCAGGATTGGCCCCAAGATCAAATAAGTCTCGACTTCTAAAATATTTTCCGTCCCGGTAAGATTCCCTGATGATGTAATGAGGTATTTTTTTGATTATTTTTTTGGCCAGATACACAGAAATTTTACTTCCTCAATCATAAATTAGTATTTTTTGACCTTTTCCCATATTTTATATGTATTCTTGCGGAAGATTCGGTTTAACCATTCGTTGTATCCGCCCCAGTCTGTTTTTGAATTACTCCATGCCTTTTGCAGGTCTTCAATAAAACCACTTTTAAGTTCAGCCAAACTTATTACCCTGATAATTCCATTTTGATCAATCAGAATTCTGGTCATAATTCTGTTCTTTTGACAAATGAATTTTTCCACATCATTTGGCCTGAACTGCTTTTCAAACTCAGGATTGTAAGGAGTCGGGAGCAAAAAGTTTTTACCAAACCGCCAGATTGTAAGCGGGTATTTTTCATTGTAGATTCCATATGCTGTCAAATTCTTAAAATCTTCAATATCTATTTCTCTGGGATAAGGTAATGAAACCAGAAGTTGAATCTCACCGTCCATTATGCCCATTAATGAGTTTTCAAAAGGCTTTTCCCAGCCAGGATACTTATCTCCTGCTTTAATTTCTTCTAATCCGGTTTGCATATCAGCAGTTTTACAAGATTATTTTGCGTTAATCTTATCCTTTAATTTGTTGGAACATCTGAAAGTTACAACCTTTCTCGGTCTAAGCATCATTTCTTCTCCGGTTGCAGGATTTCTGCCCTTTCGTTCCTTTTTATTTCTTATGCAGAATTTTCCAAACCCGCTGACCAAAACATCCTCGCCGGATTCAAGTGCTTGCTTAATGATTTCCAACAGAGTTTCAAGCGTTTCAATAGATTGTTTTTTTGAAAATCCATTTGCAACACAGATTGTCTCAACAATATTAGCTTTAGTAATGGCCATAATTTATTTCCTTTCTATATGCATCAAGGGTCTTAAAATTTGTTTTAAAACCCAATCAATTTATTATATTTTTCTTCGGATATAATTATTACACCCATTTTTTTTGCTTTTTCAATTTTGCTTGACCCAACCTTTTCCCCACAGATCAGATAATCAGTTTTGCTGCTTATCGAGGTTTGAACCACTGCGCCGAGCCTTCTCGCATCTTCCTGCATTTCTTCTCTGCTTCCGTAATCCATTTTGCCGGTAAATACAACATGTTTTCCGGCAATTGCGCTATCTATATTAATTTGTTCTTTTGCAAGTGGTGTCCTTTCGAGATTAAAACCAATTGAAAGCATGTGATATATTGTATCTTTAATTTTTTTTATGCCCTCTTCGACCGAACTGCTTGTAATTGGGCCAAAATTAGGTATTTTTTTAATGTCTTCCGCTTTTGCATCTATGAGTTCTTCAATCTTCATATGAGAAAGCAGTTTTCTGCTGTCTCCCTTTCCGAGATCAGATATTCCAAATGCCGATAGAAACCGCCAATCTTCAACCGGTTTGTTTTTACTTATATTAATGGCTGCTGCAAGATTTTTTGATTGACCGGGGCCAAAACCTATACTTTTAAAATCATTTTCACTCATAGCGTATATTTTTTCAAGGCAATCATAACCATTTTTAACAAGCTTCTGGATTGTTTTTATTCCAAACCAGTCCGCGTTGCCAAGAGTTTTAAACCAGTGGCTGATGCTTTGTTCTATTTGAGCTTTGCATGAACTATTATTGCATTTTAGAAAATCATTATTCCATTCGAGTTTTGTCCCGCATGAAGGACATTTTTCGGGTATTATAATTTTATCTGATTTTGCAATAACTTTTTCAAGCTTTGGAATTACTTCGCCGCTTCTAATAACTTCAATTTCCGCGCCGACGCCTATATGTTTTTTTTGTATAAGACCTGCGTGATGAGCTGTGACGTTCCGGATTGTAGCTCCTGAAAGATAAACAGGCCTGATTTTCAATACAGGGGTAATATTTCCCGTTCTTCCCACCTGCCATTTAATGCCCTCAACGGCGGTTATAGCTGTTTCACCCTTTGTCTTTATGGCTATTTGCCATCTGTAGTGGTGAGCTGTAGCTCCCATGTGGTTTTTTATATCTTCATTGGTAACCTCGGCAACCATTCCATCTATAGGGTAATCTGTTTTCGCTGTAAGATCTTTTGTGATTTGCTCTATGTTTTCCAAAAGTTCCCCAGCGCTGCCGGTCCATTTTGGAAGAACGGAATATGGTACAAACTGCACCATATTGTCTTGAAGGGCTTTTTTTGCAAATTCGTTTAAAGTATCAGAACTAATTATCCCGACAACCATATTTCTAGGATGCTCAAACTCATCAGACAGGTGTTCTTCAAAATAGGACATGACAATTACCAATTCACCAAGGCCAAGTCCTCTGCCTCCATCAGGAATTATGCCCTTGTTAAAAGAATTGCTGATATCGTATCCTGCTTCACCATTTCCTCTGGTGGCAAGCATTGTTCCGTCATCTCTTCCGGCAAGGCCGTCCAGTTTTGGCGTTACGCTGAACGAAATATCGACAATACCTATCTCATTAGCTGCTTTATCAACCCTGGCAATAAATTTTTCAAGACCATCCTTTGTGTATGTTTTTTCAGTTGAAAGCATTGGCACAGGATGTCTTACTTCTTTTTTGGCATCGAATTTTTCAGGTTCTACTGAAAGAAGAAAAGGGTGATATGGGGATAGTTTCCGCAGCTTTTCTAAAAGCCTGTCGTATTCGAGATCGCTTACAAGCGGCTTTCCCTTTCTGTAAGCTTCATTATACTTTTTCAGAATTTCGGCTAAAGCTTCAATATTTTCCATTACTTTCAACAAATACAATGAAACGACAGTTATAGTT
>Ga0255419_10195_pt1 | contig 13216 bp, 16 predicted proteins | sample ANMaggSeSYBR02J3_FD_182658 | JGI IMG/M metagenome (GOLD analysis project Ga0255419, IMG submission 182658) | Sediment cell enrichment communities from methane seep in Santa Monica Basin, California, United Staets - ANME aggregate JGI... | ecosystem: Environmental > Aquatic > Marine > Cold seeps >...
TTGTGGACAGTCTGGAACGCGCACTTGAAGATGCGCTGCGTGTGGTCGGTGTTACAATCGAAGATGAGAAATTGGTAGCAGGCGGAGGCAGTCCCGAGGTGGAACTGTCCCTCAGGCTGAGTGAGTATGCTGCCACGCTGAAAGGCAGGGAACAACTGGCGGTAAATAAATTCGCAGAAGCAATAGAAGTCATTCCCAGGACTCTTGCAGAAAATGCCGGACTGGATCCTATCGACATGATGGTGGAACTGAAGTCCCAGCATGAAAAAGGTAACAAGAATGCAGGTCTGGACGTATATACCGGTGATGTCATCGACATGATGGATAAAGGTGTTGTTGAGCCTTTAAGGGTAAAGACCCAGGCGATAAACAGCGCTACCGAATCGGCGGTCATGATACTGAGGATCGATGATGTTATTGCATCCACAGGCGGTGGAGGCGAGATGCCACCGGATATGGGCGGCGGAATGCCACCCGGTATGGGCGGAATGCCACCCGGTATGGGCGGAATGCCCCCAATGATGTAAGTGTAAATATTCAACAAGGCGTACCCGGTAGGGTACGTTTAATTCCTTTTTTAACTTTTTTAAAACTATTCTCCTCTAAGTCCGCCCAACTCATTTTAGTATCCTTATTTTGCATTCTTGTGCAGTCCCATTATTCAGTACAGGTAATTTTATAGTATAACAATTACCATTACTTTTCGGATGTACAAGATTCGCATACACGGTAGAGGAGGTCAGGGAGCAAAAAAAGCTGCCAAGATGGTAGGCCTGGCAGCTTTTAAGATGGGTAAACAGGTCCAGGATTTTGCATTATACGGCGCAGAACGGCGCGGGGCACCTGTAATGAGTTTTGTCAGGATAAACGATGACCCCATACTGGAGCGTGGGTATGTGGACGACCCTGATGTGGTCATAGTACTTGACAGGACATTGCTGGATCTGGTCAATGTGGCAGACGGGCTGACTGAGAACGGTGTGCTCCTGGTGAACTCGGAACATGAACCTGACATTGACACGCCTGCTGAAGTAAAAAATGTGGATGCCACAAGTATTGCCCTTGATACCATCGGCAAACCGATTTTTAACACCACAATGCTGGGTGCCCTGGCAAAATTCACGAATATCATTTCAATTGATGCACTGAACTGGGCCATTGAAGAAGAGCTTTCCAAGTATCCAAAAGAGCTGATCGAAGCAAACAAAACCGCTGTTAAAAAATGCTATGAGGTGGCCAAATGAGGGAGGAAGAGATACCTTATAAAGGAATTGAAGGTATTCCCATTATCAGGGAGCCAGGCAGTGCAGCTAAGGTTAACAGGGGTTCATGGAGACTGGTAAGACCAGTGCATCATAGTGAAAAATGTACCAAATGCAAGATATGTTATATTTACTGTCCCGATGCTGCTATTAACTGGACTCCTGATGGTCCCGAGATCAACCTGACCTCGTGTAAGGGCTGCATGATATGTGCGGAAGAATGTCCAACGGGTGCCATGACAGAAGAGAAGGAGGGAGCATGAAACAGACACTGGTTACCGGTAATGAAGCCGCAGCATGGGGCGCAAGGCTGGTCAGGGCCAAGTATATTCCTAATTTCCCTATCACGCCCCAGACCGAGTGTATCGAGACCCTGGCCCGTTGGAGTGCAGACGGAGAACTACCTGGAACTTATTTTGACAGGATGGAATCAGAGCATTCGGTCATGAGTGCAGCTGTGGGTGCGGCAGCCGTGGGAAGTCGGGTATTTACTGCGACTTCGTCCCAGGGGCTGTTACTGATGCATGAGGTGTTGTATATTGCAGCCGGGATGCGCCTTCCTATTGTGATGGCAACCATTTCAAGGGGGCTGGCTGCGCCTGTTACCCTGTGGTCAGACCACAACGATTTCCTTGACCAGAGGGATAGCGGCTGGCTCATGTTCCATGCAGAGAACAACCAGGAAGTGCTGGATATGGTGCTACAGGCATACCGCATTGCTGAGGACCCGCGGGTGCTGCTGCCAGCCATGGTCAATATGGACGGATATGTGCTGTCATTCACTGACGAGCCCATCATCATACCTTCCCCTGAACAGGTGGAGGAATTCCTGCCAGGATATGATCCGGCCCATACGATAGCAAAGAACAGGCCTGTCACTGTGGGTCCACCGGTGCTAGATGAGTACTCGATTTTCCGGGCGCAGAATCATGTGGCATCCCGCAATGCCCTCACAGTCATTGAAGAGGTACAGGATAATTTTGAGAAGATTTTCGGCAGGAGGTATCATCTGGTGGATGAGTTTATGCTGGAAGATGCCGAGCTGGTGCTTGTGACCCAGGGTTCCATGAGTACTACGGCAAAGGCTGCCATTCTGGAGATGAGGGATGAAGGTATCAAGGTAGGATTGTTAAGACTCAGGATTATACGCCCGTGGCCCAATGAAGCAGTGGCCAGGGCATTGAAAGATGCAAAGGCAATAGCAGTGATCGACCGCAACGTAGCACCGGGCAAGGGCGGTATCATGTTACCGGAAATAATTGAAACGCTGTATAATCTGGACAAACAACCCATTGTGTCCGGTTTTGTGGTGGGATTGGGGGGAAATCCGCAGACAGAAAGTAAGGTAAAGGAGATCACCAATAAACTCATGGATGACCTGGCAGCGGGGCGTCCCAGGATGGAATGGAACGATCTGGAGGAGATCTGATGCAGGAGTTCAAGAGTCTAAAGGATATACCGGAACAAGATTATTTCACAGGCGGGTCATCTGCATGTGCAGGCTGCGGTCCATCCCTTGGATTGAAACTTGCATTAAAAGTACTTGGGCCTGACACCATTATTATAAATTCTGCCGGGTGCATGACCTTGCTGCCCCTGTATCCCAACACACCGTTAAAGGCAAGCTGGATACATAATGCCATTGAGAATGCGGCATCAACCGCGGCCGGGGCCAGGCACGGCCTGGACAACCTGGGGAACGAGGATATGAATGTAGTGGTGTATGCAGGGGACGGGGCCACCTATGATATCGGCTTTGCCTCCCTGTCAGCAGCAGCGGCCAAGAACGAGCGCATCATCTACATCTGCTACAACAACCAGTCATATGGCAATACAGGTTTCCAGTGGTCAACGGCAACACCTTACGGCAGTGAGACTAAAACCACGCCAAGGGGGAAGGAAAATCCCACCGGGACCAATATTGTCAACAAGGACATGATAAAGATCATGGGTGCCCACAGGGTATATGCAGCCACTGCATCCCTGGCCTATCCAGTGGATTTCCTGAATAAACTGAGCAGGGCAAAAGAGAGGGATGGTTTTTCATATATTGAACTATTGGGGGCATGTACTGCCGGGTGGAACTACGACCCCAGGTTGACAATAAAAATTTCTAAGCTTGCCGTGCGCTGCGGCATGTGGCCCCTGTATGAGATAGAGCACGGGATGCTTAACCTCAACAAGGATTTCAGTGAACTTAAGCCAATTGATGAATTCCTGAAAATGCAGGGACGCTACCGGACGCTGCCCCCGGATGGTGTAGACCGGCTTCAGGCGCTTATTAATGAGCACTGGGCTGAACTGAAGGAATATAACAAGCAGCGGTATGTTTAGTACATTCAGTATTTCAGTACGCACAGTATTTCAATACGTTTAGTACAGGTTTTCAATCCAGGATGCGAATTTCAAATTTGCAGTGGTTGTGACCTGTACCGAAACATTCCACTTCTTTTGCTCTGGCCTGCAGTTTAAGGCTTGCTTCGAAGATACCCTCAATAATTCCCTCAACCAGTGCACACAGGGTCCGCCCCACATCCGGCATATCCGAACAGTCAAAACAGTCATATACAACCAGGGTCAGCGGATCAAGGTTGTAGATCTCGATCTCACCAAGACCGTGTAATTGCCAGAATCCTGCCAGTTCTGTTAATAGTTCCTCAATGGAGCCGGAACCAAAAAACCTACCCATTTTCTTTCCAACATCGTTACCTATCTTCTTAAAAACCGGTTTTGGGTTCATTCCATAGGCTTCCAGGCCGTACCTTATAGTGTGGCATAAAGTCCTGAAAAATTCCATTTCCGAATTGTCAGAATCGACTGTATCCATCAACTTGTCAATTATCAGATTGTAGCAATTCTGCATTGGCATCTGGGAATATGCTATGAACTGGGAGTTTAAGGAATAGTACTTCTTTCTTTTATCAGATGGGTCTTTTTGTTCTAAAATAATATTCTGCATAACCAGGTCTTTCAGATGTACCGAGATTGTTGATTTGGCTTTACAGCACTCGTTTACAACTTCTTCAAAAGACCTGGACCGGCTCTGGATCAATTCAAGTATCTTGAGTTTGACCGGACTGTCCAGTGCCACTATCCCGTTTTCAGTGGAAAAAATAATAGTTATATTGTTTTTTGGCAACATTTTATTGTAAAGTAATAAAATAATTATACATATATATATTGTTCGTTTTAGGACGAATCCCCCCCTTGTAAAGAATAATACTAAGGGATTATATTTTTCCCTTGCGGCGTTCGCTTTTATATTCTTCTACAAGTTTATCCAGCAGATGTTCCTTCTCTTTTTTCTTCTTTGAAGTCAGTTCTTCTGTGAAACGTTCCTCCAAAGCGTTTAATTCTTCCGGGTCCACTACACCGAAATCGTCCACGTACTGCACAGGCAATGAGTTCACGCTGAAGAATGGCAATTCCCTTTTATAGAACTCTTCCACAGCATTATGTGCGGGTTCACCCCTGAAGATCACTGCCCTGACCCGAAGGTCGGCCAGAATATCCACACCGGCAGGTCCGCCGCCGCTGGCGTCTTTGAAGAACAGTACATCTCCGGGATTGATGCCGTACTGCTCCGCAGTAGTAGCAATTGCCTCCCTGGTAAATCCCGGGACTACTTTGACAGGAGTTGTGCGGCCGCTGATCTCAAGTGAACGCACCCGTTTTAGTTCTTCCACCTGCAACTTAAGCTCCTCGATCGTGCACTCCTTTTCCTTAACTGCTGATCTAAGCTGGCGTATCCTGTTCTCACGGATGCGCAGTTCCTTGTACTTACGTATTTTCGAATATGTTCCGGCCTTAAGACTCCTGATATTTTCATCACGGCTTTCAATGATGCGGTTCTTCTTCTTGATCTCAGTTTGCAGTTCTTCCAGGTACGTCCTCAGGCTTTCTATGGTATCCTGCTGCCTTTTTATCGCTCCAGTCAGTTCGTCTACCCGTTTATCAGGTTTCTCAATCGGCTTTGCTTCCACCTTTTGCTCTTCTTTCACATCCCTGCCCAAAAGGGATGCAACGGCACTGTCAATGGTCTCCCCCCTCATGACCCGGGCTGTGACCTCGTCAGTATCCAATCCAGGCGGGACCCGTTTTTTTATCTGGTCGAACTTGTTCTTGCTATGGCGGTAGAAACTGGCTGCTGCACCCAGTGCATCCCGCTCATGGTCATTATTGTATCCGTAAGGCTTTGCCAATCCAATCTTATCTTCCAGGGTAAGTGACTCATCCGGTTCTCCGGAAATGGCACTAAATGAGCGCCTGATCTTTTCTACAGTACCGGGAATGGGTTTGACATCTGTGGCAATTACCAGCGGCCTGCCCTCCTGCGTGATCATTTCAACGATATCGGGTACTGACATGCCCCTGCCGCTGTGCAGTTTAACAAGCCTACCCTGCAGGTCGAGCAGTGCCAGGCCGGTGGTGGTGCCGGGATCAACTCCTGCGATCATGTATTTACGCTTCTGTTCTTCCAGGGACTTGAACCGGATGGCGTCGCGTTCCACTTCCTGTACCTTGACCTGGACATCGCCGCATTTAACAGAGGAGATCGGGACATCACTACGTGGAACGCCTATCAGGAACTCGCCCCTGGTGTATCCGCCGTACCCTTTTGCGATGCTGGATGTATAGTTGACCCCTTTCTCGCGGTTCAGTGCCCTGAGTGTATCCTCGATCTCGCGTGTCTTTTGCCTGACATTACCGTGTACCTTCCTGCGGTAGCGGTTCTGGCTCCACCCGCCCCGTCCGAGTGAGCGTGCCCTGCTGACCTTGATGTAGGTCTTATCTTCAAATACGGATACTTCGGCACCTACGTCCATTGCGGCAAGGGCGGCGCAGGCCTGGGCTTCCTGGATGGGGTCGAATTTGTCAAAGGTTATTCCCCTGGTGCGTGCCAGACCCACCAGTGGTTCCAGGTGTTCTCCACCTGTTACCTGCACCAGCCTGGTACCTCGCGGCAGTTTCCTCATAAAGGATATCAGGTCCCGCCTGCTGGAAGTGAGTTCATGTATGTTATCCACTGCCAGTATGGCGGGTCGCTGCTGTCGTATCATTCTTATGAGCTTGTGCAGGCTGACCATCCGGTGATGTTCCATACGACCGCTGGAGGATATGGCGACTGCGTATCTTGGTGCCTGCTTTGCGCCGGGTGAGCCTTTTGTGATGTCTATCCCGAATATGGTTTTTTCTGGTGGCATTTGGATTACTGTGGGAAAGTATGTGGGGAATTGGATAAAAGGTTTGAGGATGATGGTGGGGGGTGTTCTAGGTCCCGCCTTCTGGGCTTTGCTGCGGCGGCGGGGGAATTGAATGGAAGCGGGTGGTATGAAATCGCCCCAGCCGTTCCACCTCGCAATGAATTGCGGGGCATCCAAACGTCTCGGCATTGTTGTTCATATTCATAGTAAGCGTTCATGACTCTTCGAGACACCCATGAGCATGGAAATATGTGCCACCTATTTTCGGAGCAGATGAGAGTGAAATATAACCTTTTTCCCATTAGCGGAAAAAGATCAGATACACTAGCACGATTATAAGTAGAATCCAAGCAAATGTTACAACAAGGAATAAAAAAGATGATATATAGGAAATAAATTCTGATTCGTCACTGAGTTCACTGATTCCAAAATGAATTTGACGCAAAAGCAACAATAGCCCTATTGCCCCAGATACTTTTAATGCCACCTCGTACCATGCTCCACCAAGCAGCCACAAGCCGATTTCTATATACACTTCTAATAGCCAATAGCCTACTCCTTGAATAGCTTCCATAGGAGAATCCCCCTTCTAAACTTATTAGTCACATACCCTGGACTTTAAGTACCGATCCCAATAAATAATACTCTGCCTCCCGATTTTCCATTTCATCCATCAATGTCCCGAATACAGTTCACAACCACACACTCCAAAATACAATAAACGCAATCTCATAAAAATATTTCTAAAAAAAACTCCTAAAAAAAGCAGGTGTACACACAACTTATCCACAGCCCCCTGACAATCATTCCACACACAGCATCGAAATGGCCAAGGAAGAAGGTGCGTACAAGCGCTGACCAACTGCCCGTTCTGTATCTGATCCTTAGATGCGGGGCTGGAGTTGATGCGGGAATCGGGCGAGCCTATGGAGTTTGGGATTTTTTATTTTTACAAGGTCTTCTCAAGAGCTTTTGGTGAGGGGGTAATGGGGCAAGCGGGGACTTAGAATGGAAGGTGGGGGATGTCGTCACGTCCTCGGATTTCGTTGCCGCTCAAATCCGGGTCATCGCAAGGGTGCATGAGGCTTCCAGTTAAAAAAGATACACATTATGATGACATATGTTCAGTGTTTAGTTTATATCTATGGCAACACTGTCATTAATCTCAATAGAATAAGTTAAATTTTTTACAATTTCTTTACTCTTGATAATATTTAATTTTGCTAGTTTTTTCACTACCATTCTTTTATCTAATGTAAATATTTTTGTTGGCTTTACTCTGCTTTCATAATGCAAATTACCGCTGTCTAAATCTTCATTTACAATCTCTACACTCTGATCATAATTTCTTGGATTGCTGGTAATAGCACAACAAATTACATCTTCATTATTTGAATTATATTCATGATTTGAAATAATTATACTGGGTCTTCTTTTTGTTTGTGTCAAATCTGAAAAAGGAAATGGAATTAGAATTATATCCCTTTGGTTAACATTCATTCCACTGGTCATCGTATTCATTATCCCAAAATTTAATTAATGCGTTCTCTGCAATTGGTGATTTTTCTTTTTCTAAATTTTCTACTTTCTCTTTTAATTTAGTTATTTCAGAAAACAAATATTGAAAAATATCTTCTTTTTCGAATGATATCTTTGTAGTTACTTTATATTCTTTCGTAACTTCATAAGATATCTCATTATCCACGTTGCTAGCATCTATAAATAAAGTCTCAGGATTTAATGTTTTAGTAAGACTCATCAAAATCCTCCTCCATGAACTTTATAAAAAATTCCATTAAATCGCTGTTTTGAGATTCAATGTGTAATTGTTTATTCTTGATATCTTCACTGGTGTGGTGCGATAATATAATTGGAATTCCTTTTTTTTCACCATCGATTTTCATTTCATTAATAAAAACAACGGCTATCGGAAAAATTGTTGTCTCGAATTCAGAAATTCCCTCAAGAAATTCTTTTTTAAAGATTGAATTTAATAATTTGTTTTCAATTAAGACCTTTTCAGCTTTTGCCATTGTGGTTTGTTTTGTTATTAAAGTATATAATATTATATGAAATTGAATTGCTTGATTTTATAAATCTATTCAGAGGATGCACAAAATCCCCCATCCCGCAGTCACATACCCATGACTTAAGTACCGAGGCCTGTAAATAATACTTTGCCTCCTGATTTTGCATTTCGTCCGTCAATGTCAAAATTACAGTTCATAACCACACCCTCCAAAGTACAATAAACGCAATCTCATAAAAATATTTCTAAAAACAAATCCCAAAAAAAGCAGGTGTACACGCAGTTTACCCCCAGCCCCCTGACAATCATTCCACATCCAGGATAGAAATGGCAAAGGAAAAGGGCGCGTACATGCTACTAACCAACTACCCGTCCTGTATCTTATCCTTAGAACAGGGGCTGGAGTTGATGCAGGAGTTGGGCGAGCCAATGGAGTTCGGGATTTTTGATTATTCCAAGGTGTTTTCAAGGGCTTTTGGTGAGGGGGGTAATGGGACAGCGGGGACTTAGAATGGAAGCCAGGGGATGTCACCCTAACCATTACTCCACCGGAATAATTTCGGGTTCATCCCTGTTGTTTCATTATCTCCTTCTCTTTTGTTAACTTTAAAAAGCATATAATGCTATAATCGCTATTGTGACTATCACAATCACACCCATCCAAACAGTTGCAGTATTGAATTTAGATTTGACATCCCTGCTCCATGTATAAATCAGAAAGAGAATAACAGGAGAGATCATTGTAATGAAATTTAGTTCTTCCTGTAGCACATTCTTAAAAATTACTGCCAAACCAAAAGTGCATATAGCAGCAACAATCGATACCTTTGCTTCGTCTCTCATTTCTCAGCCACCTTTCTTTCTATTTCTGTTATTAAGTCACATATCCCGGGCTTAAGTGCTGAGGTCTGTAAATAATACTCTACCTCCCGATTTTCCATTTCATCCGCTCTTTCAACTCTTTTCCCTCTTTCGACCTGTATCCCTGGTCCTAAAGCGGCTTTACAGGAATGCAAATATCAACGATATGCTTGTTCTCAGGGTGCTCATTAGGGTCGTTCCGGTAAATCTCAATGCTGGGACGGTCATCGGACTGGTACCTGCTTTCAGGGAGCCAGTCGCTGTAGACCATGTTCCATGCCTCTTCATATTCATCAGGGTCAAGTTCAAATCTTCCAACAGCATACATGCCCCCGGGCACGGTCATTTTCCCGATTTCCCCTTCAACCTCGGTATCTTCAGGAACGGTGATGCAGGCACTCATCCTGAATTTATCCTCTTCTGTTGTCTTCGGGTCATCGTAGTAGACGGACAAGACCATTGTTTCGGGAGAGTTAAGCAGCCCCCTGGGACCCGCCCATTCCATCAGTTTTCCAAATAGCCCTGCAAAGAGTTTCGTGTCCCCCTTATAAGGGCCGATATGCTGGATATAAGCCACGTTCAGTTCCGGCATTTCCTTGACTTCGATTTTAACATCTTTTTCCATTTCTATTCCACCTCACTTTGTTCTTATGCAATCAACAACCCAGGACTTAAGTACCGAGTCCTGTAAATAACACTCTACCTCCTGATTTTCCATTTCGTCCGTCAATGTCCCGAATACAATTCATAACCACACCCTCCAAAGCACAATAAACGCAATCTCATAAAAATTTTTCTGAATATAACTCCCAAAAAAGCAGGTGTATACGCAGCTTACCCCCAACCCCCTAACAATCATTCCACACACACCATCGAAATGGCAAAGGAAGTGTGTGCCCACAAGCTGCTGACCCAACTGCCCGTCCTGTATCTTATCCTTCGAAAATGGGCTGGAGTTGATGCAAGAGTCGGGCGAGCCTATGGAGTGCGTGATTTTTGATTTTTACAAGGTGTTTTCAAGGGCTTTTGGTGAGGAGGAGGATGGGGCAGGGGGGAGTTAAAGTGGGAAGTGGGGGAAGTCGTCACGAACCCCGGACTCAAGCGCCCCGGGGCATCTGCTGGATGCTCAGTGTTTATACTGCTCTCGGTTTTACTGAATTTACACTTCCAATGAGGCGCAGTTCTTAATCCCCTCACCCCCGTTTTGTATAATTGTTCATCTTTGGCGCCTAATTAGAATTAAATTTTGGATGAATTTGTTCCATCTGCCTGACGGAGCATGAGTACGTCAATCCTCAGTGACATTTTCCTAACTTCTGTAAAACTTGTAGAACTAACGACACTCAACACAGACAAAGTTGGGTTGATGAAGAAAATCCTTCCAAAATTCAACGCCGTATTCTTCTATGCCTTTTTGTGAGATAGTTGGTGGTTGCCATGTGATTTTTCTAAACTTTGACTTAAGGAAGGCCCATTCATATGTCTCTTTACTCCAGTGGTAATTGATAATGCTAAAAGAATGCTCGTCCATAAAAAATAAATATTCCACGGATTCTCCTTCATGCAAAGGTGAAGTGCTTTTTATAAGATAGCCATATTTCTGAGTAGCGTTGCTGTTTCTAGGCAAATACAAAGGAGTTGCGTTTACCATAGCTACAAGTTTTCCACCATTTTTCAGATTGATATAAGTCGTCTGGCACAGAGCAAGCAATGCTTCTTTCGATGGCGCATAATTAAATAAAAATGAGGCACTTACTATATCGAATGAACCAATTCTCCCAAGCTCTATAACATCACAAACAATATATTCCACGCCAAGTGGATTGTCCTTTTCAGCTGATTGTGCAAACTCGATCATTTTTTGAGAGATGTCTACGCCAACTACACGACGAGCACCTCTTTCCTTTATTTTTCTGGCAAACTTCCCTTCACCACATGCTAAGTCCAATACCGTTCTTCCTTTTACGTCTCCAAGAAGATTAAGAAAAGTAAATTCTTCGGCGTATTTTTTGACAGTCAGTTGGCTATTAATGATTTTATATTCAAACGCAATATCATCGTAATCGGTACTCATACTATCAATTCTCCTTCTTGTTAAGAATAAACGACAGAAGAAATTCAACTGAGGATTTATTTTCTATAAATTCGAATCCTACTATTTGTTGCAAATCTATATCCTCAGACGTTCTATTAAGCATTTGTAATTCTTCCTGAAAGAAGTTATAATAAACCATCCGAATGATGTTCGTTCCTTGACATACAAATTTTTTTCAGTATAGAAAATATCTAATGAGGCGCATATATCAATAACACGTAATGTTGTTTTGGAAAGTTCATCCATCTGGCGCCTATTCATAATCCAACATTTGATATTTTGGAAAACATCTCGCTAACCGAGCATAGGACTGTCATTCTCAGTCACCTAACCTCCATACTTAAGTACCGAGGCCTGCAAATGAGACTCTACATCCCAATTTTCCATTTCGTCCGTCAATGTCTAGAGTACAGTTCATAACCGCACTTTTCAAAGTTCAATAAACGCAACCTCATAAAAATATTTCTAATAACAACTCCCAAAAAAGCAGATGTACACGCAGCTTACCCACAGCTCCCTGACAATCATTCCACACACAGCATCGAAATGGCAAAGGAACAGGGTGCCAACAAGCGCTGACCCAACTTCCGTCCTGTATCTTCTCATCCTTAGAGAAGGGACTGGAGTTGATGCAAGAGTCGGGCGAGCCTATGGAGTTCGGGATTTTTTTATTAAAATCCTTCATTATTAAAACTTGAGAAATATTATGATTAATATCAATTAAAAAATATCAGTGATCTTTCTTCTTTCCTATTCTCTTTGTCCATTTGCGAGATAAAAATCTTAATTGGTTTATATTGATGTAACAAGTTTTTGTACAATAGGCACCTAATGGCTGGAGGTCGATAATTACCTATGGTTACGCGGCGAATAATATTTTTTAATTTACGACTATTCCATGATAATTTAGATAGATTTATAAATATGTTTTACAATATCTTCAATAAAATAATTTGATCAAGTAATTTGAGATAGTGATACTGTGGCTAACAATACCAAAGATTTTATATTTAATCTAATATTTTTAATCTCTATTTTTAATTTTGTGCTTTTAATAATTTCTCCTATTGCTTTTGAGCATTTTACCGGTAATACAGTCCTCAAAGGAGAGATAAAGCCAGGAGAAACTTTTGAAGGAGAATTTAATCTTGTTGATAGCAAAGAAATTTCAATTTTTTTCAGAGCTAAGACTTCTAGTATTGTTTCCAAAAGCGAAAACCTGGAAATTAGTATATCCGATTCCAATGGATTGCTATTTTCTAAGATTAAAAAATTTACTATTAGAAGTTCTGAATCAGGGACTACTTCTTCACTCAGTGATTATTTGACATTTATACCAAGAATAACTGGAACACATTACATTTTAGTGACCAATGCAGAATTTCCCACTGATATAGAAATTAAATCAGGAGCACATAATATCCAATACGATAAACTTTTTATAACAGTATTAGTTTTATCAATCCTTATCTTAGTATTTTTAATCTTTATATTTAAGAGAACTTTATATAGTGTATCTAAATTGGAAGTTCTTATTGCTTTCATGATGAGTTCTACAATTATATATTTCGCAATATCATAATTCATTCATCTATATAAAAAAAATTGAGACCAGTCTAGATTTGGGGCGATGTTTGTGATTTAATTTGCTAGTGGTTTACCAGATTTTTCTTTTTCCATTTCGTCCGTCAATGTCCGGAATACAGTTCATAACCACATATTACCCCCAGCTCCCTGATAATCATTCCGCACACATAATGGAAGT
>Ga0255419_10196_pt1 | contig 13209 bp, 14 predicted proteins | sample ANMaggSeSYBR02J3_FD_182658 | JGI IMG/M metagenome (GOLD analysis project Ga0255419, IMG submission 182658) | Sediment cell enrichment communities from methane seep in Santa Monica Basin, California, United Staets - ANME aggregate JGI... | ecosystem: Environmental > Aquatic > Marine > Cold seeps >...
GCATGAAACCGAGAATTGCCTTAACCAGAATCGGTGACGCCTATTTTAGCCTGAAGGACTATGAACAGGCCGAGATACACTATAAAAAGGCATTGGACCTCGGATATGACAAGTATGCCTATCTCGGAATGGCTAAAATTCATGCTGAGAAAAATCAACCGGACAAGGCCTCAAAGATATTTGAAGTGTTGTTTGACAAAACGCCAGGTGATTCGCGTGTTGCTGCTGAATATAAAGGAATTATTGGGAAGGAGTTTTCCGAATGAAAGTCAAAAATGTTTTTGCCTTTGTGTTTGCGGTTTGTGTGTTTTTCCTGACCACTTCATTTTTAGGCGCTGAAAGTGAACCCCGGAAAACGCCGTCAGTATATTTCCCGGCAGATCAATATGAATTTGATCAGGTCCTTGAGGGTAACGATGTCATACATGATCTCGTAGTCCACAATAAGGGTAATGCGCTGCTTGAAGTAAAAGAACTCGGAACCGCCTGAGGTTGTACTGCCGTCTCTTTTACGAGACAGATCCCTCCCGGTGGAGAGGGAAAAATCAGAATAAAAATAAGGACGGAAGGGTATGGCGGGCAAACATTGAGGGAAAAAATTGTTGTCCGGACCAATGACCCTGATAAACCGAATCACAATCTTGAAGTTTTCGGCAATGTTGAAAAGTTTGTAACCATAAGACCGGGGATTGTCCTGCTGACCGGTGATGTGGGAAAAGAGATAAAGGTGCTGGTGCGCATCATTCCCGAGGATAAATATCCTTTCGGGATAGTCGGGACCAGTTTGATACGGGGAAAATACGTGGGTTGCGAATTGAAAGAAGATGATGAATCAAAAGGGGGAGCTTACTTACTAACCGTTCTAAACCTGAAAAATAAAAGGGGCCGGTATTCGGATCTGATCACTCTTAAGACAACCAGTAAGATCCGGCCTGAGATCAAGATCAAAGTTTACGGCAACATTTTTTCAAACGAGCCCCGGAAATCAGAGCCTTGAACAAAAACACCTATCCTCCCACTTACCTTGCCTGGATAATCTGGGGTCTTGGCGCGGCCTTGTATTTTACGGGCTTCTACCAGCGTGTTGCCCCTGCGGTAATGACCGACCAATTGATGACCGATTTTAATATCGGTGCCGCGGCCTTGGGCAATTTTTCGGCTTTTTACTTTTACAGTTATTTTGTCATGCAGGTGCCAACAGGCATTCTTGCGGATTACTGGGGCCCGCGGAGACTTCTTGCCGCGGGCTGTTTGGTAGCAGCCTTAGGAACCTTACTTTTTGCCTGGGCGCCTACTATCGTTTTTGCCAACCTTGGCAGACTGCTCATCGGAGGTGCGGTGGGTGTCGCGTATGTAGCCCTGCTCAAAATCGCTACAAATTGGTTTGCGCCAAATCGTTTTGCAATGGCGAGCGGTCTGGCGCTCTTAATCGGTATTTGCGGGGCCGTATGCGCGGGTGTGCCGCTGCGGTTTTTAGCAGATCTTTTCGGATGGCGGCCGGTCATGTTTGTTTCGGCGGCTGCAACCCTGGCATTAACCATCGCGATCTGGATTTTTGTGCGTGATGATCCCGCTGAAAAGGGCTACAAAAGCTTTGCCACAAACACGGCACCTGCCCTCGATTATTCACCGTTGTCAGTGCTTAAAGGTCTGGGGATGGTCTTTCGTTACAAAAACACCTGGCTTTTGAGCCTCGCGCCAAGCGGCCTTGTGGGTCCTGTGCTGGCGTTTTCCGGGTTGTGGGGGGGTCCCGTTTCTTACTACACACTATGGATTGTCCACTTCCCAAAGCTCTGCCATAACATCGATTCTTCTGGTGGCCTGGGCCTTTGGAGGACCTTTTATGGGGGCCCTGTCGGACAGGATCGGTCGCAGAAGGCCGCTCTATTTGGCAGGGTGCATTATTGCGAGTATTGGATGGGTGGTGCTTATCTATATTCCGGGGATCCCGATCTGGATCTTGATATGCCTTGTCATCGTCATAGGATTTGCTTCCGGCGTTATGATAATCGGGTTTGCCTTTGTCAAGGAATCGGTCCCTCCATCCCTGGCAGGCACTGTGTCGGGTGTGTGCAATATGGGCGTTATGTCAGGCCCCATGATCCTTCAACCGTTAATTGGCTGGATCCTTGAAAGGAATTGGAATGGTGTAGTGGAAAACGGGGTTCGAATATATGACCTGAATGCATACCGTTCAGGGTTTGGTCTGATGATCGTCTGGTCTGTTATCGCGATCGTGCTGATGTCGTTTACAACCGAGACCCACTGCCGGCAGATGGTTGAATGAGCTTGCTGTTTTTTTCCATTGAAACCTGTGCCTTTGGGCCCGTCGAAGATCCCCACTGAGATTCAGCGGGAGCTCAGAGATAGTTGGCTCTGTCTTGGATTTTTGTGCCTAAAATGACAAACTCCAAACCGGGTCGGTCCTAAAAAGGGGGGATGTTGAAACGGTGGTACACTTGGAGGCAGAGGCAATACTGACATGCATGGACACGGAAGACTGGCATGAGGGGATACGTTCCTTCAATGAGAAACGAAAACCCGAGTATAAAGGAAAATAATATGGACCTTAAAAGGATATTTAAGGCAGAGTCGGTGGCGATCATAGGGGCTTCGAGAGATGAAAGAAAGCGTGGATATCAGGCCATAAAAACCCTTTTGAATGAGAAGTATGAGGGAAAAATATACCCTGTCAACCCTCGAGGGGGTAGCGTTCTGGGGATGAGATGTTACGCGAGCATTCTCGATATTGATGACCTCATTGATATCGCCCTGATTACTACACCCGCCGGGACCATCCCATCCGTTCTCAAGGATTGCGGAAGAAAAGGTGTGGCAGGGGCTGTTATTATTGCGGGCGGGTTCGGAGAATTGGGTAAAAAGGGAAAGAAACTTGAGAAGGAAATTATCGAGACTGCAAAGCGCAACAATGTTCGAATCATAGGACCAAATACCTCGGGGATGATAAATGTCCTGGAAAATTTAAACCTTGTTGGTCTAAAAGACGTTCCCAAGGGAAACATCGCACTGCTCACCCAGAGCGGAAACATTGCGCTGCACCTGATCACCGAGGCCCAACTCAAAAGCCAGAAAGGTTTTTCTTACTATGTGGGAGTGGGGAATGAGGCGGATTTAAAATTCCATGAGTACCTCGAGTTTTTCACGAACGACCCGAATACCAAGGCAATCCTGATGTATGTGGAGGGCCTTAGGGAAGGGCGCAAGTTTCTCCAGCAGGCATATAAGACAACAGAGAAAAAGCCGATTATCCTTCTGAAAAGCGGCCGTTCTTCCACGGGAAGTCAATCTGCGGGTTCACATACAGGTGCGCTTGCGGGGATATCAGAGGTGGCAAAGAGCGCTTTTGAGCGTGCCGGAATCATTACCATTGAAAATCCCGACGAACTTTTCCCTGCCGCGGAGACCCTTTCAAGCCTTCCGCCCATATACAATAACAGTATAGCCATTTTTGCAGACGGTGGCGGACATGCAACTATTGCTGCGGATCTGCTAACAGACCACGGAGTGAAAATGCCAACGCTTGGCAAGAAGACTCAGGAACGGCTCAAAGAATTGCTGCCGGCCAATGCCTCGGTTCGTAACCCCATTGACGTGGCCGGCGGTGCTGATGCGAATCCGGCCATCTTTGCGGACTGCGCACAGATAATTCTGGAAGATGATCGTATTGGGGGTCTTCTTATTGCGGGACTGTTCGGCGGTTACGGCATAAGGTTTGCTGAAAAGCTCAAGTTCATGGAGGAAGATGCAGCTCACAGGATGGGTAAGCTCATCAAGCAGACAGGGAAACCCATTGTGCTGCACAGCCTCTACAATTTTGCAAGACCGCACTCCCTGGATCTTCTGAGATACTATGATATCCCGGTGTATGATTCCTTAGACGTTTCATGCAAGTGTATTGCGGTGCTGTGTCGGTATGGTCATAAACTCGAGGTTCCGCACAGAAAGGCAAATTTTGTATTCAAATGGGGTGACAGGGCGAAGAAGGAGGGAGAGGATATTATTGAGAATGCCTTAAAGGAGGGAAGGCGTGTGCTCCTGGAGCATGAGGGCAAGGAACTGCTCAAGCTCCACGGCGCCCCCGTATCTCTGGATCGACTGGCCAAGAACGCCGATGAGGCCGTCAAGATTGCAAAGCATATAGGCGGAAAGGTGGTGCTGAAGATAGTATCGCCTGATATCCTGCACAAGACAGATGCGGGCGGGGTCAAGCTCAACCTCAAGAAAGGAAATGAGGTCAGGACTGCGTTCAATGAGATTATTGAAAGTGCCAGGCTGTATAATAAGAAGGCGGATATAAAGGGCTGCATTGTCTCCCGCATGGCGGGCGAAGGTGTTGAGGTGATCATCGGCACGAAAATCGACGATCAGTTCGGTCCTGTGATAATGTTCGGTGTTGGCGGGATTTTGGTGGAGGTGGTCAAGGATGTGGCGTTCAGAGTGCTTCCGATCTCAAGGACCGCGCCCAAGAAGATGATCAGGGAGATCAAATCATTTCCCATTTTAAACGGTGTTCGCGGCAGACCGCCGGTCGATCAACAGGCCCTTTGCAGTCTTCTTTTGACTGTTTCAGAGATTATCGAGGCGTATCCCGCGATTCACGAGATGGACCTCAATCCTGTCGTTGCTCATGAAGACGGTGTGACCATAGTGGATGCGAGGGTGATTCTTAAAAAGAACGTGAAATGAACCCAATGATTGCATAAGCAAGAGGACTATTAAACATAACGTTGCAAAAGCCAAGGGCGCCGTGGATCTTCGGCGCCCTTGGCTTTCCCGAAGGGTAAACAACACCGCCGTGATGCGAGCCACAGCAAGGTTATGCGCCTCTGTAAAAAGAGATCCGTATGCCCCGCCATTACAAACTGAAGCCGCTACTTGTTCAGATGCTAAAACTTTTCTTATTAATCATTTAAATAGAGTTGCTGTCATGTATAGAGCCCATCTCCGTTGGAAACCGATAGCCCTGCTTGTGGTCCTTGCACTCATCTGGGGTGCAAACATGGCCATGATCAAGGTCGGGGCCCGGGAAATGGCCCCTCTGTTCATGGCCGGCCTTCGGTCGCTTGTGGCAAGTGGATGCCTTTACGTTTGGATGAGGGCTAAAGGGATTGAGCTTTTCCCGTCCAAAATCGTCTTTGTCCACGGCTTGGTCATTGGACTGCTTTTCGGATTTGAGTTTAGCTTAATTTATGTGGGACTGGGCTATACTCTGGCGTCGCGAACCTATATCCTGCTATATACTGCTCCTTTTTTCGTAGCCTTGGGTGCCCATCTTTTCCTTAAAGGAGACCGGCTGAATCCCTGGAAGGCTGCGGGTCTTATAATGGCTTTTGCAGGCGTGTTTGCCCTTTTCATAAGAGATCTGGGATCTTTTTCTCTCAGGGCCCTGCCCGGTGACCTGATGGCCTTGGCCGGGGGCTTACTGTGGGGGGCAACGACCGTCTACATAAAGAAATACCTCGCCCACCGAACCCTTCCCCTGCAGACACTTTTCTATCAAGTCTTTTTTTCCGCACCCCAGTTGTTTCTGATGAGTATTCTTCTGGAAGATCCGATTGTCTCCGGGCTTTCTTTTTATGGTGCTTTTTCTATATTTTACCAGTGCATTATCGTTGCCTTTCTCAGCTATCTTGCCTGGTTCGAACTCATACACCGTTATCCTGTCAGCCTTCTCCATGCCTTCTCGTTTTTCACCCCGGTCTTCGGCGTATTATTGAGCGGGTTCATGATCCTGCACGAAGTCATCAGTCCCAATGCAGTCGCTGCCCTATTGCTGGTAAGCCTGGGTATGGTTCTGGTCAACCATCGGCCGCAGGCCAAAACAGTTTAACAGACTGAAGGGTACTCACAGAAATGGAGGTAAATGAAAAACGAGGAGACCTTTGAAGGATATTTTTGAATGAGATGGTTAGGGAATATATTGACCTTCCTATATTTCACCAATTGTATGGTTTTGAATGAAATGTTCCAACTGAGAAGTCTGATTGTGAGTGAGTTCCGCGAACTGTACTCCTAACCGCCGCATTGTTATGGAACTGGAATAGGATTCTTTAGCAATTGCAGAATCAGAAATGGTTTTACATGACACTTCTGCCAAATGAAAACCGTTATCACTCAATGAAATGTCCAGTTCAAATGAACTGTCCGGATACACTCCCGTATCAATATAACGAAACGCAAGGCCACCCCTGCTGATATCCATTATCTGGCCAAGCTTGCTAACCGGACCCCTGAGTGAAGTGAATGCACCCTCTTGCACCTCAAACCGCTTATATACCCTTCGTTCAGCTAAATCCTTTTTGCTGTTCATGATATAAGGCCTCACTACAAGCTTAACTATGCCAGATTCAAGTGAATAATAATAAAAATAATTCAATTTGTCAATACATTAGGCAAAAATTATCCTGAATTTAGGGGCTGAATGATTTTTTTAAGGTTCCACCTGGCAGGGTTGACAGCCGTTGCCGGCCCGGATATAAAAAAATATTCCCTTTAAACTCTTTCATGTATTCGGGGAACAGATGGAAGTAACGAGGTTCTGATAATGACCATTAAAGGTTCAGGCCCTAACAGGCGATCATCCGGCAAAATGGACAAACAAAAAATTGACAGCGTTGTTGCAAAGGCCCGTAAGGCACAGGCCGAGCAGGAACACACGTACAGGGAGCAATCACTGAAAATTCATCCCTGGATATGCGCCCGGTGCGGCCGCGAGTTTACCAACAAAAACCTGCATTTGCTGACCGTTCATCACAAGGACCACAATCATGACAATAACCCCCCTGACGGAAGCAACTGGGAAAATCTCTGTATCTATTGTCATGAAAACGAGCACCGCCGCTATCTGGATCATATAGAGGGAGGCGGGATTGATGCCGGTGAAGAACAGCAAGAGTCTTTAACCCACAACCCCTTTGCCCGTTTAAAGAACTTGATGAAGGACGAAAAAAACTCTTAGCGAATACAGTTTTCACTCCGAGTCCAAAAGGGAGAACAAATCTTCCCACGTGGAAATCCTTGGTACCTCAATGTCAGGCGTTTCATCAGAGCCGATGCGGATACCCGGCGCAGCCGGTATATCGTTGTCCCGAACATAGGTAGTCCAGACAGGCTGAATCCCGGCCTGGCCGGCGCCGGTGATATCCGTCTCAGGGTCATCTCCCACATATAGGATTTGAGTTTTTTCGACCCCCAACCGGTCAATGAGTTGCCGAAAGACTGATGGATGCGGTTTTCGGAAGCCCAGATCACCGGATATGAGCACTACCTGAAAGGAATGATTAAGCCCCACATGCTCAATGATATTTTTAGCGGCGGGTGCGTGGGTGAAATTGGAAAGCAGTCCGAGCCGGTATCTGTCTTTCAGGGCTTGAAGCATTTCCCCGGTCCCGGGGATCAGGTGGCAGAGATCGAGAAAGGCCGAAAAATATGAGTCAACCGCTGTGGCGATTCGGGGGTCATCGGGAGGGACATCATATCCCAGGCTCTTGAGTGCATCACTTATCCAGAAACGGTTGTGCGTTTCCGTTCCATCCTTTCGCGTCTCTTCGAGAAACCGTATGGCCGCCTCACGGTGGGCCTGTTTGAATGGTTCATACTCAAGATCGAGGCCGTTTTTCTTAAGGCTGCTGACAAGCCTTGTCAATGCCTCGCCAAGGCCGTGAGGTTCCACCGTGATCAGGGTGTTGAAAAGGTCAAATGCTATGGCTTTTATATTATGCATGGGGGATTTCTTTATCCTAAAGAAGAAATAAATACAAGTGATGCATGGCAAAAACCTTTTAAACACCCTTGAGATTCGAATGTGGCCATAGTATCCTTTTTGTAAATCAAAGGAATGTGACTTGGAGCCATCGATAGCTTTACTTGTCCGAAAAATGTTTGTAGAATAATGAGGATTTTTCCCTGAGATCGAGGAGTTGAAACCATATGCGCATTGTTCCGCTTATCATCATCGTGTTCGCCCTGCTGCTTGCCGGATGTCAGGGAGGCAAAGAGCAGCTTAAGCAGGCGCTTACACCGGTTGATGTGCAGATAATCAATTATCACATAAGGGAAATTGAGAAATCATTAGAAGAGTTCACACGCCGGCTCTATTTGAAAAATCCTAAATATGAAAAGGATCCGGAAGCCAGGCAGAAAAAAATACAGGCGATTTTTCATGACGGGGAAATGCCGGTTCCTGAATTTAATGATAAACCTTCCCATGAGGTCTTAACTGCCGCGTTTGAACCGGACCCGACCTACCCCGATAGAGTTTTCCTGCTCGGCCTTGGGCTGAAAAAGAGCGTCCTGGAGGCCTACAATATTAAAGAAGATTTGTTTGTTACCAGTCTCCAGATTGCTCATGGAAGACTTGAAAGTCTCTATGTCAACATAGGCCAGGTCAACTGGCGGCTGAAGGTCTACAGGGACCAAGAAGGCAAATTGCTTTTTTTGACCAATGAGGCGGGAGAAAACGGCTATATCAACATGGGCTATGAAGTCATAATGACGGAGGTCCTGACCCGGATTAAGGATGATATTTTTCTGCGCGGTGGCTCGCCACCGAAATTTGCATTCAGCATGGCATCTCTTTTTATGGCGATTCTTTTCTGAAACAGCATTTCATGTTTCCTTGTGGTGAGGTCGCAGTCGTGGTAGCCTGACTCACCATGACACAATCCGATAAAAAACCGGCAATATCGGTGCAGGCCTCCACTGTTATCCTTATACGGCAGAAGGGTAGTGACCTGCAGGTCTATCTCGTCAAACGAAGTCCCCTGAGTAGCTTTATGCCCGGGAATTACGTGTTTCCGGGTGGCATGCTGGATCCCGATGACAGGGATTTCGGCTTTTGGAAGTCCCATGTGGACATGGATACCGGGGAGATTTCCGATCGATTTGGTGGAAATCTGACTGTGGAAGATGCCCTTGCAAACGGCATTGCAGCCATACGCGAGACATTTGAGGAGGCCGGGGTGTTTTTGGGCTTTCATGGGGACCGGGCCAAAAAGGAGTTAAGGCGACTCTGCGAAATGCGCAGGGCCGGGCACCTTACAAAAGGCTGGTTAAGGGAATATGTGATGGCCGGGAAATGGGTTCTCAGGCTCTCCGAACTCGCGAGGTGGTCCCATTGGATAACACCAAAGGAGAGATCGAAACGATTTGATACCCGTTTCTTTGTTGCGTTCATGCCGGAATATCAGGAATGTACGCCGGACAACAGGGAGATCACACACGGAATCTGGATAAATCCCGAGCGCGGGCTCGAGGACAACCTTCGAGGGAATATCCCTTTGAGCCCTCCGACCGTTGTGACATTGAACGAACTCTTAAATTACCCGAATTTGAATGATTTGAGAAACGATGTGAAAACCAGGGCCTGGGGAAGGGTTCGTGAACCCCGTTTTATTGTATTGTCCCGGGGTGCCCTGATTCTTCTTCCATGGGATCCCATGTACAATCAGGAAGGTGAAATCGACACAGAAGAGCCAAAAACGACTTTTCTTCCTCCGGGAGTGCCTTTTTCCAGGATCCTATACCATGAGGGGTTATGGAGACCTGTAGGCAATTAACAGGCGAAAAAGTCGATAAAAACGATTTATGACTTGACATACAAAGAAAAGTACCGTAATTAAAAATATTTCAATTTAGACAGACAGGACAATTGATATGAAGACATTTGTTGCAAAAGAAGAGGATGTTGCCAGAAAATGGTACGTCGTTGACGCCAAGGATAAGGTTTTGGGCAGGCTGGCCACCCAGATCGCCATGCGCCTGAGAGGCAAGCACAAACCCATTTTTACCCCCCATGCAGATACGGGTGATTTTGTTGTGGTGCTCAACGCGGACAAGGTAGCCCTGACCGGCAAAAAGTGGGGCAAGAAAATCTATTACCACCATACCGGGTATGTTGGAGGGCTGAAACAGATTACTGCCGAAAAACTGCTTGAAAAAAAACCTGAAGACCTTTTGCGTTTTGCGGTCAAGGGGATGCTTCCTAAGAACAGTCTGGGCCGGCGTCAACTGAAGAAATTGAAGATATATGTCGGCACGGATCATCCACATGAAGCACAACAACCGGAGGTATTGGAGATATAAATGGCAGAGGAAAGGTATTACGCAACCGGAAAGAGAAAGAGATCAGTGGCCAGGGTGTGGATGGGATCGGGTACAGGGCAGATTACCATAAACAAAAGGCCCTTTGAGCAATATCTGGTCAGGGAATCGGACAGAGATCTTGCTGTTGAGCCACTTAAGTTGACCGAATTACTCGAAAAATATGACCTGTATGTAAATGTCAGCGGCGGCGGTATCAGTGGACAGGCCGGAGCCATCAGGCACGGTATCAGTCGGGCGCTTGTGAGTTCGGATGCCGAACTCCGTGATATCTTAAAAAAACATGGGTTTCTGACCAGGGACCCAAGGATGAAAGAACGTAAAAAATACGGTCAGCCAGGCGCACGGGCCCGGTTCCAGTATTCGAAACGTTAAGTTTTTCCGATATTTGAGCTTACGAACGGGGAGTGCAGGTTTGACTCCCCGTTTTTTATTATGGGATCATCTCCCGATTAGTTGTAGTTAATTAAGGCAAAATAAATGGGTTATCTCCAATTGAGCAGGCGTTATCCCAGAGGGTACAAGGGGTCAAGGATTCAAGGGTTCGAGTGATCCGCCACAGAACAGGCGGATAAAAATGCTAAAGAATTACAAAGAATTGAAAGTCCGGCAAAAGTCATACGAGCTTTGCTTAGACTTAATTGAAAAAGATGAATTGGGTGCACTAAACAAAGACATAGCGGAAATCGAAAGAATGTTGAAAACGCTGATAAAGTCTTTAGAAAACAAATAGCTTGTCGAAGATCCCGTTGCCTTTCACGGGGAATCCTCGACCCCTTGAATCCTTGAACCCTCTTCTCCAACCCGTCCTCCGTAGCAGGCTATCCACCCTCCGTAGCAGCTACTGCGGAGGACGGGCTGCGGAGAGTGGACTAAATTGGAGAAGAACCTTATTATGAGACCTCATGGATGAGAAAAACATCAAGCTGATCCTGGCATATGACGGTGCCTTATATCACGGATGGCAGCGGCAGAAAAACGGGGTCACTATCCAGGGTGTTGTTGAAAAAAAGATTGAAATAATGGTCGGGGAGCCGGTCAAGTTGATTGCTTCAGGAAGGACGGACGCGGGCGTCCATGCCATCAACCAGGTCTGCAATTTTGTAACCCGATCCAAAATTAGGCCTCAAGATATGAAAAGGGGCCTTAACTCCCTTCTTCCCGATGATATTTTTGTAAGGGAATCCGAATATGTGCCCCTCGAATTTCATTCCAGGTACAAAGTTAAAAGCAAGACCTATGAATACAGGATATTGAACCGGGAAGACCCGGACCTGTTCCTGCGACATTATGTATGGCATATTCGCGTGCCCCTGAATGTTGAAGAGATGGCAAAATGTTTGGCCGTTCTCACCGGAAGACATGACTTTTCAGCTTTCAGGTCTTCCGGGAGCGGCAACCTGGATCCTGTGAGGACCGTTTTGCGGGCCGAGCTTAATGGCCCGGAGAATGGGATGCTTAAGCTTGTAATTGAGGCAGAAGGCTTTTTAAGGCATATGGTGCGAAATATTGTAGGGACTGTGGTGGATGCAGGCCTGGGTAAAATTGATGTTTCGGGTTTTAAGGAGATTTTGGAATCAAAAGACAGACAAATGGCCGGTATTAAGGCACCTCCGCAGGGATTATTCCTTATGAAGGTGGAGTATTGATGGACTCCTAAAAAGTCCATCAAAAGGTCGAGGGCGGTTAAGCCCCGAGCTGGGGTAGGGGTGGAACCGTTTGAATTCACTTCAAATGGCGGGGGAGGGGAAGCCCTCCTCCGCCGAGTAAAAAGGCGCTAAGCGATTTTTTGCGAGGTTGTCAGAATTAGCCCCTAAGACTTGGTTTCCTTTAAGGAGTTGCTGACTGCCTGATGTACCTGCTTCCATACTTCCTCAAAAGAATTCACGGATAATCTTCCCACTTCAATAAACTTGACCACGATCTCTTTCGTGACTTTGACGGCAAGTACCTCTTTTTGTTCCATTATTAATCTCCTGGTTTTACTTGACCGGCCCTGGACTTAGGTCGTTTTCAGTCATTAAATTTGATGATCTCGTAAAAGATCTCGTTTTGTTGTCATTTCGAGCGTAGCGAGAAATCTTTCAGGTGTAACCATTTGAATAAATAAAATGTTTCCCGGAGCCTGTCCTGATCGTAAATACTAAGATTCCTGGCTTCGCTCGGAATGACAGAAGCGAAGAGGTCGAAATGTCAGTCTCGGACATTCTGACTTACTACGAATCCATTAAATTTAGACCCCCGCTGAACGGAAGAAGGCCATCCTCAGATTCAGCAGGGGTCAATCTTAAGAAGAACCCATTAGGCCCTCCCTAGATATTTAAGTTTGTCAGACTAATGCTAAAAAATCAATCCCCCCAAACTCCGGGAATCACAACACCGCACTTGGGGCAACAGTTGTCTTTTATCTTGTTCTTCGTGATTTGAAAACCGAACCGGTCGATCAGGAGTTGGCCACATTCGTGGCAGAAGGTATTTTCGCCCTCGTCGCCGGGAATGTTTCCCGTATAAACATACTTAAGCCCCGCCTCATATCCGAGATCCCTTGCCCGCCGAATGCTTTCAGGAGGTGTGGAAGAGATATTGTCGAGGCGATATGTGGGGTGAAAACGGCTGATGTGCCAGGGGATGTTCGGATCTAAATCGGCTAAAAACCGGGCAATGGACTTGAGTTCTTCTTTTGCGTCATTAAGACCCGGAATCAACAGGGTGGTGACCTCCAACCAGACCCCCTGATTTTTCATGGTCTCCAGCGTTTTTAATACAGGGGCCAGTTTTGCACCACACTGGTCCTTGTAAAACCTGTCGCTGAAGGCCTTGAGGTCCACATTGGCTGCGTGAAGATCAGGTGATATCTCTTCGAGGCATTGTTTGCTCATGTATCCGTTGGACACAAAAACATTCTTGAGGCCCTTGGGCGTCGCAAGCCGTGCCGTATCCAGGGCCAACTCGAAATAGACGGTGGGCTCCGTGTAGGTATAGGCTATTGATGCGGAGCCTGTGCTTACCGCATCCCTGACGATCTCTTCCGGGGTCATGTCTTCCCCGATGATCCGGTTTTGATCGGACGGCATTTGGGAGATATCC
>Ga0255419_10198_pt1 | contig 13168 bp, 9 predicted proteins | sample ANMaggSeSYBR02J3_FD_182658 | JGI IMG/M metagenome (GOLD analysis project Ga0255419, IMG submission 182658) | Sediment cell enrichment communities from methane seep in Santa Monica Basin, California, United Staets - ANME aggregate JGI... | ecosystem: Environmental > Aquatic > Marine > Cold seeps >...
ATCAAATAGTCCTTAAAAGAATAATGTTTTAACCTCCTGTTTCAGGTAGTCGATGGCTACCTGCGATGGGGGGTTATTTAATTCTGTAAGGCGCTCAAGGAGCAGTTTGCCCAGGGTGGTACCTGAAGCATCTGGCTTCACTTCCTTTGAGGTCTCATTGATCAGGTTTATCACCTGATTCTTGGTAGCCTTCATTTTTTCCCAGGCGTCTGTACTTATATAAGTCTGCTGGGCAATGTTGTGCTCGAATTCTGAGGTGATATTGTTAAGGAGCTCCTGTTGAAGCTGTCTTGCACTGTAATCTGAACGGCTTAAACGCATAACCATACTTTCGGGCGATATACGTTCCAGCAGCAGGATACTGCGTTCATAGGCCTGCAGCCTTATCGGCAGAATATCATCACTTAAGTGCATATTAAATTCACTTTTGCGCCTGCCTTCCTCATTGCGGGACCAGGTCCTGAGCATGACCAGGACTGTAAGAAAAACGATCAGCGCGGGCACTGTGTACTTAAGGATTTCAAGCAATACTTCCATGTTGATTATTTTTTGAAACTTGATCTATGCAATATTAACGCAAATTATCACGAAAAGCGTACTTTTAAGCATTGAAATCCTATTGACCATCATTTAAAATATTAACCTATGGAACAACTTTCAGCAAGAATCAATTCCCTTTCCCCATCAGCCACCATTGCCATGAATCAAAAAGGACGTGCATTGAAGGAAAAAGGGGTCGACGTGATCAACCTCAGTGTGGGAGAACCCGATTTTATGACTCCCGAACATATCAGGGAAGCGGCCAAAAAAGCCATTGATGGTCCCTGGCACCATTATGCTCCTGTGGCAGGCTATCCAGATTTGCTGAAAGCCATTGTCGAAAAATTCAAACGGGAAAACAACCTGGATTATAAGCCGTCCAATATCATGGTAAGTGTGGGTGCCAAGCACTCTCTGGCCAATGTGATGTTGTGCCTGATCGATAAGGGTGACGAGGTGATTGTTCCTGCTCCCTACTGGGTGAGTTATGCCGAGCAGGTGAAGCTAGCCGAAGGGGTGAATGTATTCATTGATACCACCGTTGAGGATGAGTTTAAGATCTCCCCTCAGCAGCTGGAAGATGCCATTACCCCAAAGACCAAAGCATTGTTACTTTGTTCTCCTTCCAATCCAACCGGAAGTGTTTATACCAGGGAGGAGCTTGCTGCGCTTGCTGCAGTGATTGCCAAACATCCGGGCATCTATGTGATTGCCGATGAAATTTATGAACATATCAACTTTGTGGGTGGACACGAATCCATTGCCCAGTTCGATGAGATCAAGGATCGTTGTATCATCATCAACGGGGTCTCCAAGGGGTATGCCATGACAGGTTGGAGAATCGGCTATATGGCCGGACCCGAATGGTTGATAAAGGCTTGTGGAAAGCTGCAGGGACAGATGACTTCCGGAGCCACCTCCATTGCCATGCGTGCTTCTCTTGAGGCCCTCGAGGGTGACCAAAGCTGTGTGACCGAGATGCGCGATGCTTTCCTGCGACGCCGCGATCTGATCCTGGGACATGTGAACAGCATTGAGGGAGTCAAGTGTGCGACTCCTGGTGGTGCCTTCTATGTATTCCCCGACCTGAGCACCTATATCGGGAAATCAGTGGATGGAAGGAAAATAGAGAACGATATGGACCTCTGTATCTATCTGCTGGAGGAAGGTCATATTGCCACGGTTCCCGGATCGGCTTTTGGGGCCGACGGCTGTGTACGTATCAGTTATGCCAACTCGGATGAGAATCTGGAGAAGGCCATGCAGCGTCTGAAGAAGGCACTGGCAGCGCTCAGTTAGTATCTTCGGGTATTCATAACGGCACTTAGATCTTTTACTATGTAAAATATTGTAGGTGCCTTATCTGAATGCCCAAAAGATACAAAAGAGAAGAAAATATAAAGCCGCTTCGGGAAACCGGGGCGGTTTTTTCACATGCACTAGAAGAACCGCTCCTTAAATGCCAGGTGCTTCACCTTAGCCTTTTGAAGCACTTTCTGGAATTCAGGATCATCTCGTGCCGGGTCCAGGTTTGAATCTGTGAACATTAATGGATAATTAAAAAAACCACCATCAACAGCTCTGCGCAGACATCTTATGCACCCTTCTTTGTCACCCATCAATCCATAGTAACCTGCATTAAAGTACCAGGCCTCTGCGTCAACAAGATTAAAATTCTCAAAATCGTGCGCAGCTAATAATCCTTTTTCAATGTTACCTTCCATGTATGCTTTCATTGCACTTGCGGCATTGGCTTCGAGACCTCCGGGTTCTTGTATGAAAATGTCACTCAGGCAAGCTAATGCCTCCTTCTTTCTGCCAAGTCGGAACAGCGCCTGAGCCTGAACCCCTAGAATGGCAGCACTTTCTTCAAATAATCTTCCGGCTTCAAATGATTTTTCGTACTCTCCTGCCCATAAATAAGTAATGAGAATTGAACGGAATCCCTGATTTTTTGGGTCAAGCGCTACGGCTTTTTCCATTTCAAGGATCGCTTCTTCGTTCATGCCTGCATAACGGTATACATAACCGAGCGAAAAATGGGCTTCAGCACTGTTTGGATTAATTTCCAGAATCTGTTTTATAAGCTCTCCTGCTTCCATGATTCTGTCAGTCTCCGTATACACATTGGCTAAAGTTCCAAGTGCACCAATCATCTCATTATTAATGGATAAAGCTTTTAGGAGGTTTTTTTCCGCCCTGAGGCTTTCTTCGGGATCTAATAAAGCATAAAGAGCATGCTGGCGAAGGCGCTCCCCAAGCTGGTTATAGGCCGGGGCATATGAGGAGTCAAGCTCAATGGATTTCTCCAGCAAAGCAATGGCTAATCGGTCTCCTTCATTTGTATATGGATAAGAGATGCTTCGAAGGAAATATTCATAGGCCAATGGATCCTTTGGAACGTCTTTTCGGATTCTGTTGAGCTCCTTCTGGGTAAACTGTACATTCATGCCTTCGATGACCTCCTGGGCAACAATATCCTGAAGTTCGAAAGCACTATGGAAGTCAACTTCAATGGGTTCGCGCCAGATTATCTTGTAGGTATGAACATTAATAAGCTCAACATTGAGACGAATGGTATTTCCTTCTTTTAAATAATTACCAATCAATACATAGTCCACATGAAGATCATCTCCCACCTGTTTCGGATCAATGGCTTGTTGCTCATATTGACGAATTGAAGCGGAAGGTCGGACTGTTATGTTATTGAGATAAACCAGTCCCCCGATAATCTGGTCGGCCATGGCAAAACCCAAATAGTCGGTCTCTGGGTTGGAATTCGTATTGAAAAAGGGCAGAACGGCAATTAAGTCTATGGAATTTTCTATGCTTTCTGAGGTAGAATTTTTATCCTCAGGAGAGGCCCGGAATTGATTTATAACAAGCAGGGTAACTGCCACAGTCAGAAATGTAATAATCGCCCTGTTGAGTCGTTGGTTGACTTTTGGAGATTTTGAGATGCTATGATCCTCGTTGCTTGTCTTCTTAATTCCTTCCGGGGTCAGATCATACACCCAGGAAAAGACCAGCCATATTGGAAAACCAATTGCTATGATTATCAGTATGGTTTTTAAGAAGTAGGGCGACGCCGAGAAAGCATCCAGAACAAGCGCTGCCACCTCGGTAAAAACCCAGGCGCCAATCAAATAGGCAAGTCCTGCTTTAAATACATGTCGCTTTTTAAGCTCAGCTATGTATTCTTTTATATTCACCTAACGCTCAATTTCAGATGCTTATGTGGTTTATTACTTTAGCAGCTAACAGAATAACTGTTAAAATACTGCTAATAATAACCCGGAAACCAGAGTTTTGTTTGTCAGGTGTGTAATTCAGTCTTTTGATTTCTGTTACATTTGTAGGCAAAGTAATAGTTAAGTTATGGTGAAGTTTGAAAGAAGACGGACCAGGCGAGTGGGCAAAGCAGTGAGGATATCCATGCTGGTGGTGTTTCTCGGTCTGGTTGTAATGGTACTGGTTGTATTTAAGCTCTATTCCAGAGTTTTTGTGCCCAATGTAAAGTTGGAAACTGCACATGAGATCTTCTATATTCCCAGCGGATCCGATTTTAGATATGTTGCTGATGGATTGGAGGAGATGGGGATCTTTGAGAACGCAAAATCATTCGAGTGGGTGGCAGCCAGGAAAGGCTATAATGAAAATGTAAAGCCGGGAAGGTACAAGATTCGTAACGGGCTCAGTAATAATGAGCTGGTTAATATGTTTCGCTCCGGCAACCAGGATCCTGTGATGGTGGTTTTCAATAATGTACGCTCCTTAAATGATCTTTCAGGTAAAGTGGCTCCATACCTGGAGAACGATTCCACTCAGTTAGCCACTTATCTTTCAAATAGTGATTTGCCCTCCAAATATGGTTTCGAGGCTGCCACTTTTACATCCATGTTTATCCCGGAGACCTATGAGTTTTTCTGGACCACCTCCCCCGAGGCTTTTGCTGACCGGATGAAGCAGGAGCATGAAAAATTCTGGGACGGAGAAAGGGGCCGGAAAGCAAAGAGGCTGGAAATGACAAGAGAAGAGGTGGTTACTCTGGCGTCCATAGTGGATGAAGAGACACTCTATGATGATGAGAACAGCCGTGTGGCTGGATTATATTTAAACCGCCTGGAACAAGGGATTCCTCTTCAGGCCGATCCCACTCTGAAATTTGCACTGGGTGATTTTTCAAGACAGAGGATCCTGAACGAGGACAAAGAGATCGATTCGCCTTACAATACCTATAAGTTCAAGGGACTTCCGCCCGGGCCCATTTCCATTCCCTCGGTATCAGCCATCGATGGGGTACTTGATTATGAAAAGCATCGCTATCTGTACATGTGCGCCAAAGCTGACTTCAGTGGATACCATGCTTTTGCCAGGGACTATTCCCAACACCTGAAAAATGCAAGGGCATATCAGAGAGAACTGAATAGCCGGAGAATTTATAAGTAGGAGGAAACTTTCTATATCACTTTTACCTCACGTTCGAGGCTTATACCAAACTGCTGATCCACATCTTCCAGGATCTTCTCTGAGAAATCAAAGATCTCCTGGCCCGTGGCACCTCCGTAATTGACAATCACTAAAGCCTGAGATGGCCAGGTACCCACCTTGCCGATCCGCTTGCCTTTCCATCCTGTTTTTTCAATGAGCCATGCTGCCGGGATCTTCATCTGGTTGCCGTCATTTGGAAAGAAGGGAACTTCAGGGTATTCCACGCGGATACATTTAAAGATGGTCCGGTCCACCATGGGGTTTTTAAAGAAACTTCCTGCATTGCCAAACTGTGAAGGGTCTGGTAACTTTGAGTTTCTGATATTTATGATCACCTTTCGTAAATCCATGGGAGAGCTTCCCTTTGCCTTCATGAGCTCATCTTTTACATTCCCGTAGTCCAGTTGAAGCTCAGGTTTCTTATTCAGGCGGAAGACCACATGGCTTATGATATATCTCCCCAAAGCTTCTCTTTTGAAGATGCTGTCGCGATAGCCGAAAGCACAGGCCTTATGATCGAGTTTGACCAGGTGTTTCTCTTGCATGTCCCACGCTTCGAGCCATTCAAACCGATCCTTGAGCTCCACACCGTAAGCCCCAATATTCTGAACAGGCGATGACCCCACCGATCCGGGGATCAGGCTCAGGTTTTCCAGTCCATACCAACCCTGTTCAACGGAGTACTCAACCCAGTGGTCCCAGTTTTCAGCGGCCCCCACTTTTACCACCAGCTCTTCACCGTTCTCCTCCAGCAGCTCAATCCCTTTCATTCCGGGTTGAATAACCAGCCCGTCGAAATTATTCCGGAACAGGATGTTGCTGCCTTCTCCCAGGACCAGGAGGGGCATCTGGCGCAGGTCTTTATCCTCCAGCAGCTCGCTCAGAGCTTTTACATCCACCGGTCTGGCGTAGCGCTTAGCCCTGGTTTCCAAACCGAAAGTATTGAAATCCTTAAGAGGACCATCTTGGTGTACATGTATCATTATGGTAAATATAGTAAGCTTTTCCTATCTTTAAGATTCTAATTATCAATCTTGAAGAGAGTCTACATATCAGTCATTAATGACCTGGCTACAGATCAACGTGTCGGTCGGGTGGCGAAACTCCTTGCAGAGAATAAATTTGATGTGACCTGCATTGGGCGGAGATTGAAAAAGAGTCCGGCCCTGAAAAACAAGACTATTAAATACAGGCGATACAGGATGCTTTTTACCGGAGGCCCCCTGTTTTATGCCTGCTTTAATATGCGCTTGCTCACAAGCCTTTTATTTGCTAAAAGACCGGCGCTATTGATCTCCAATGACCTGGATACGCTACCGGCTAATTTCATCGCAAGCAGGATCAGAAAGGTTCCATTGATCTATGATAGTCATGAACTGTTTACCCAGGTTCCTGAGCTGATTCACAGAAGAACTGTTCAGTCTGTCTGGAAAGGAATTGAAAGTTGGTTGCTGCCAAAACTTCAGTATGCAGTAACTGTAAATTATTCCATCGCAACTATTTATCGCAGACTCTATGGTACCCGCTTTAAAGTGGTAAGGAATGTTCCGGAAAAGCTTGATTACACTCCCCGTGAGGCTGGGGATGTTCGGAAGCAGACGATAATCTACCAGGGTGCCCTGAATGTGGGAAGAGGTCTGGAGTTGATGATAGATGCCATGCAGTATCTGGAGAATGTCCGCTTTGTGGTAGTAGGTACCGGCGATATTGAAAAAGAGCTCGTATTGCGGATGGATCAGAAGGAGCTTGGCGATCGGATTGAGTTCAAAGGAAGGATGATGCCGGAGGAAATTGTTCCGCTTACCCGTTCGGCCGATCTGGGGATCTCGCTGGAGGAGGACCTGGGACTGAATTATCGATATGCCTTGCCCAATAAATTATTTAATTATATCCAGTGCCGGGTTCCCGTACTTTGCTCGGCCCTTCCTGAAATGAGCAGAATAGTGGATTCCTATGGGATAGGCATTTCAAGTAAAGAGCGTGACCCTGAAAAGCTTGCAGGCATTGTCAGGTATATGTTGAAAGAACGCTCTGGAGGAGCCTGGATGGGGGCACTTGATAAAGCGGCCCTCGAACTATGCTGGGAAAATGAGTCGGCTATCTACCTTGAGCTTCTGAAGGACTGCGGGGTCCTGAACTGATTTTCATAACAAAACCTGCAGTCTTCCGTTATAGTCTCATATCTTATATTCCCATGAAAATAAAATCCAATATCTTTTTTTTACTTCTGGTAGCCCTTCCGCTTACCCTGAATGCTCAGGTTGAATTCATTGAAGTCGAGACTCTTGAACAGATGAATGCTGCACAGAAGAAAGCCTCGGACCAGATGTTGATGCTTTTTGTGGATGTTTATGCTACCTGGTGTGGGCCCTGTAAAATGATGGACAGTGAAGTTTATACGGACCCTTCGGTAGCTGATTATATGAATTCAAATTATGTGAGTGTCAGGTTGGATGGGGAATCAGATTATGGCCGGAACTATGTTGCTGAGCAACAATTGGAGGGTTACCCCACTATGTTCATATTCAGCGATGAAGGTGAACGAGTAAGCAAAATTGTTGGTTTCACAGCTGCAAATGAGCTGATAGCTACGCTCACATCTGTTTCCGAAGGGTTTAGTGAAGTAAAGAGTTACAGGGCCAGATACCAAAACGGCACCCTAGATCCCGAGGGCTTTGCCGACTATATCGCTGTGGTCCGCGATATGGGGAACCAGGAAGAGGCCGAACGACTGGCTTCTGAATACGTGGAGAAGGTGATGGTATTAAAGTCGAAACCTACTGATAACGATATCAGGGTAGTGGCTTTTTACATGGATCTGGATGATACATGGTGGGAAGAATTCTCTTCTGATTCTGAACGATTGAGAAGGGTGCTGGGGGAGGACTATATGCTGGCTATGGAAATGATTTACAACAATACCCTGGTAAAGGCGGTAGATGCTGAGCGTATCGACCTGATCAGTAAAATGGCTAAGGAACTGACTCCCCTGGTGGAGGAGGAGACTAAGGCCTGGGATCTGAGATCACTACCCTTTATCCAGTACTATTACTACAGCGATCTTACAGATGAATTGATCTCATATGTTGATCAGCGTTTTGCTACGGACCGAAAGGGCGATCATCTTTGGCTATACAGTGCTGCTTCACAGATCACAGATATGGATCAGCAATACCGGACAGATGTTCTGCTTACGAAAGAGCTTGAGTGGTATACGACATGTATCGAACTGGAAGCGCATTTTGATTACTATTTCTACAAGGGAATGGTACTTATATTCCTTAATGAGAGGGATAGTGCAAAGGAATCTTTTCAAAGCGCCGAATTGTTAGCCACTACACAGGAGCAACAGGATATGGTAGCACAGGTCATGGGCTATATTAATGGACAGTAGCCGCTTCTTTTGTGATTGTGGATGGGAACAGTTACTTTTGGATTCTTAATTTATAAACTGTTCCCTTATGAAGTCTGTTTTAAGTGTTCCCGTGATATTCATCCTTATTTTTCTGGCATCCTGTTCGGGAGGGTCAAACGATCTTAACCGCAGTGGATTAAAGGGAAAGGTGAAGGCAACCAATGAATTCCAGTGCGATGCAACTTATGTGAATGAACAGTGGGTTGCAGATGTAGAGTGTGCCGATGGTTACCGGGTGGTAGAGTATGATGCCGATGGTAATTACATCCAGTCCTACAGCATGGCCGAGTGTGGAGATACCACAAGCCTGTCAACTACGAAACGTGAAAACGGAGAGGTCGTGGAGGAGTTATATTATACCAGGATGAATATGACCCCAAAACATTCAAAGATGGTACTTATATCCCGAACCGTTATGGACAGGGTTTCGGCCGATCAGGTCAATTTCGAAGTGTGGCAGAATGAGCAGCTTCGTTATGAAGGTGCCACTTATTACGATTCTAAGGGGAGGATCAACAAACAGGTTCAGGTGGTTAATAACCGGGAGGTAATCGTACATCATGTATATGAGAAGAACCTGCTGGTAGAGATGTGGCAGGAGGAACTTGATGGTTCCCGGTCTGCCACCCAGCTATACGAATACAGAGATTTCGATGAGCAGGGAAACTGGACACTTCGACTGGTCTACCCGGGTGATGAAAAGATCACTCCCGAGATGGCTATCACACGCCTGGTTGAGTATTATTAGCAGCTTTTAGATATCCAGCAGGAACTGCGCAGGTGCTTGACCTCCAAAGATCAGTCGTACCGGCTCTTCCAGCAATTCTTTTACTGTCTTCAGGAAACCTACTGAATCCTTTCCGTCAATAACACGGTGATCGTAGCTCAATGCAATATACATCATGGGCCTGATCTCCACCTTTCCATTAATGGCAACAGGCCTTTCCAGGATATTGTGCATTCCCAGGATCCCTGACTGGGGAGGATTAAGGATGGGTGTGGAGAGCATGGATCCATAGATGCCACCATTGGATATGGTAAAGGTGCCACCACTCATCTCCTCAATGCTGAGTCTTGCTTTTCGGGCACGGGTAGCCAGATCGGCAATATGCTGCTCCAATTCTGCCAGGCTCATGGTCTCTGCATTCCTGATCACCGGTACCATCAATCCTTTATCTGTCTGCACTGCAATACCAATATCAGCGTAGACAGGTGATACTACCTCCTCTCCATCCAGGTAAGAGTTGACTGCGGGGAACTGCCTTAGCGCTTCGCATACCGCCTTAGTAAAGAAGGACATAAAGCCAAGCTTTATTCCATGCTTCTCCACAAACTGCTCCTGGTATTTTTTCCTGATGGCCATAATGGCACTCATATCTGCCTCATTAAAGGTGGTGAGCATGGCTGTCTCATTTTTAACGGCCACCAGCCTTTCGGAAATCTTTTTTCTGAGCTGGCTCAGCTTTTTGCGCTCTTCCTCCCTTGTACTTGTTACTTTTCTTTCAGGAATTTTTTCTGAAGACCTGTTTTGCAATACCTGCTTCACATCCCCCGCACTGATTTTTCTCAGTTCATTCACAATGTCGTCTGCCGAGAGCCCCTCTTTTTCCATCATCTGTTTGGCCACTGGAGTTGCCTTGATATTGGACTTTTCCGGTACAGCCTTCTTTGCAGGCACTGCCTTTTCTTCAACAGGAGCATCTGAGGGCCCATCGGGGACTGTCACGCTGGTATCTATGGAGGCTACCACAACTCCAACCTGAACTGTTTCTCCTTCCTGAATCAGGATCTTCAATTGCCCGGACTCCCCTGCAATCAGAGGCAGGGTGGCTTTCTCCGATTCAATTTCACCAATTTCCTGGTTTTTTGTAACCAGCGCACCGTCCTCCACAAACCAGGATGCCAATTCAACTTCCGTAATGGATTCTCCAGGGCTTGGTATTTTTATATCCAGGGCCATGTTATAAGGTTTTGGGTTTTTCTTTTTCAAAATAGTAATGCTGCTTCAGTATTTCTGTCCTCGAGCTTCCTATCATACACTGCAGGCCACAGTATATGTTTAGCAGATCGCATGTACACTCCCGAAATACCTTATCGATAATTTCCTTCTGACTTAATTCATGAAGTTTAAACAGACCGGTAGCCGGACTTCCGGAAGGCTGGCGGGTGACCGGAATCACTTCTGTATCTTTCATGGTATTGCGTATGTAATACCAGGCACCCATGTTTTCAGGCTCTTCCTGCACCCAGAGGGTGAGCATATTGTTCCGGTATTTCTTCAAGATCCGGTCTATCTCTTTTGCAGGGAATGGAAAGATCTGATCCAGGCGGATCAAGGCGATGTCTTTGGCTCCCAATTTCCGTTTCCGGGCCAGCAGGTCATAATAGATCTTACCGCTGCAAAGCACTACCCTGCGTACCTCAGCCACATCATTTTCGGTATCGTCATAAACAGGCATAAACTTTCCTTCTTCCAGATCATCCAGCGTGGAGACACATAAGGGGTGGCGTAGCAGACTCTTTGGGGTAAAGACCACAAGAGGTACCCGACTCTTCTTTTTCATGTGATTTCGCAGGGCATGGAAAAGGTTGGCAGGTGTTGTGGGATTGATGATATGCATGTTATTCCCTGCGGCCAGGCTGAGAAACCTTTCGATTCGGGCACTGGAATGCTCAGGGCCCTGTCCTTCGAAGCCATGAGGAAGATAGAGTACCAGTCCGTTCATCACCCCCCATTTCTCTTCTGCACTTGAAATATACTGATCGAGAATGACCTGTGCCACATTTACAAAGTCGCCAAACTGAGCTTCCCAGATCGTCAGGGTTTGCGGACAAGCCACGGCATATCCATATTCAAAACCAAGTACACCATATTCATTCAGAGGTGAATTGTAAATATTAAATGGGGCCTGTTTTTTATCAATATACTTCAGTGGAAAATATATTTCTGTGGTTTCCTCCATGACCATGCCCGCGTGCCTGTGAGAGAATGTTCCCCTGATGGAATCCTGTCCACTGATCCTGACCGGATGATCTTCCAGCAGGAGGGAACCATAGGCCAGCAATTCACCCAGTGCCCAGTCTACCCGGTTTTCCTTGATCATTGTAGCCCGATCCTCCACGAGCTTGATGGATTTTTTAAAAAATACCAGGTCTTCCGGCAAGGTATGTAACTGATCGGCAATGCGCTTTAGCGTACGACCGGGCACTCCTGTTTTCACCGGCTCTTCAAAATCCTTTAAGGAAGCATATTCCATACCTTCCCATTCCGCTTCCATAAATTGCTGAATGGTCACCTTTTTCTCCTTTCTGGATGTATCCAGCTGCTTATCCAGGATGGAGTCAAATTCAATCTCAGCCTTGCTTACATCTGGCTTGTTCAGGACGCCTTGTCCTATCAGCTCCTGGCTGTATATATCCCTGGGATTGGGATGCCTGGCAATGGCTTTATAGAGTGTAGGTTGTGTGAACCTGGGTTCGTCCCCTTCATTATGCCCATACTTGCGATAGGCTAATATGTCGATGAATACATCGGAATGGAATAGCTGCCTGTACTCGAAGGCCATTCGCATCACATGGATCAGTCCCTCCACATCATCGCCGTTTACATGCCAGATAGGGGCCTTTGTTACTTTACCCACATCGGTGCAATAGGTGCTGGAACGGCCGTCCCGGTAGTTGGTAGTGAAGCCAACCTGGTTATTGATTACCAGGTGGATGGTCCCACCGGTTTTGTAGCCTTCCAACTCCGACATCTGAACTACTTCATATACTACACCCTGACCTGCGATGGCGGCATCTCCATGAATAATGATGGGCACCAGCCTGTTGTTGTCTCCTTCATATATGTGATCGATACGCGCCCTGGAGACACCTTCGATAATGGGAGCAGAAGATTCCAGATGAGAAGGATTGGGAACAATATTCAGTATCACTTCTTTGCCTTCACTGGTCTTCACCGTATTACTGTAGCCCAGGTGGTATTTCACATCACCCAGACTGATCCGTTCTTCGTAGGACTCACCCTCAAATTCTTTGAAGATATTCTGTGGCGGTTTTTTTAGCACATTGGCCAGCACATTGAGCCTTCCTCTGTGGGCCATGCCTATATTGAATTCCTTCACACCCATAGCCGCGCCCTTTTCAACCAGGTCATTTAAGGCCGGTACCAGGATTTCTGCTCCTTCCAGGGAGAATCGTTTCTGACCTACAAACTTATTATGGATAAATTTTTCAAATCCAACTGCCTCAATGAGATCTTGATAAAACTTAAGCTTCTCATCTGCAGTGAAAACAGAACGGTTTTTTCCCTGTTCGATGCGCTCGGTAAGCCAGCTAATTTTTTCCGGAATCCGGATAAACATATACTCCGACCCGATGTGCCCGCAATAGGTGAGCTTCAGGTATTCGACGATGTCTCGCAATGGAACTTTCCCAACACCAATCTCCCGTCCGGCATGATAGAGCGTATCCATGTTGTCGTCGGAAAGTCCGTAATTTTCAAGATCGAGGGTGGGGAAGTACTTTCTGCGGGTGCGAACCGGATTGGTCTGGGTAAACAGATGCCCCCTTTTCCGGTATCCGTTGATCAGGTTAAGAACCTTGAATTCTTCGTCGAAAGTGAGGGACTCAGACTCGGGGTGACTGTAATCTCTTCTGGCCAGGTCAAAACCCTGGAAAAAGTGGTGCCAGCTGGAATCCACTGATCCTGGATCCTTCCTG
>Ga0255419_10200_pt1 | contig 13151 bp, 8 predicted proteins | sample ANMaggSeSYBR02J3_FD_182658 | JGI IMG/M metagenome (GOLD analysis project Ga0255419, IMG submission 182658) | Sediment cell enrichment communities from methane seep in Santa Monica Basin, California, United Staets - ANME aggregate JGI... | ecosystem: Environmental > Aquatic > Marine > Cold seeps >...
GAACTAATTTATTTAAGCCTAAAAACGAGCAATTGACAATAAAAATCGAATTAGAGCCCTCATTGGCAACAAAATTCCCACCTGAGGAGGATAACAGATGACGGACAAGGATCATAAGACCGGAAAAGGATATTGCGGTAAAATCCTGAATGTAGACTTGAGTACCGGCACGATTTCCTCCCGGGAATTGAATGATGCCTTTTACCGGAAGTACTTGAGCGGTGTCGGTCTAGGCGCCAAAATACTCTGGGACAATATAAAACCGGGGATTGATCCCCTAGGACCTGAGAACATCCTTGGTTTTACCAATGGCATACTAACGGAAACCGGTTCTCTTTTTAGCGGCCGGTTCACTGTGGTGAGTAAATCACCGGCCTCGGGAGGCTGGGGAGACGCCAACTGCGGCGGTTACTTTTCCCCTTCTCTGAAAAGGTGTGGATTGGATGCCGTGTTTTTCTATGGGGTAAGTCATGATCCCGTATATCTATATCTGACAGATCAGGCTGCGGAACTCAGGGATGCGTCAGACCTATGGGGCAGGGACGCTATTGAGACCGAAATAAGACTCAAGCAAGAGCACGGCCGAAGGGCCCAGGTCGCGTGTATCGGCCCTGCGGGGGAACGGCTCAGTTATATGGCGGGGATAGTAAATGACCGGGGAAGAATGGCGGCCAGGGGCGGGCTCGGCGCGGTCATGGGCTCAAAAAGGCTCAAGGCGGTTGTAGCGGCGGGCAGGAAAAAGGTGGGTGTGGTTGACAGTGAAAAAATAGGCGAGCTCAGAAAGGCATTTCGAAAAAGAATTGATCGATTCAAGTTTATGGAGGGGTCTTTAGGGGACGGGGTCCTTGGCCTGACCGGAAGGCTTACAAGGATCGGACTGGTATACCCGCGCCAACCGGCGGATCTATGGCGCCTGATTTTGAGCAAGTTCGGCACGCCCTCTTTGACGGCCTTGAGTGCGGAATCCGGTGACAGCCCCATAAAAAACTGGGGAGGTATCGGTTACAGGGACTTCCCGCTGAAGCAATCTCAGAAAATCGGGGCCGAATCGGTCCTTAAATACCAGGAAAAAAAATACGGCTGCCACTCCTGCCCGATCCGCTGCGGGGGAATTATGCAAATTACCGAGGGCCCCAACATTATAGAAGATATGCACAAGCCCGAATATGAAACCATCTGCGCGTTCGGCAGCCTGCTCTTAAATGACGATCTTTATTCCATATTCAGGTTGAATGATCTGGTAAACCGTGCCGGAATGGATTCCATTTCCTGCGGAGGGACCGTTGCCTTTGCCATAGAATGCTTTGAAAACGGCATCCTGACCCTGAAAGATACGGACGGGATTGAACTGCGCTGGGGTAAGGCCGATGCCATTATTAAACTTACCGAGATGATTATAAACCGGAAAGGGCTTGGAGATATCTTGGCCGACGGCGTGAAGCGGGCCGCGGAAAGGATCGGTCAGGGCTCGAAGGCTTTTGCCGTTCACTGCGGCGGGGTGGAAGCCGCCATGCACGATCCCAGGTTTGATCCAGGGTTTATCTTTTCTTACTGCTGTGAGCCCACACCGGGCCGCCATACAATCTCCTCATATCAATTCCTCGACTTGCAGCACATTGAAAAGAAATTTTCTCGCGCCAAAAAGATACCCGCCCTTTCGACCCGGAAAGAACGATACAGATACGATAACAAAGGAGAGGGTATTGCAGTCAACAGTCTCTACAAGACGCTTCTTGACTGCGCCGGGGTCTGCCTCTTCGGTACGCAGATCGGCGGCGATATCCCCATTTGCGAATGGATGAACGCGGCCACGGGATGGGATCTTTCAAATGATGACTATCTGGTCATTGCCGAACGGGTACACCATCTGAGGCATGCCTTTAACATTCGAGAAGGCATAAATCCCATAAGGGACTTCCGGCCCCATAAACGCCTGTACGGCGATCCGCCTTTGCCCAAGGGGCCGGCCCGTAAAGTCACCCTGGATTTCGATATGCTGGCAAGGTCCTATTATGAGGCCATGCACTGGGATTTGAATACCGGAAAGACTGATATTGAACACTTAAAAGAGTTGGAGCTTGAGGAAGTGGTAAAGACATTTTACCCGGGAGAGTGATCTGCTCAATATTTGGGAGACCTCGAATTTATGCGGAGGTCTCTTAAATAACTACCGGGGCGTCCGTCGAGGCATGCGGAACTCTTTTCAAAGAGCCGCATAACCTTGCTGTGGCTCGAATCACGGCGGCCTTCTTTACAATTCGGCCCAGGACAGCCCCTTCGATGATAGCTCCTATTATGTTTGGCTGTCCCGCCTGTCGGAAGCCGACTGGTTAAGGTATTTGGGGCGTGGCAGATGCGTTGTAGAGATAAAAATGCGCCTCTTTGAAAAGAGTTCCGCATGCCCCGCCATTACGGGCTAACGCCGGTACTTATTGAGCTATCACCAGGGGAGTAATCTTATTGTGGAGAAAATTTAATTACCCAAAAAACCTGTTCAAAAGACGTTTCGCCCGCATCTGCCAGTAGGCGATATTGACCGGTATCAACAGCCTGGGATCGAAATTCGGATTTCCTATTTTTCCTATGGCAGACAAATAATTTACATTTTCCGCAACGGACAGGGTGCATCCCTTTGCATGTATATAACGGGAAGATCTTTTCCTGAAACATTGCCATATAGTCTTAATGCTTTTTAAGATCATATCATTGGATTTGCTCTTTTTTTCATCAACATCCCGATAGGTCTTGTAGCTGCTTTCAATCCTTACGTCTTTGCCATTGATTTTTCCTTTCCAACTGGTGCAGTTTCCGGCAAAGATCACCCTTTCATCCTCATCAAGGTCAAGCGGTCCTTCCACCCTGCCGACCACGTACCGGACTTTTTTCATCTCCTTTTCTACGTTCGGGTAAAAACCTCTGAATATGTGCATGGCCTCCTGGAGAGCTCCCGGGCAACCACCCCAGCAGTAATCACGAGAATGTTTTTCAGGAAAGGTCCCCACTGTGCATGAGAGGTTGCTGCCTTTCCCGAAATAGTCATCAATACGTTCCAGGCAGAATTCAAAATTTTTAGTTTTTTTCCGGACCTCGTCAAGAGGAAAATCGCCCGTGACTTCAATTTCGTCCAAATTCATGGGGCCAAAACCCCTTTCCGACGCAAACCGGAGATGAATCAGGTCATTAGGATCAACATTGACCATGTGACAGCCGACCGTATCCACTGCACAGGAGTTCGTTCCCATAACGATGGCGCCCATGTGAAAGGGGGTCGGGGTCAGCATCATTTTCTGGCCGGCTGTAATTCCGTCTATTGCTATAAATTTGGGCTGGATAACCTCCTGAAGGTCCGCGATCTTATGCTCCAAGAAAAGGTTATGGTCAACTAACCTGTGTCTGTCATCCTGTATGCCGATGAAATTCTTGAGACTGAGGGTCAGTCTGCACCACGGGTGGGCCTTGAATTTGGGAAGGTTGATGAGAAAATCGCATTGCGCAATCGGCTTTGGAACAAAGACCGTGTCCCTGAGTCTCCCCTCCCTTTTCAATGTGATTGGGACCTGCTTGTCCTCATCAAAGTAATAGGTCTTTATCCCGTGTTTCTTTATGACTGCCGGGTAACCGGCATTCCTGCAATTGTACCGTGTAGGAATAGTGATACCCGATCGCTCACCCACGGCAATTTCCTCGACCCCCTCGGCCCGGGCCTTGGTGGCGGATATCACCCCGTCTAAAAACTCCTTGCGGGTAAATGCATGGGGAAAAATCTCAGGGTGGGCAATAACCACGTTGGGCTTGAGGAGAATCCTTCCCGTGGGCCTGACATCTAATTCTTCCATGCCCTCTTTGATGATGCCGGCAATCTTATCCGGATCGTATTCCTCGCACCGCATGATCAGGACTTTGTGTTTATCATCCATTTTCCCCTCCCGGGAGCAAATACCTTTTCATATTCACTGCGATTGAGCTTGGAATATATAATAATATTACATATTTTGACTGTCGTCAAATAGTTAGGGAGTAAGGCAATTTATTATTGGAATCTCAATTTCGTTTGACCCCTCTTGATTTTTTCAATTATAATCTTTTCAATTTAAATCATTTCTCCTGCATCATTTAAACCCTATCAAGTATCATCCTCTTAGGGAAAAGGTGTTCGAAAATAAATTCTCTTGAATTAAACAATTTGAAGGGTGAATATGAAGTCAAAGGCTTTCAAAAATCCGGGAATATTAATAGCCGCGACCATGATCCTGATGTTCCTCTGTTCAGGTTGCAGGATGGCCTACATCTTCCATGTGGCAGCGGGTCAGTTTCGATTGATCAATGACGCCATCCCGGTTGAAGATGCATTGAAAAGGGATTCTTTAGGGTACGAACAGAAGGAGCGTCTTCGACTGGTAGCCGGTATAAAGGAATTCGGGGAAAAGGAATTAGGGTTAAAAAAGACGGAGAACTATGAAACAGTGTACCTGGAATCAAATAAACGCCCTATCTATGTGGTCTCCGCCTCGCCCAAGGATCGCCTGGCGAGCATAACCTGGTGGTTTCCGGTTGTTGGAGACATGCCGTATCTGGGTTTTTTTGATCTTGAAAAGGCAAAAGCGGAAAAAGAGGGACTCATAAAAAAGGACCTGGACGTGATCCTGGGTATGGCCGAAGCCTACAGCACATTAGGCTGGTTCAAGGACCCCGTAACCCTGAGTTTAGTCGAAGGTTCCACCGTGGATTTGGTGGAGACCATCCTGCACGAGATGACACACACTACCCTTTATGTAAAAGGGCAGGGCGAATTCAATGAGGGGTTGGCCGTCCTGGTGGGAAAGGTGGGGGCGTTCCTTTTTTTAGATCAAACATTAGGACCATCCCATCCTTTTACAGTGGAGGCAAAAAAATCCATTGAGGATGAACGCATATTCTGTTCTTTCCTGAACCCTTTGCTCAAAAGGCTGGAACATCTTTATGACTCGCAAATAGGCTACCAGGAGAAGTTGGTCCGGAGGGAAAAGATATTCGCCTCCTCAGTGAAAGATTTTAGAGGGCTAAAGAGTAAGTTTAAGACGAATCGCTTCAACCGTTTTGGCAGCGGGGGAATGAACAATGCCTATCTCATGTCCGTTGGCCTCTATCACCGTAATTTTCATCTTTTTGAGTCTGTTTTAAAGAAAAAGGGAAACTCAATCAGAGATACCTTGGCATTTTTTAAGGGCCTCAGTGAGGAAGGGGATGATATCCTTGGGAGTGCGAGGGATTGGTTGAGTGCTGTTAACTGTTCACGGGATGGCAGGGTCTTTATGTCTTTTCTTCGATTCCGAGTCTCCCGGTCTGGTCATTTCAAGGAGTTACGGTTGTGTGATGCCTACCCCCTCCCTGTTCTCCCCGCTTCTAAAGAAGCGGGAAGTCAGGGGGTCCCCCATCCGTAACTCCATGAAATGACGGCGGCCTACCGCCAGTCACTCAGAAAAGGCATAAAGACCCTTTCCGACATCCAAAATTTTGGTCCACTGTCATTATGTGCAACATTAGATTGGCTAACTGTTTGACGAATTAACGAGATATTGCTTGATGAAAGTTAAAAGGAAAATCCTCTTTACTTTTTTTGTCATTACCCTGCTTTTTTTAGCCTCTCTTTGCGGCATTGGCCTTTATTACTATCATAATCCTCCTGCGGTAAAGGAATTCATAGAAAAATCGATCGCCCGCACCACACACACTTCATTTAAAATCGAGAAACTGTCCTATTCCCTAAAACCCTTAAACATAAGGGCAGAGGGGATCATGTTCGAGCCGGGTAAGGATCATCGCGGTTTCCATCTGGAGATTTCCGAACTCACAGCGGATATGACCCTGGAAGGGGCGTTCGGAAGCAAGAGCCTCACCTTTAAAAAACTCAAGATTGACGGGTTTTCCTGTCGTGTCTCTCATGACATGATCCTGCCGAAAATTGAGGGCACGCCAAAAACCCCCTCATTTTTTGTAGGTGTTGTGAAAAGGCTTGCAGCGTTTTTCCTGTTCAGGGACATCCGGTTTCAAGCCGCGCAAATTTCAAATGGCCATATGGTAGCCCAAACCGGGGAACAGACGGTTCGGATCAGTAATATTAATGCTCACCTGAATACGGATCATCTTGTGGAGATTTCATGCGAGGGACAGTTTCTGTGGCCTTCCCGTGAAATATGCTTCACCGCACCGCACCTTCTTATCACCACGGATCGTGCCATATCTCTTGTGGATCCGGAAATGCGTTGTCACCTGACGGCAAAAAAAGCAGCGTTTCAAAGTCCTGACGCCAACGTAAAAAGCATGGGGGTAATGGCAAAAGTTATCTTCAACCGTACCCAAAAAAGCCTGGCCATTGATCTTGCGGACATCCATTTCAAGGACATGTCCCTGAAGAATCCTGATGCAAGTGTAAGAAAAATTGAGGCAAAGGCAAAACTCATTTACAACCACAACCTTAAGAAAGTGATCTTTGAGCCCTTGCACGTTTTATTTAGTGGGGCAGTCCTTAAACAGGCATCTGAAACAGAGATATTACCTTTAGATCTGAATCTCAAAACACAAGGGTTTTTCGATTTGGGGAAAACCGAATTAGACGCTGCCCATTTTCATCTGACCGTTTCCGATGTCGCCGGATTCAAGGGCAAAATAAATGCGGGTCTTGGAACTGAAACCTTCTTCAGGCTTGAACTCTCAGATGGCCATTTTTTGCCCGAAAAAGCGCTACCGTTGGTTCCTTCTGAACTAAGGGCACAAGTAAAGTCCGTCACTTTATCAGGACCCGTCCTTTTGCACGGCATAATAAACGGAATGAAGCAAGAAAAGGCATGGGATCTGGATTGTGACCTTCAGGCACAGGTCAAAGGAAGCCGGTTTTCCTATGCGGCTGAAGAGATGAAGATGAGCAGTAATATCTCAGTGGATATTCGGGCTCAAGGTGAACTCCCGGACATAAAAATTGCCGTTAAAATGAATAGTGATAAAACCGTTTTTTCGGGAAAGGGGGTGGAGCTGAAACCCTCTACAGTGGGTCTGTCGTGTTCCGGTAAATATCCGGTTTTTGAGATTGAGGAGTTAAAAGCGAATATTCCCCAGGCAAGTGTAAAGACAGGAGAAAAGGATATCCTGATTGATGATATCGGGATAAATATTAGAAAAGGCACAATTGATGCTAAAAAAAGATCCATTCATGTCCCCGAGGTCCGTCTGGAATCCTCCCTGTTGAAAAACCTTTTGTTGGCCTTGAGGGTTGAAGGGGAAAGGCTGTCTGTCGCCATTCAGGGAAAACAAACCAATATCATGGAATCGGCCCAGGCCCTGAACCTGATCCCTGAGGGCTGGCAAATCAGCGGGACCGATTCCATTCAGATAAGGGCTAATCAAAAACAAGAGGAGACCTGGTCGTTTATATCTGAAATCGGGTTTCAAGAGGTTGGCTTTGAAAATCGGGACTCAAGCTGTGCGGGAGAAAAAGTCTCTCTGAATGCAAAAATTGCCGGTGAGATTGACCTGAAGAAGACTTCTCTAACCGCCAAGGCCTTCCTTGAGGTCAACGGGGGCGAGGCCCTGTATGATCGTTTTTATCTGGACCTGAACAGCAATCCGTTTTTTTGTTCCTGTGATGCAGCATATGATCTGTCTAAGAAATTCCTGCAATTATCCGGTCTGAATCTCGGAATAAAAGATATCCTGGCGCTTAATATGTATGGGAACATTCTTCATGGACCCGGAGATCAACGAATCGATCTTTCGGTTAATATCCCTGAGACGTCCCTGAAACCGGTGTTTGACCATTTTGTGCTGGAACCTTTTCAGACGGAAAAACCTGTCCTTACCGCCCTTGAGATAAAAGGCGACATTTCCGCAGACCTGAAACTGACAGGCATTGGAAAGGATTTAACGGCCATGGGGCACTTTCTGTGGCATGTCGGGGAGCTTTCATTAACTGAAAATGAAGTCTCTTTTCGGGGCATTGAGCTTGATCTGCCTGTCTGGTACCAGACACAAACGGGTGGAAAGGTGACGGAGACCACGAAAGGGAATTTATCCGTCCGGTCCATGAACCTTCCCATGCTTCCTGAACAACCACTGAACCTGAGATTGAATGCCGGACCCAACTCCTTATCAATCAAATCCCCAACAGTAATAAAGATTCCCGGGGGGAGAGTCAGAATCGGCCCCCTGGCAAGCAAAGATATTTTCGGTACGCAACCATCAATCAATACCAGCCTGACAATGAATGCAGTTGAGATTCAACCCCTTCTGTCCGGGATCTGGCAACAACCCGTAACAGGAACAATAAATGGAAAACTGGATCCCATTTATCTTGAAGGGGGGACCTTGACTACCCAAGGAAACATAAAGGCCGGAGTTTTTGATGGAGAGATCACCCTTTCTGATTTTGGCGCATCAGGGATGTTTACTTCCACCCCTATTTTTAGAATGAGCGCCCGAATGAACGCCCTGCGTTTGGCTGGAATGACCGGAGGAACCTCCTTCGGGAAGATTGAAGGTGTCCTCGATGGGTATGTCAGGAATTTAGAGGTAGCCTACGGCCAACCGCAGAAATTTGATCTACTTCTGGAGACAGTCAAGACAAAAGGCATTTCCCAAAAGATAAGCGTAAAGGCAGTGGACAATATCGCCCGGATTGGAGGGGGTCAGAGCCCTTTCATGGGTATTGCAGGTGGCTTTGCCATGTTTTTTAAGGAGTTTCCCTACAAGAAAATCGGTGTGCGTGCATCTCTGGAGAATGATGTTTTCAGGGTCAACGGCACTATCAGGGAAGGGGGCAAAGAATACATAATAAAAAGGGGTAGCTTTTCAGGCGTAAATATTGTAAATCAGAACCCTGATAATCGTGCCAGTTTCAAGGATATGGTAAAGAGGATTAAACGTGTTACTGCTACAAGCGGCGGGCCGGTGATACAATAAAAGTATTTATCTGCGAGAATCCGTGGAAATCTGTGTCCCAAATAATTTTTTCAGGGGGTTAAAATGAAATTTCATAGAAAAACTTTATGGGTTCCTACTCTGTTCTGCACATTGCTGATATTTGCCTGTGTCACCATTAATATCTATTTCCCCGCGGAAAAGGTGGAATCCGTTGCCGGGGAGATTGTCAAAGACATCAGGGGTCAGGAGGGAGGTGCAGAAGACAAATCCTTAAAAAACCAAAAGGATTCGCTCTTTAGACAAACTATTCTGGCCTTTTGCTGCCCTGTTGCCCATGCAGAAGACGCGGTCACGGTTTCCAACCCCACTATAAGGGCATTGAAGCAGAAGATGAAAGCACGGTTCGGCCAAATGAAGCCATTCTACGGGAAAGGCATGCTCAAAGAGGGGGGAAACGGGTATGTGTCCATAGGGAGCACCGGAGGATTAGGACTTAAGGACAAAAGAAACCTGAAAGCCCTTGTTGACGCGGAAAACAGAGACCGAAAAAGCCTGTACGGAGAGGTAGCCAAGGCCATGAAAATCGACCCGAGCCAGACAGGCAAAATCGCAGGTATCTTTGCAAAGGAATGGCAGAAGTCGGTAAAATGATGGTGCCGAGGTCGCGGCTGTAGGGCAATGTTGTTGATTTAATGGGTCTATCAAAGACTCGCATGCTTTATAAAAAAATGCAGTAGGGTCCCGCCCTGCGGGACCCAAAAGGCGATCGCGGCCCGCTGAGTTGGACTTATATTACCGAAAGTCATTTTTTATTCCTCCCCAATTCCTTCGGCGGAAATGAGTTCCCCCACAAAACTTCCAACAATGACCTTACTCTTTATCCTAACGGGAATTCGTCGCTTGTCCGCGGTGACCCATAATTGAAGTTTGGCATTTTTGCTCTTCTCAAACACCCCTCCGATATGTTCCAAATCGGGCTCCACCAAATAGGTGTCATAGGTCCGGCCGGCCACGCTTATTTTTTCTCTTTTTATGACCCTTGCTATCCCCGTGACACACTTTTTTCCATCCGTTACAGGCACCTTTATCACTAAGCCCTCTTTGAGTTCATGGATTCGAAAGGCATAAAATACCGACAGTGGGTCAAACGAACCGGGTAGTATTGAAATGAGTCTCTTTCTTTTTCCGTTCTTTGAGTATCCGGCCTCCCTTTTTTCCCAGTTGAAATCAACGACAACATCCTTTTTGCTCCTGCCGCGCTTCTGTTTTTTGTATAAAATGGAATGCGTCATTTCCAGGTCCACGTATGAATCAATCCTGTCCCGGACCTTGTAAAAAAGGTCAATAAACGGATACGTCTTTGACGTCATAACAAAATGGCAGGATTTAACTCCATTTATGGTTTCCACGGAAAGAACTTCAAGGACAGCCTCTCCGGCTGGTATAAAGCCCCATTTGGCCTGAAGGGTGAGCTTTTCACCGGCATGAAAAGGAAATGCGTTCTCTGTGGCACCGGATTTTTCGGTGAAGCCAAAGGTTGTCATGAATACAACGGCAATTAGCGCAAAAATCCGCAGCGCTGATTTCCCGCAATGAAAAGTTAAAGATGGTATTTTCATTTGATACAACCGTGATGCTGCTTTCAAGGAAAATGTGGTGGTGGGAAAAAATCAGGTATGCTGATCCTTGGCCGCAAAACCTCCCACAAGTGCAATGTTGGTACGATAATCAAAGCCCAATGGCTTGGTGACTGTCTCCAATTTCTGGCCGATCCATCCGGCAACAGTCCCTTTTAAGCGGGCCTGTTGTTCGCTCATATCCGTTTCAATCATATCGCTTTTGTAATTTATGTAGCGCGCGGCAGCGTTAAGGTGAGAAACGGGGATCTTGTGTTTTGCGAAATCCCCCTTTTCGAGAAAATCCGCCGCCCTTACAAGGGGAAATAAAGGTTTCTTCTCCAGTTCCCTGATGGAGGTCATGTCTTTTTCTTTTAGGGCCTTATCATATGACTCGATAAGTTCATTTAGATCCGTTAGGGCCTTTTCGTGTTTGAGCATCCCTTTGACATCCGGTGAAGCAAGAAAGGCTTTCGTAATAACCTTGCGATTAGCCTCAAATGATTTGACCTGCTCCGGGGAAATTTCCGGAAAGGTCATCATCAACCACAAAATAATGGAGATCCCCAGTATAATCGTGCCCGCCTTTTTGATGTACTGCCATGTCCTCTCCCATGTATGGATCAAAAGTCCCCTGAGCGTAGGCATCCTGTACGGGGGAAGTTCCATGACAAAGGGGGTCTTGGGGCCTTTCAGGACTGTGGATCGAATGATCTTGGCAGCAAACAGGGCAAAGGCCCAGGAAAGAATCGTGAGGATGAAAAGCATTCGTGCCTTGTGTGCGGAAAAAAAGGCCGCAATCAGCACCGCATATATAGGCAGTTTGGCCCCGCAGTTCATAAAAGGGACCACTAAAATGGTTGCGATCCTCTCTTTTGGGTCCCTCAGGGTCCTTGCGGCCATTACACCGGGCACGGCGCATCCCCCGGATATACCGCCGCTGATGATCAGGGCCATAACCGAATTTCCGTGAAGCCCGAACCAGCGCAACACCCTGTCCAGCATGTAGGCCACCCTCGCCATGTACCCGGAGTCCTCCATAAAAGCAATGGCGAAGAACATAAACATGATAAGCGGAACAAAGCCCAGAACACCCCCTACCCCGTCAATGATGCCGGATACGATCAGGGATTGAAGGTATCCTTCAGGAAGAACTGACGAGATCACCCAGCCGAGCCCTTTGAAAAAGGCTTCGAACCATCTGACCGGGACCTCGCTGGCCCAGAAAGTAAATTCATAGATTGCATAGAGTATGGCTAACATTATCAGCGGGCCGATTGCACGGTTTGTCAGGACCTTATCAATCTTGTCCGAGACATTTATGCGTGATTCAATCTTCCGCTTAACCGCCTTTTTGGTTATACCCGCGATAAAACCATAGCGATGGTCTGCAATAATACCCTCCGGTTCATCCTCGAGGGTATCCATGATATGCTTGAATATGCGCCGGCAGATGGTATCTATCTGTTCACCCGCTGCAGGGTACCTTTTCAGCAGATCCACGATCTGCTTGTCCCCTTCCAAACATTTTAGGGCACGCCATCCGGAAGGATATTTCGGATCAAAAATCGTAGATTTCCGGATGATCTCTTCTATCTCATCCAGGCTGCGGTCAATGTCCATACCGTAAGAGATTGCAGCAGGCCGCCATTCTTCATCGCCACCTCCTGCTACCTCGACGACTTTGTCTAAGAGTTCGCGAATGCCCGTGTTGGACCTGGCCACCATGGGTATGACCGGTACGTCCAAGAGTTCGGATAACTGCTTGTGGTCCACGATGATGCCCCTGGATTCCGCAACATCCACCATGTTGAGGGCAATGACAAGAGGAATACCCAGTTCCCTGAACTGCACTGCCAGATAAAGATTCCTGTCCAGATTGGAGGCGTCCACAATATCAACGACAAGGTCCGGTCTTTCATTAATCAGAAAATCCCTGGCCACAATCTCTTCCAACGAATACGCGGTCAGGGAATAGGTCCCGGGGAGGTCTACCACCTCTATTTTAAACCCCTTGTGGGTAACTTTCCCGACCTTTTTCTCCACGGTGACACCAGGATAATTGGCGATTTCCTGTCTGGCCCCGGTAATGGCATTGAACACGGTGGTCTTCCCCGCATTGGGATTTCCCGAAAGCGCAATGGTAAATTTCTTTTTCATGTTCTTAATCCTGTTCCGGCACGTCCACTTCCACTAATATGCTATTTGCTTCGTTGTTACGGAGCGTCAGGACATAATCCCTGATCTTGACTGCCACGGGGTCCTTGAGAGGCGCCCTTCCCTGGATCTGGATAGGGGTTTCTTTAACAAGGCCCATTTCCCTTATCCGTCTTCCCATATCGCCTGTGCCCGATACTTTCCTTATGATACCCTTCTGATTATCCGACATCTGCCGCATTTTAATTATTTTCTTCATCCCTAAAAGTTTATACCCCCTGCCCTCAAAACCCGGGCCTTTTACAAGACATCCATTTCCGTTCAATTCCGGATGGATAATGTAATTCTTTTGCAACCCATATGCAAGAACCTTTTATCCATTAAAATCAATCGGATATCCAGAAGGAAAAAACTCCGGATACATTCTTTTGTTTTAAGGATATTGTGAAAATCGCATAATGTTAGGCATGCCTAAATATTTCAGGT
>Ga0255419_10202_pt1 | contig 13109 bp, 5 predicted proteins | sample ANMaggSeSYBR02J3_FD_182658 | JGI IMG/M metagenome (GOLD analysis project Ga0255419, IMG submission 182658) | Sediment cell enrichment communities from methane seep in Santa Monica Basin, California, United Staets - ANME aggregate JGI... | ecosystem: Environmental > Aquatic > Marine > Cold seeps >...
TCTTGTGGTCTCCCCCATGGCGTATACAATATCAGATGTCCGGGGACCCACTGTGAACCCCCGAAAACTTAATGCATCATATTCTATTTCTACCCCGTTGTCTTTTTGGACCCATGATTCCCCGCCGTCCGTGGATTTATAAATATGGCCAGTCATATCAGTTCCGGACCAGAGTATTTGAGGGTCATGTGGATCAACGGTAAGGCAGAAAACAGGGGTCACGTCTCCGCTTGGACCGGATTGGGGAGGGATGCCCTGGTTGCCTTGATGCCAGTTCAGTCCATTATCTTTGCTGATATGCACTCCGCCGTAATTATCTGTGGCATACCAGATATCAGGATTGTCAAAATTATATCGAATATCGTACCCTAATCCACCGGGAGGACCTCCAGTGCGAATCCAGGAAAGCTGAGTTTGATTCGTAACAGTTGACGGAGGAGTATCTTCTTGGGTTTGTGATTCTGGATTGCTTGTCTCGGTTACTGATGGAGTTGGATCAGGAGGATCAGTGATCTCAAGATTTACTACTGATAAATCGTCTATTCTGACTGTGGTTTCCCCAACAGTTTCGAAGGCTATACCTCCCGGCGGAAGGGGATCGGGCAAGATCACTGTATATATATTATCTTGGTTAATCCGGACTAGATGAGACTTACCTTCCACAATTATTTCCACCTGGAACCACTCTCCAGGCGGTATTGGATAAGGGGTTGAAGGAGCTAATTCTGTGATGGTGTCACCTATTGCCTGTTGGAGGAGAAACCGTTCCCCGTTATACAAAAGCAGATAACCGGATTTGTATTGGATAATTAATTCACCTTCTCTAGCAAAGGTAGCCCGGAAAGAGAAATTAAAATTGGTCCATTCTTCAGGGTGATGCGCAAAACCTCCTTGTTTGAGAACTAACGCACCATCCTGTACATATGCTTGATCTGTGTGCTGCCATTCCGGTAGGGAGGGATCGTCAAATAATTCTTCGAAGTAAGGAGATTGGGCCAGAGTTAGGGAGGGAGGACTTACACCAGGAAGGAAAAAAAGGAGAGATATACAAATAAGTAAAGAAATACGAGGAAGTTTCATGTTGGTTCTCCTTGGGGGAAAAATCCATTACTGATGAAATTTCTTAGTTTGGTGAAGGGAATCTAAATTGAATATAACATAGAAAAGATAACTTTATTTACCCAACGATTTCAACTGGTCCCCTTTAAAATTTATTATTTGTCTTTTATATTACAATCAGAATTGTCGTAATTTAAGGAGAATTTTGTATGGGAATGCACAGAAGTGTATGGTTTTCTTATCTCAGCCATGATGACAAACAAAGCAAACCGGTAATAACCAGAGAATTGTTATCCCGGGTCTGGGGATTTGCACGGCCATACCGCCTCAGGATAACCGGCCTGTTGGTTACTATACTTGTTATCTCCGGAATCTCTTTAATTTCACCTCTTTTGTACCGTGATTTGATTGATACGGCTATTCCCAATCGGGATGTGTCTCGGTTAAATTGGTTGGCTTTAGGTATGATCGCAATCCCAATTGTTAATGGAATCATTGGCGTTTGGCAGAGGCAACTGAATGCTTCTATAGGCGAAGGAGTGATTTATGATTTGCGCCGGGAGCTTTATGGTCGAATCCAGCGTATGTCTATGCGATTTTTCACCCAGACTCGAACCGGGGAATTAATGTCCAGGCTCAATAACGATGTAATCGGAGCACAGCGGGCTATCAGCAACACCATGGTGACAATCATCTCTAATATTGTTACTCTGGCTGCTACTTTGAGTATTATGATTGCTCTTGAATGGCGGCTTACTCTCCTGGGATTGGTGATATTGCCATTTTTTATCTTACCAGCCCGCCGGGTGGGAAAGGTTCTGCGCAACCTGAGAAGGAAATCGTTGGAAAATAATGCCGAAATGAATGCGTCCATGAACGAAACTCTCAATGTCAGCGGCGCATTACTGGTCAAACTTTTTGGACGCGAAAAGCACGAACTTGATCGTTTTCAACATAACGCAGCTGAGGTTAGAGATATCGGTGTTCGATCCGCAGTGATTGGCCACTGGTTTTTTATGCTGCTCAGTGTGGTCAGCGCCATAGGTTCGGCGGTTGTGTTCTGGGTGGGTAGTCACCTTGTGCTGCAAAACGAGTTCACAATTGGCACAATTGTGGCATTTGGCACCTATCTTACTGGGATGTACGGTCCTTTAATGGCGCTAACAAATGCCCAGGTTCAGTTTGCTGAGAGTCTGGTCAGCTTTGAACGAGTTTTTGAGGTTTTGGATATACCTATTGAAATTCAAGAAATCCCGAACGCAAAAGTTTTGCGAGAGGTTGAGGGAAGAATACAATTAGATAAAATGTCTTTCGCTTATCAAGGATCGGGAAGAGATGATATTGGCCTGCAAGAGATTCCCCGTTTTTCCTGGCGGGGATCGGGAGAAGCTCACCTGAAGCGCGGCCGGGAAAGGATAAATGATGAAGACGTTCACGAGGCAGACGACAAACCTCTATTTTGGGCATTAGAGGATATTGATTTTTCAATTGAACCCGGGGAGTTGGTTGCACTGGTGGGACCCAGCGGAGCTGGAAAAACAACCCTGACCTATATGCTGCCGAGGTTGTACGACCCGACAGAAGGACGGATATTAATTGATGGACAGGATTTAAGAGAAGTGACTTTATCTTCCCTGATAGGGAACATGGGTATGGTCACCCAGGAAACTTATCTGTTTTATGACACAATCCGGACCAATTTGCTCTATGCCCGTCCTTCTGCAAGCGAAGATGAGTTAATCGCAGCTGCGAAAACTGCCAATATTTACGATTTTATTCAAAGACTTCCTGATGATTTTGACACTGTAGTTGGAGAGCGGGGATATCGTTTAAGCGGAGGGGAACGCCAACGGGTCGCGATAGCGAGAGTGGTATTGAGGGATCCACGGATATTGATCCTGGATGAAGCTACCTCAAGTTTAGATTCTCTGTCTGAAGAATTAATTCAAAGTGCACTCAAACAAGTGATGAAGAACCGTACCAGCCTGGTCATTGCTCATCGTTTATCCACTATCCTGGCTGCTGATAAAATCCTGGTGTTGGATCACGGGCGTTTAGTCCAGCAGGGCACTCATCAAGACTTGATTAACCAGGGTGGTCTTTACAAGACCCTTTACGAAACACAGTTTAAAGTTAAATGAAATAACAAGAGAAGGAGAGATGTTCTGTTCAGGTAAAATTAACCTGGTATACCGAGTATGATATGCTATAGAAAATATAAATCTATTTGTTTTTTTGGTTAAGAACTGAGTGTATATCAAGAGTATTGGCAAATTTAGGCGAACATTGATAAAAAGAATCTTCGGAGAACGATTAAACATTGATTGGAAAATTGCGGTTATTACAATAGTCAGCACTTTGTTGATCATGGCTGACTATTACTACAGCCCGACTTCCCGCAATTATCTGGACAACATTCTGCTTTTTGTAATAATTCCCCTGGGAATCACAGTTTTCGTTTTTAAGGAAAAACCTTCGGATTATGGTTTTAAGTTGGGGGATTGGAAAACCGGACTGCTGCTGACATTTCTCGGATTGTTTTTAATGGCGCCAATTATCTGGTTTCTGGGCACCAGGAATTCCGGCATGCAAGGATATTACAACTATTATCAAGAGGGATTAATTTGGAAGAAGGCTCTTGAGCTTTTTGGTTGGGAATACTTATTTCGGGGGTGGATCTTATTTGGATACGCCCGTAAATACGGCCCGGACGCGTTATGGATTCAAGCCGTGCCATTTGCTGTTGCTCATATTGGCAAACCGGAAGTTGAGACACTCTCCACAATATTTGGCGGATTTGCATTTGGCTGGGTCGCCTGGCGTACCGGATCGTTCGTTTATTCTTTCCTTATCCACTGGTTTATTGCCATTTTTATTGTGATTGTTTCAGTTATTGGTGTCGGATAAATGGAAAAGATAAACAGTAACTGGGGATCGGCAGGATTGACTTTCTTATGAGTATAAATGTTGTCATTGCTCCCGCTGGATCAGGAAAAACCACCTGGGCTGCTAAACGGGCCCGGGAACTTTCTGCTGAATTATTGGAATCTCCGCGCGTGATCGTGCCGTCCAGGATTCAGGCGGTGGCTTTCAGGCAAGAATTGGCCAAGGCTGGAGGGGCGATAGGTGTCAATGTTGGTACCTTTGAAGATTTGGCGCGGGAAATACTTGGACTGACAGGAATATTCAATACCCGGATAACTGAAACAACCCAAACGCTATTGCTGCAGAATATTGTGGAAAACTGTAATTTAGATTATTACGGGGGAATTAAGACTTTGCCAGGATTTATTCAAATCGCATTGAAGATAATCCGGGAACTTAAAGCGGGCGGAATATTACCCTCTCAATTTGCTGCCGCTGTGAGGAAAATGGGTGATGAACTCAGATTAAGTGAAATGGCAGTAATTTACTCAGCTTATCAAAAAAGACTCCAGGATGAAAATTGGTCTGACTATATTGGGGAAGTATGGTTGGCAGCAGAAGCGCTAGAGCGTAATTCTGTCCTATGTTCAGATTGGAAATCCCTTTTGATAGATGGATTTGATGATCTCTCTCCAGTTCAGTTAAGGATTATTCTGGCTTTGAAAGCACAGGTTTCTGACTTGATGGTTACTTTAACCGGAACCAAAGAAGGCACAACAAGACCCCTGGTTCACAAGCGATTTCAACGCATAATGGAATTGCTGGAAGAAGCTGATACTCTGGAAATCATTTACCTGGAAGAAAAGGGTGAAGCAAAATTACCTGATACTCTTTTTTCTCGCCTGGAAGGTAATTTATTCAGGATGGAAGAAGAGAATTTGATAGATAATGATGGTGAACTGCAGATGGCAGCTGTGCCGGACAGGGAAGCTGAAGTCCGATTTGCTCTACGATGGATTAAGTCAACAATTGTGAACGGAAACATTCATCCCGGGCAGATTGCTTTATTGACCAGAAACCTGGAACCCTATCGTTTGATTATTTACCGGGTAGCAAGTGAATTCGGGATACCAGTACAAGTTCGGGGAGGTAAACCCTTAATAGAAAATCCAGCGATAGCGTCATTTTTTGATTTATTGAAAGGTATGCATCCCGGAAAAGAACAATATAACTGGCATGCAGTAGTTGACGCCTGGAAATCCACTTATTTTTGTTGGGATAGTCTTCTTGAAAAGGAAAACAGCCAGAATTCATTGAAAACTCATCTCGAGGATACCGATCAGCTGGTTAAAATTGCGCGCTGGGGAAGTATTATCCAGGGGTATGAGCAGTGGGAGGAAGCGTTCTTGCTTTTGACAGAGAGGAGTAAAACTGAAGATAATGTGTACGGGGAAGGACCGAATCTGCCGTCAGGAATAGTATTCGGTGAAGAGGCGGCAAGATTGTGGGAAAAGTTCCAGGCTTTCATCCGTCTTTTGACTCCACCTTCCGAAAAAAGAACTGTCAGTGAATTTGTTTCCTGGTTGGAAGACCTGCTGGGTGACGAACAAGTTAAGGTGTCTCAATCTAGCTTGGAAGTATTCCAAAAGATAAAGGGTGGAACTCTGGATTTAGCCCAAAGAGACCTAAGCGCAATCAGGGCTCTAAAGAATATTTTCCGGGAGATGGTCTGGGCGGAAGCAGTAATGGGCTCCAAAATGGAGACATTCAGCACGTTCCTGGAAAATATTGAGTCAATAATTAAGAGAACTTCTTACCAGCCTGTGGAATTTAATTCAAATGGGGTGTATTGTTCAGATATTTCTGAATCCCGGGGAATTCCATTCCACTCAGTAGCCATTATAGGTCTTGCTGAAGGGGAATTCCCCCAAACGTTAAAAGAAGATCCATTTCTAAGAGATGGGGATCGAAAGCTCCTCCAGGAGGAATATGGGTTACCAATTAAGCAATCAACTGAAAGCTCTGAGGCAGAGTATTTTTACGAATCGGTAACACGAGCTAATTCTGCATTACTGATAACCCGACCAAGAATAGCAGGCAATGGAACTCCCTGGCAGCCTTCCCCTTACTGGGAAGAAATCTTGCGCTGCGTAAACATAGAACCTTTAATTCATACAAGCCGCACATTACCAGATTTACGTGATGCCTCATCCAAATCGGAATATTTTGAAATAATCTCCACTGGTCAAGAATACAGCTCTGCCTGGCGGCAAGCTGAAAAAAACCAACCTGAAACCTGCAGTCAGATTAATCAAGCGTTAATTATTTTATCCGGCAGGACTTATGATTCAGGCATGTCCGGAAGCATCTATGATGGCAGCTTAGGTAAGCTCAGGCATGTTTTTTCAGAGCGTTTTTCAGCGGAACATATTTGGAGTGCAAGCCGTCTGGAAACTTACCAGATTTGTCCCTATTATTTTTTTGCAGCCAACGTATTGGGGATTGAAAAAATCGAACTACCCAGGGAAGGTTTGGATGCCAGGCAGCTTGGAAATATATACCATCATATTCTTGAGGATTTATATCAGGAAGCCGGTGATCGCCCTGAGCTTGAAAAATTACAGAATGCGTTGCCAGGAATTGCCAGAAAGGTTTTTGACCAGGCCCCGCGAAGGGAGGGCTTCAGGATAACATCATGGTGGCTTCATACTCAAAAAGAAATCTTAACCAATTTGAAACGTTGTTTGGTTGTATTGGAGACTATGGATCCATCATTTGTGTTTTTCCAGGCTGAACAAAAGTTTGGGATACCTGGATTTCCTGAACCTCCCTTGCAAGTAAGTACCCGGGGAGGAAATATTTTTCTCCTGCGCGGATTCATAGACCGGGTAGACAAAAATGAAACCGGGAGAATCCGGATCATTGATTATAAAACTAGCGCAAGCTATGGTTTTACACATCAAGCAGTTCGGGAAGGAAAAAAACTGCAGATCCCATTGTATGCTCTGGCTGCTCAGAGCGCCCTAGAACTGGGAAATATTCAGGAAGGATTTTATTTTCATGTTCGGACTGCGGAAACAAGTGGTTTTAAGATGTCTTCGTTTAGAATAAACAGGAAAAAGGGTCCGTCGGCAGCGATGGAAAATGCGGTAGATATTTCTTGGAAAGCTATTCAGTCTGTACGCCAAGGGAGCTTTGGGCCAAAAGCTCCTGATAATGGGTGCCCGGATTATTGCCCTGCAGCTGATTATTGTTGGCATTATCGGCCAAAACGGTGGTAAAGAAAGAGATGAATCAAGAGTTGAGAAATCATCCAATTCTGAAGCAAATGGGTCCAAGTCCTGAACAATTCGACCCTATCGTTTCTCGGGGTCAGGATATTGTGGTTACGGCAGGCGCTGGTACTGGCAAGACCCGCACTCTAGTTGCTCGTTACCTTTCTCTTCTAGCGGAAGGATTGCCGTTGCGATCTATAGTGGCAATAACTTTTACTAAAAAGGCAGCTAGAGAAATGCGCAACAGGATCCGAGAAGAAGTTCGCAGGTTCCTGGAGAGTTCAGATTTCAGCCTGGATGATCAAATTTATTGGAGAGGAATTTACGAGGAGCTGGACGCTGCCAGAATAAGCACAATACACAGCCTGGCAGCCGACATTCTCCATCATCATCCTGCAGAGATGGTGTTGGACCCCGCTTTTGAACTACTTGAAGATGGCGAGATGGCTCGCCTGAAAACACAGTCTGTGGAAGCTGCTTTGAGTTGGGCAGCAAATGATCAGCAGGCAGCTTCATTGTTTGTTACATTCGGAGAATGGTCTTTAAGGAAAATCGTTTTCGAGTTGCTGACAAAAAGATTGGAAGTACAGGAAGCCGCGGAACAGATGCCAGCTGATTTGTGGGAACTGTGGCAGACTTATTTAATTGAACCTATAAAGGATTTTGTTGAAAATCCCCTGGTGCAATCAGGGTTAGATGGGCTGGCGTCACTGGAGGAACAAGGCCTGATAAATAAGGCAGAAATGGCAGGAGATGGCCTAGTTCCGGATTTGCGCATAGCGATTATCTTGTGGAAAAGGATTTCTGATGCCTACGATGAGGGTGATTGGTTAGAGATCTCTCGCTGCCTGAATCCGCTCCGAAGCCACTTGAAACAAAAAGGCCGAAAAGATAATTGGGCCCCGGCGAATCCCAAGGCAGTTATCAAAGAAATCCAAGTGGTTTTTGATTCAGTATTGGATAACATAAATTTGGATCTGGCAGTGGATCAGAAACTTGCTCAACAAATTATTCCAGGGTTAATGGCTGTGTTTCAGCAAGCCGACGAGTGGTATACAGGAGCTAAAACCCGGTTGAGCAAATTGGACTATGATGACCTTGAGTTAAAATCTCTTCAGCTGCTGAAGAATTTTCCTTCAGTTAAATTGTATTGGCAGGATCAAGTCAAAGCTTTACTGGTGGATGAATTCCAAGACACAAATCACAGGCAGCGTGAACTAGTTGCTTTATTAAATGGAGAGAATAAAAATTTATTTATTGTAGGGGATGGGAAACAATCTATCTACCGCTTTCGTGGAGCTGATGTCTCTGTATTCAGAGAAGAACAAATAAAGATAAAACAAGCTGGCGAGAGCTTCCAGCTAGCAAATTCATATCGTGCGCATCCTGGTTTGCTACGAAATCTAAACGATTTGCTAAAACCCGTTTTAGGAGAAAAGGGGAGTATACCTTATATCGAGCCATTCTCTCCCCTACAGCCAGGTAGAGAGCAGGCTTCTGCAGGATTTGAGCTGCCTTATATCGAACTTCATCTGGCGGTAGGGGCCAAAGCTTCCGGAGCATTGCATAACGCTGCCCGGGCTGCTGCATTTCGTTTGATGGAATTAGTCGAATCTGAAAGTATATGGTTGGCTGGTCCTGGGGAGAGTGAAAGAAGATTACTTTCTTATGGGGATGTCGCTGTATTATGCCGGGCTTCTGGCTCGTTTCCTGCTTATGAAGGGGCCTTTGAGGGAGCTGGCATTCCTTATCTTACTATTGCTGGACAAGGGTTTTACGATCGTCCTGAAATAAGAGACGTATTAAATGCTTTATTAGCGTTGGCAGAACCTGAAAATGACCTGGCAATGGCAGGTTTACTGCGGTCTCCTGCTGGCGGCATGTCTGATGTTGCCTTGATGCGTCTGCGGGATTTCCAGAGAAAAGGGGATTTGCCATCACTGCTGGAAGCAGCACGCCATGCGAAGGCGGCGGGGTTGGGAGAGGAAATTGAAACGGTGGGTCGAATTGTCTCTTTGCTAGATGAGCTAATCCCGTTGATTGGCAGAATCACTGTAGCTGAACTTTTGTGGAAATTCCTGGAAGGGACAGCATATATTCCATCGTTAACAAAAATGGGATTAAAACGCAGTGTTCAAAATCTAAAAAAATTAATCACTGATACTCAAAAGAGGGGCGAAGCAAGTGTTGAGGCATTTTTAAATGCAATTTCCGAGTTGAAAAATGTCGCTGCCAGAGAAGGAGAAGCTTTATCTGTAGCAGAAGGTGCCGTGCAGATTATGACAGTACATCAGTCAAAAGGTTTGGAGTTCCCGGTAGTGATGTTGGGAGATGCGTCAAAAAAAGGACGATTCAGTCGGGAAATTTTATTTGATGAACGATTTGGGTTAGTTCCTCCATTTTCTGAAGATAAGATTATATTGGAGGAAAATGGGATTCCGGAAATCGTAAGGTCGTCATCGTTGGCATACGGTTTATCGTTGACCGAAGAGCGTCTTAAGGAGGAAGCAGAATCCAATCGACTGTTGTATGTGGCGGCCACGCGGGCGCAAGAATTATTAATCATCAGCGGTGTTCTGGGGAAGCCTGCCCGGGATCAAAGCATGGGAAAGCAAACCGGTTGGTTAGGAAAACTTGTAGAACCACTGGGGTTAGGCGATGTGCAGATATCCTATCAGGAAGATGGTGATGATATCCAGGAGATAAAACTGGAAAAAAATGACCTGAAATCACTCTGTAGAATTTATAAACCGGGAATTGAATTTATATATCCGACCATCTCTGCCAGCCAGCCTGAGAAACCAGAGATTATTGATGATTTTTCGATGGTGGATGGTATACAGCCAGTTGACTACGGGTTGGATAAGGAAAAGGAAAAAGATCAGGAAATCCGCCGGGTTGTTTCCACTGCAGAACGGCCAACAGTTCCTGCCTGGATGGTTGGCAAAGTTGTTCATCGCGCACTGGAAATGTGGAAGTTCCCGGATGATGGAGAGACAGCGTTCGTCTCCTGGGCTGCTGCAGAATTACGGAGTCTTGGTATTTCTGGAGAAAGGGAAATCAAAGATGGGGGCAGGAGAGTTATTAAAAACCTGGAGAGATTCCAGGCCTCTGATTTGTATCAGCGGATGACAGGAACTGACCGCATACTGCATGAAATTCCTTTCAGTCTTCCTCGGGAAGGTAAAGGTCCATTGATTGGCGTGATCGATGCCTTGTTTTTAGAGGATGGGAAATGGGTCCTGGTAGAGTTTAAAACCGATCGGATATCAAATAGGGAGGCATTTAAAAGGCTCTGGAAAGAAAAAGATTACCAAACCCAGGTTGAAGGATATCTCAAGGCTGCAGATACGCTGCTGGGGAGGCGTCCTGAACCAGTGTTGTGTTTCCTGAATTATGAAAAACGAGTGCATTTAGTGACTGATCGCTGGTAAATAAATTGAACATTGCACTGTGCAAATGATATTTAACCTGACAATTGCTGATACCGATTACAAAACCAAGTAGAAGCCGGTTAGCTATGGTCATTGAGACTGTGATCCAGGTAATGTCAGGAAATCCTAATGTGATCTGGCTGCCAGTCAGGCAAATGCAGGCGCTAATAATTCCACCCAAGAGACAATACAAGATTCAATCATACCCTATTTATTAGATCATTAATCAAGGATAAAGTATTTGAATTTTCTTTTTAATACAGGTTTAGCTTTCTTGAGAAAAAGATCTCGGATATGGTCATCCATGCTCAGATAAAGTACCTGCCATCCGCTTTGTACCAGGTCAATAGTGCCTTGGATCAGCGATTCCCGGCGATTCCAATCTGAGTGTTGAAAAGCATCATCGAGGATTAGAAAGAGGGGGCTGCCGCCGCTGACCCGGGCTGCAATGCCCAGCCGGAGAGCTAATTGAACTTGTTCCCTGGCGCCTGTACTGAGATCGCTCAATGAGTATTGGCGATATTGATCATGAACATAAAGCTGGTCATTGATGAGATCAAGCTGCTGATATTTACCGGTTAGGCTCTGGAGCAAATCAGCAACCTCGGGTGCATTGATGTCGCGTTTGATCTTTTGATCTTCTTCCGCTTGGAGTTGGGTGAGAATTTCCGTAAGTCCAATTTTTGCTATCAGTTCAGCTGTTAAAGCTTTGTATGATTTTTCAACTTCACTGATTAATATCTTGAGATGGTAGAAAACATCTGGCCAGGGCGTGGAAACCTCATCACCTGTTCTTTCACAAGCGCGGGCTTTAAGAGTCTCTAGATCATTATGATATGTTGATAAATCCTTTTTCAATTTTTGGAGTGATTCCTCGAGCGAATAAACTGTTTCTGAATCATAGTCGTTGGCAGCCGGAGCTGAGAGATACTTTTCTTCAATTATGTTCAAGCGGCTTTGCTGTACAGCTAATTCGTTGGCTTGCTGGTCCAGATCCGCAGATTGTTTTTTTAATTCCTGGAGCCTTTTCTCCCAATCCTTCTCATTAACCCGATCTTCTGTTATGTCAAGGAAAAAGTTCTCGACGGCTAATTTTTCTCTCTCGAGCTGAAGGCTTTTCTTGATGATATTTTCCTGATCTCTTTTACGTGAAAGATGGATTTCCTGAAGCTTGTTTTTTTGTGCCTTTAAATCAGTTAAACCAGAGGCAGATCTTCCGAATTTATCCTCAAAATCAACTTGAATGATCTTGCGTTCATTCGCATCGTCAACCATTGTTGTCCAACGAAGAAGTTTTATGCCATAGAACAGAGAAAGTCCAAAACCAAGAATGGTAATGGCAGCCCCTGGCCAGAAGAGATCCAGGGATGATAAAAAGTATTGAGTGACTATAGCGATAAAGCCGGCTGCCAGTATTGTCGTACCTGCAAGGCCAATGATCCAGGAAGGTTTCCCTTTATCATCCAGGGAATTATCTTCCCAGACATCAATGGCTGATTCCAGCCAGGTGTATTGTTTGCTCACTTCTTGGGATTTACTAATGATTTTGTTAAGTGATTTGATCTCGTTGTTTAAAGTACTGTGATCTCTGATATAGTCTCGTAAATTATCCAGAGAATCATCAGCGAGAGCTTTCCTCTTGGCTTTGATCTCTTTCAGTTTTTCACCTAGACAGAAAGCCAGGTGCCTCTTGGCTAAATTTTGCTCAGTGAGGGACTCTTCAAGTTCTGCGCATTGCAGCTCTATCTGGCGAGCAGGTCCCTGGGAATATTTTGTTTCAATTTGATCAAAAAGACTTTTGATGTCCTGCAGCTCCGAAAATAGCTGATTGTGTTCTTTGATTTGACCCTGATTTTTACCTTTTATTTTCAGGTTTTCCAGGCTTGCTTTCTGAACAGTGACCGGGATGGCTCCCAGGATCTGGTCAATAAGTGCCTGGCTGGTCAATGCAGTCTTCAACACTGCGCGATTGACGCCTCCCGGGGTATCGGCAGACAGGGCAAGTTCTCCGCCTTTCACAACCAGGAGACGTGCCATATTGTTCGGTAAACCGATATCGGATTCCTCCCAGTAGTCTTCGATTTTTCTTTTGCTAATTGGGGAAAATGAGATAGTTTCTGGACGAATACCCTGAATGAGTACCGAACCTTCGCAAGACGTATCTCTTAAGTTCCATTCCTTCGAATGGCTAAATATGGACTGAAGCAAGAATTCTACCAGGAAAGTCTTACCGGTTTCGTTGTGGCCGTAAATCAGGTTCAACATACCCAGATCGAGGTTAAGAGATTCGAGCGGTCCAAGTTTGTTGATCTGAATGCTCTTGATTTGTATTGTCATTTTCCCCTTGGGTAAATTACCTTGAGGGCTTCTTCAAGAATCTGAGATTTGGATGGATTTAATAAATCTTCAATACAGTCTAGTTTTTCTATCCAATCTTGGACCTGCAGGGATATTTCAGCGCGATCCTTATCTTGAC
>Ga0255419_10203_pt1 | contig 13096 bp, 7 predicted proteins | sample ANMaggSeSYBR02J3_FD_182658 | JGI IMG/M metagenome (GOLD analysis project Ga0255419, IMG submission 182658) | Sediment cell enrichment communities from methane seep in Santa Monica Basin, California, United Staets - ANME aggregate JGI... | ecosystem: Environmental > Aquatic > Marine > Cold seeps >...
GAAGTTCGTAGGACTGGATCATTTTTTGAAGTCCTTTGGTGAGCCCTGCAGGGATTTGAACGGGTCGAGATGTTGAAAAGTTACGATGGGGACCACCTGTTGAATATTGCCCTGCCTCTGGGAGGTATCGGAACAGGAACCGTTTCCCTGGGAGGAAGAGGAGAGCTGAGGGACTGGGAGATCATGAACATTCCGGCAAAGGGATACAGCACGGTGGTAAAAGGGAACGACGCTCCTTTTTTTGCTATCTATACCAGGGATGAAAAGGGGAACTCAAGCACCAAAGCATTGCTGGGCCCTCTTTATGATTCAGAGTTCCAGGATAAGGAAGGGCGCAGCGTAAATAACCATGGCTTGCCCCGTTTCGATCAGGCCACATTTGAAACCACCTACCCCTTCGGCCTGGTTAATCTCAGCGATGACCAGATGCCGGTTAAAATCCGCCTGGTGGGCTACAATCCCCTGATACCAGGAGATGCTGATGCCTCAGGGATTCCCATGGCTATTCTTCAATATGAGGTGGAGAATTTGAGCGGGACAGACTTAAGTGTATCCATTGCAGGAAGTTTGCGAAATTTCATTGGTAAGGATGGCAGGGAGACACGTGAGGACTGGAAGGGGGACCAGACTCCCATAGGAGCATCAGATAATATCAATACCTATAAGGAGGGTTCTTTGGTTCAGGGCATATATATGTACTCTGAAGGAGTGGAGAAAGAGCATCCTGCCTGGGGGACCATTGCGCTCACCACCCCCAGGGAGGAAAACACGAATGTTACTTACAGAACCAGTTCTATTCCCAATGCCTGGGGACATGGCCTGCTTGATTTCTGGGATGATTTCAGTGCAGATGGAATTCTGACTGAGAAAAAGAAGCTTGCTGATGAAGATCCCATGGCCTCCCTGGCAGTTCAGAAGACTCTAAAAGCCGGAGAACGATCTGTGTTCACCTTTTACTTTAGCTGGCATTTCCCCAATAGGCAGACTTGGGGTGGCTGGAGTACATCTGCGGACGACAGGGTTGGGAACTACTACACCACTCAATATGCTGATGCCTGGGAGGTGATTGAAAAGGAAGCTCCCAGACTCCCTGGACTCACTGACCAAAGCATTGCCTTTGTGAGTGCCCTGGTGAATAGCAGCTATCCCAATGTTGTAAAGGAGGCTGCCCTGTTTAATCTGAGTACACTGCGTTCCCAGACCGTTTTCAGGACAGAAGATGGGAAGATGTTTGGATGGGAGGGAGTGATGGATCGCTTTGGTTCATGCTATGGCTCTTGCACCCATGTCTGGAACTACGAAAATGCTACGGCCTTCTTATTTAATGACCTGGCAAAAACCATGCGGGAGGTGGAATTTGGCTATGCAACCAATGAAAATGGAAAAATGAGCTTCAGGGTGAATCTGCCACTGGACCAGGCCCAGACTTATCCTTATTCAGCTGCTGACGGACAAATGGGGACTATCATGAAGTTCTACCGTGAATGGCAACTTTCAGGGGACCAAGCTTTTCTTGAAGCCTACTGGGAGAACGTAAAAGCCGCTCTGGCCTTTGCCTGGATAGAAGGTGGTTGGGATGCCGACAAGGATGGAGTCATGGAGGGAGTGCAGCACAATACCATGGACATTGAATATTTTGGTCCCAATCCCCAGATGCAATTCTGGTACCTGGGTGCACTGAGAGCAGGCGAGCTTATGGCACTGGCAATGGGAGATCAGGAATTTGCCAATACCTGCGGGAAGTTATATGCTGAAGGGAGCGCTCTTACAGATAGCCTGATTTTTAACGGAGAGTACTATTTCCACAAGCTGGTACCGGTTAAGTCAAAGAAGGATATTGCATGGGGACTGATGGCCGATATGGGTAGCAAGGATCTACAGAATCCGGACTACCAGCTAATGAATGGCTGCCTGGTGGATCAGCTGGTTGGACAGTATATGGCCCATGTGCTGGATCTGGGATATCTGGCTGACAAGGAGAATATTCAGTCTGCCTATCGCAGCATCCTGGCCTACAACAAGCAGGAAGATATGTCGGACCATTTTAATAATATGCGTTCCTACGCCATGGGAAAAGAGAAGGCACTTTTGATGGCCAGCTGGCCCCGGGGAGGACGTCCGGTAATTCCTTTCCCATACTGGTCAGAAGTAATGACCGGGTTCGAATATGCGGCTGCCATTGGAATGCTATACGAAGGCATGGAGGAAGAGGGACTTGAGGTCATGCAAAATATCAGGATGCGTTACAATGGAAGCAAACGAAATCCCTTCGATGAAGCAGAATGCGGACATCATTATGCCCGTGCCATGGCTTCCTGGAGCGCGGTACTTGCCCTTAGTGGTTTCCATTACTCAGGCGTGGATAAGACCATCCGTTTTACAGACCGGCCCGGAAACTATTTCTGGTCCAATGGATCTGCCTGGGGCATATGCGAAATACAAAAAGATGGAGAAGAATTACAGGTTGATTTCTCTCTGTTGCATGGAGAGATTGAGTTAAGCCGGTTTATGATTGATGATAGAGCTGAGAAAGTATTTGATCTCCCACAAAAATTGAAGGAAAATGATATGCTTCAACTGAAATTTGGTGGGGAGATTATTGCTAAATTAGATCACTAAATCCAACTATAAAACCAGAAACATGAAAAAGACTACAATTGTTATCCTGGGGATCCTTTCATTTACATATGTCGGATTACTGGGGCAGAAGTTTGATGGTCTCAATAACAATCTTTCAAACCTATACATGACTTCTGACGCTCAAACCCGCAGTATTTCCCCGGAAAACTTCACTGGTGAAAAGGGTAAAGGCGGAATGGCAGAACTGGGTGAGGGAGCTGCTTCCCACGAAGCCAGGGAGCTGGGCCAGGGATATAAGGTAAGTCCCTATGTAATCATTCAACCCGGAGAGACTTTTACCATGGCCGAGATAGATGGTTCGGGCTGCATTCAGCATATCTGGTTGACTCCCACCGGGAACTGGCGCTTTTATATTCTTCGCATTTACTGGGACGGGGAAGAGGAGCCTTCTGTGGAGGTGCCTGTGGGCGATTTCTTTGGCATGGGCTGGGGGGAGTATGCCCACCTGAATTCACTGGCAGTGTGCGTAAATCCAGGCAGGGCTTTTAACTGCTACTGGCAGATGCCTTTTGGTAAGAAGTGCAAAATCACTATGGAGAACATTGATGTGAAAGCCACCCGGCTATATTACCAGGTGGATTATGTGCTGACCGATATACCCGATGATGCGGCCTATTTTCATGCACAGTTCAGGCGTCCGGCCCCTGATGCTGAAAAGGAGGCCTACACCATTGTGGATGACATAAAGGGGAAAGGACAATATGTAGGAACTTTTCTGGCCTGGCAAGTGAATAATGGTGGATGGTGGGGTGAAGGCGAAATCAAGTTCTTCATGGATGGGGATAAGGAGTTTCCCACCATTTGCGGGACGGGTGCTGAGGATTATTTCTGCGGATCCTACAATTTTGATGTGGGTGGCCAGTATAAAGAATTTTCCACCGCCTATTCCGGATTGCACCAGGTAATCAGGCCCGATGGAACCTATAAGGCAAATACTCGCTTTGGGCTTTATCGCTGGCATATCACCGATCCCATTCGTTTCGAAAAGGATATGCGGGTGACCATCCAGGACCTGGGTTGGCGCAGTGAGGGGCGTTACCTGAAACAGGGAAGCGATATTGCCTCGGTGGCTTTCTGGTATCAGACTGAACCTCACCAGGCTTTTCCAGCCCTGCCTTCCAAGGATGATCTGGAGGTTCGCTAAACAAAATTTCGAATTATAATAAACTACTCATAAACTATGAAACACCTGACTTTACTTTTCCTTTTTTTTGCCCTGTTGGTAAGTTGCGATCAAACTCCAGCACCCGATCCGGTAGGACCTCTGCCCGAAGCCAGGCAGCTTAAGTGGCATGAACTGGAGTTCTATGCCTTTGTGCATTTTAATATGAACACCTTCACCGATATGGAATGGGGTTTAGGCGGGGAATCACCGGAATTGTTTAATCCCACTGAACTGGACTGCCGGCAGTGGGCCCGGGTCTGTAAGGAAGCTGGCATGAAGGGCATCATTCTGACTGCCAAACATCACGATGGCTTCTGTTTGTGGCCCTCGGAGTATACGGAGCATTCCGTAAAGAACTCCCCATGGAAGAATGGTAAGGGAGATGTGGTCAGGGAGCTGGCTGATGCCTGTGACGAGTATGGATTGAAATTGGGATTGTATCTCTCTCCCTGGGATCGCAATCATGCGGAGTATGGGACCGATGCCTATATCAATTACTTCCGGAACCAGCTTACAGAACTGATGAGTAATTATGGTGATGTTTTTGAAGTGTGGTTTGACGGAGCCAACGGGGGAACCGGTTATTATGGCGGGGCCAATGAAGAAAGAAAGGTCGATCGCAGAACCTACTACGACTGGCCCAATACCCGCCAGATAGTAAGGGAGCTGCAGCCCGATGCTGTTATGTTCAGCGATGCTGGTCCTGGTGTACGCTGGGTAGGCAATGAAGCAGGCTGGGCCGGAGAGACCAACTGGAGTATTATTTGCAGGGATGAATTCTATCCAGGATCGCCCAACTACAAGGATCTGACCACGGGGCATGAGGATGGAACTCACTGGGTGCCGGCCGAAGTGGATGTATCCATCCGGCCCGGGTGGTACTACCACAAATCGGAAGATCATAAGGTAAAATCGGTCAAGCACCTGGTGGACATCTACTATAACTCAATTGGAAGAAACGCTTCTTTTCTTATTAATTTCCCGGTGGACAGGCGAGGACTGATCCATGAGAAGGACGTGGAGCAATTAAATAAGATGGTGGAGGTAATTAACCGCGACCTGGCCACCAACCTGACCTGGGAGGCCAGGGTTGAAGCCAGCCAGGTAAGAGGAGATTCCAAGAAATTTGATGCGCGCAGAGCGGTGGATGACGATCCGGAAACTTACTGGGCCACAGACGATGAAATTGTGGCAGCCTCACTTACCCTGGATTTTGGAGAGGGGACCACATTTAACCGCTTCCTGGTGCAGGAATATATCCCGCTGGGACAGCGTGTGAAGGAATTCTCCCTGGAGGCCTGGGTGAATGGGGCCTGGGAAGAGATTGACAGGCAGACTACCATCGGGAACAAACGGATTCTGAGGTTTGAGAATGTAACAAGCGACAAACTTCGTCTGAATATTCTGGATGCTAAAGCTTGTCCCACCATCTCAAATGTTGAGGTTTATCATGCTCCCAAGTTAATGGAACCGCCTGTTATAGAGCGTGATAAGCTGGGAAATATAAGCATGGAAGCTTTTGATAACGGACTGGAAATTTATTACACGCTTGATGGTACGGATCCTGATGTAAATTCAGAGGCTTATTCGGAGTCTTTTAAATATAAGGGTAAAGGCGAGATCAGGGCCATGGTTTATGATCCTGCCACCGGAGAGTCCAGTGCGGCGACTTTTCAACAATACGATATTTGCAAGGAACTCTGGGAAGTACTCACACCCGATCCGAAACTGTATCACCGGGTTGGGGCAGCCATTGATGCCAATCCGCGGACCATATGGAGAAGTAAGGCAGAGCTGGGCTTACCTCAGGCTATGATAGTAGACCTGGGTGAGGACCTTGAGCTTACAGGTTTTACCTATCTGCCCACCCAGGCACGCTACATTGACGGAACCATCTCCAACTACAAATTCTATGTGAGTGAAGATGGTAAGAAGTGGGGCGGTCCTGTATCCTCAGGGGAGTTTAGCAACATCAGGAACAGTCCTGTTTTGCAAACTGTAACTTTTGAGTCCGTACCTGCCCGCTTTATCAAATTTGTGGCCGAACGGGAGATCAATGACGGGGCTTTTGCAAGCATTGCAGAGCTGGGGATTATCACATCAGATTAGAACAGGGCATGAAAAAAATGCATGTTAGTGGATTGATCCTGGCTGTACTGCTGTGGATTCCTTGTTCAGATTCTGCAGCGCAGATGCCAGTGGATAGTTCAAGGCTGGTGAGAATGCTGAGCTACAATATTTATCACGGTGAAACTTTAAAGGGGGATTTTGACCTGGATCTGATTGCTGGAGTGATAAGTCAGGCGGAACCGGATCTGGTGGCCCTCCAGGAAGTAGATTTTCGTACAAAACGGGCCAGGAATATGGACCTGGCCAGCGAGCTGGGGAAACGGACCGGATTGCTTGCCCTGTTTGGCAGGGCCATGTTTTTCGATGGAGGTGAATACGGAGAGGGTATCTTATCCAGGTATTCCTTTATTTCCACGCGGAATCACCAACTACCGGCTACGGAAGGAAGAGAGCCAAGATCCGCTCTGGAAGTCCATGTGCTGCATCCCTGCGGTGATACAATTTCCTTTGTGGGTACACATCTGGATCATACCAGGGATGAATCAGATCGAATCGCGCAGGCCTCACACCTGAATGCTCTTTTAACTGAAAGGGACATGCCTGTTATTCTCAGTGGCGACCTGAATGCCCGACCTGAGAGTAAGGCCATGTCAATATTGTTTTCGGAGTGGACCGGGACTGATCCGGAGCATGCACCCACCAGCCCGTCAATGGCCCCACGGAGTAAAATTGATTACATCTTATACCGGCCTGTGAATCGTTGGAGGGTAATTGAATCCAGGGTGATCTGCGATTCTATTGCTTCCGATCACTGTGCATATTTAAGCGTGCTGGAGCTGCTGCCTGCAGCTCATTGAGTAGTAATTGCCTCGACCCTGTCTTTGAGCTTCACTACTCCCTGAAGGACCAGATCGCTGTCAGCACTGAAATCGCATGAAACGCTCAGTGTGTGGGTTCCTTGGTCCATGCTGAGCTGTTTCCATTCCACCTCGAATTTCTTTTTCAGGGATCCTCTGTCATCAAACAAAAGCAGGTTTCCCTTTCCATCAAAAATGCAGCTGTAACCTGCTTTCAGGGAGACCGGGATTTCTATGGATTGGGATCCGTCCAGTTCTAGACTGATCTCTTCGATCTCTCCTTCTTCCCCCGATGCCTTTAGCTGGAAATATAAGTCCTGTTCTCCTGAGCTGATTTGAAACTCCCATTCGCTGTAATGAGGTTGCCCCGGCTGAAGCACAAGGTTCTCATGCTCAAAGGCTACTTTCCTGTAGTACTGGAGTTGAAACTCATTTTCACTGATTTTATGGAGAGAGAAATCATTTTCCCCGGCTTTCAGAAGCTGTATCTGAGACGCATTAAAAATTTTGCGGTGCTTGGCCTCTTCCCATGTTCTTATTGCTTCAATCACCTCACCGGTGTAGGGATTCTTACCAATGGCACCTGGATTTACCACCAGGGCATAACCGGCGTTCCAGCCTGCCGCCCTGGCCAGCATCCATTCTATCTCCTCCAGGGTAGTGCCTGCCTGGTACCAGAACCAGCCCAGCATATTGGGTTGATAGTTTCGCTCCAGGGTTGCCTGGTTATTAAAGCGGATCTCATTCTGACTCTCCCGCATTCCCCCGTACCAGGGTTCCCCCCAGTTCATGTAGGTGTTAATGTGCCAGTAGAAGTGACTTGACTGGCTGGTTCCATTAACTACCATGTGATCTACTCCTTCCATGAAGCGGAGGGCAAAATAGTCCTTGGAGGCATCGCCGTAACCAGTGGAATAGGCTCCTTCATGGCCATCAAAATCAAGGTGGGAGACGCCAGTTTCATTGAAAAAGTCCACCAGCTTGTCGATCATCTCATTCTGAAGATCCATATTGGGATAAAAGGTCTTATAGGGATGATCCATAAGGCGTGCAATGCTTTCCCCTCTGGTATGGGGAGCTGGACTGGTACCGAAAGCCCCTCTTTTACAATTCAACAGTTTGAAGGGCGGCTCATCGGATACCCCTGAATAGCGGATCAACTCATTCCCGATTCGGACGGTCTGCAGTGTGGTTTTCTTATGATAGTAAGTACTGTCTTCAATGGAAATCTCTGTGTCCGATGTCCCAAGATCCTGTGTGATTATAGTGCCTGCAAAGGTGGCAAGTCCGGGATGGGGTTCAGGGCTCACAAAGGGGTCGTTGGTGGTAATGAAATTGGTCAGAGTATGCACACCCATCCTGATATTCCGTTCCCTGGCCTTTTCCACGCAGGCCTTCATGCCCTCCCGGCCGTTTGGAAAGAGTGATGGGATCAGGTCAAAATGCCCCCATGTGCTGAAGGGGTGACTCTGGTAGAGGCTGTAAAACCCCACCTTTTCGGTAAAGTCAAGCATCATATCCACAGTCGATTCTCCAAAGTTGCTGATGATGTAAGGCCGCCCGGCAAGGGGACTGCTCTTTACCCATTCGCCTTCAATTAGCATATGCGGGAGATCTTCTTCTTGCTCGATCTGACCGATCAGGTCAAGGGCAGCTTTCTCTTTAATACCAAATAGCGCTATGGCCGAACCCGGGATGCCAAAGTCAGGATTGGGCACCACCGCAGCATTGCCAAAACCGTTCCATACTTCAATTGTTTGGGGACGGGTGCGGTCGATGCAGAAGGCCTGGAGACTTGATCCGTAATCCTGTACCAGGGCAGCACTTCCCCTGGGCGGGACCTTTCCTTCGTCATTGACCAGCGCACCACCGGTGGTTTTTACATTGAGGGCCTGGATCCCGATGGCATAGTCCTTATTCCGGACTACTCCCACAAATTCACCCACTGTCTCTCCGATGGTGGTTCTGATGGGTCCCCAGAGAATGGCTTCCACTTTCTGTTCATCAGAAACATCTACCACTTCCAGTCTCAGGTAGTCTCCTTTGCTCTCTACCTTCAGATCCACACGAAGCTTGCCCGGGAACATATAGCTCACATGCTCACCCTGTGCTTTGAATCCCACCGGGTCAAGAACCGATCCCTTTGTTTTGATTCCTACCAGGAAAGCCGGGTCCGCAGCCACATAGTTCACATCATTTTGAATATCTGTCAGTTCGCTTACAGCTCCCTTCTCATCCAGGCTCAGGCGGAATGATGAGGTGGAGAAAGTGCTTGGCTCCTGCGCTGTAATGCTTAAGCTGATAAGGGCCAGAAATATGGGAAAAGTGAAAAATCTGATCATGGTCAAATGGTTATTGATTTAAGGGTATTAATCCACTTCATCGGGATAGGGAACAGGGGTGTTATTCTTGTTGTAGGTGGGCATCCCTGCATCAACTTCTCTCAGGTGGGCCGAGAGAAGTTCTGCCAGCTCCCTTTTAATTTCCGCTTCTTCATCTGCCAGGTTAGTGCTTTCGGAAAGGTCCGTACGGAGATTATAAAGCTCCAGGCTCTGGTCCAGGTGCCGGTAGATCAGTTTCCACTCGCCCTTCCTTACGCTACTGTAAGGGAACTGGTCGTAGGTATGGGGAAAATGCCAGAACAAGGGTCTCTCTTCATTCCTGAGCTCCGGATCTTCCAGGTAGGGGACAAAGCTTTTTCCATCCACTGTCTGGCTGACCTTGTTGCGGTAGTCCACTCCGGCCATTTCGAGGATGGTGGGGAAGAGGTCATCCACCATCACATACTGACTGTTTACTGAAGCTTCCCGGGTATGCCCCGGCCAGTAAACGATCAGAGGCACGCGGACCCCTCCTTCATAGGGCAGCAGCTTGTGTCCCCTCAGGGGCTTGTTCAGGGTAGCCTGACTGGGTTGCCCGTTGTCCGACATAAAGATGATTATGGTATTCTTCCATTGTCCCTGTTCTTTCAGCTTATCCATAAGATCCCCCAGGGATTTATCCATGCCTTCTATCATGGAAGCATAGACAGCTTCAAATTCAGAGATGTCCCCTTTGCTATAATTTTCATAAAAACGACTGTCCTTTTCCCAGGGGGCATGAATGGCATAGTGGGCCATGTACAGGTAGAATGGTTTGTTGTCAGCCACAGCCCTGTCAATTTCCGACATGGCTTCCAGGGTCAGCGCCTCACTCAGGTAGGTATCCGTCCCATGGTATTTTTCCAGTCCGGGTACATCCCAGATAAGATCCGCATTCCTCCAGGCTGCACTATAGTTGTTAAAGCCCTGATAGGATCCTGGACCGCCGGCAGCGTGACCGCCAATATTCACATCAAATCCCAGGTTCAATGGGTTTTCCCCCGGTGTTCCCACTGCTCCCCAATGCGCTTTCCCTGCATGGATAGTCCGGTAGCCTGCCTCCTTGAGAAGCTGGGGCATGGTGATGGCCTGTACGGTCAGGGGAATATCCTCTCCCAGGGTCATCCCATTCATGTTCCACTCAGGAGGAGTAATCTCCTTGTTTTCCGGATCGGGTGACTTGTTCATGCGAAGGGTCCAGTTGGTGACCTGGTGCCTGGCTGCATTCATTCCGGTCATCAGGCTGATGCGGGAGGGAGAGCATACGGCGTAGGCGTAAGCCTCTGTGAATTTCATCCCTTCTTCAGCCAGGGCTATCATGTTTGGAGTGTGATAGATCTCGTTCAGGCGGGTAGTTTCGCTGTGGAAGGGCAGGGAGCAGTCTTGCCAGCCCATATCATCCACATAGAAGAGAATGATGTTGGGTTTTTGTTCAGTCTGACAGCCCAGGAGGGTCGAGAATCCGATCATCAGGGTGCTCAGGATAAGTGTAAATGAGATTTTCATATTATTCAGTTTTTAATCGCATAACATAGCTTGCAGTGCTTTCTTTGCCGAAGAAGTGGTACCCGGAAGTTACATAAAGGCAGGCAGGTTCTTCATCTATCATCAGAAGCTGGGGCCTTTCAAACTTAATGATCTCTCCCCCGTAATGCCTTCTGGCTAAGCGAAGCTTTTCTTTTCCCAGGTATTTTTTCGCCGGATAGAAGCCCTGTTCCGACAGCTTGAAATTCAGACCATCGTCCGACGTCCAGAGGAGTCCACCTCCCTTTTCCAGGATTCCATGATTGTCCGTGGTCAGAAGACAGATCTTATCCTTATGGATGAAGGCATAGCCATCTTCAATGGTCTGCTCGTTGGAAGTCACAGGTCCAGGCACCTGTTCATAGGGTCCTTCGATCTTCCTGGATCTGGCCAGTCCCATCATGCCACCTTCTGATTTAAAATATAGATAAAAACCACTGTCCGGGTGACAGAGCAGGGCCGGGTTGTTCACCCCGTTGGAGGCACCGTAGTTCCAGTAGGAAGAATCGATGGGTGGTGACAGGATCAGTCCGTTCCCATTTACTTTCTCCCAGGGTCCGTTGAGGGAGGATGAAAGGGCCATCCCAATATGCTGGTTGGCCGGGTGTGGAGGAGTTTCAGGATTATTGTTTCCGATATAAAGCAAGACATATTTGTTCCCAAGCTTGTGGATAGTGGGATTGTGTGCCCCGTATCTGTCCCAGGTGTCCTTTCCGGTACCAGTGAGGGCAATATCTGAGAAACGGAAGGGACCCTCAGGGGAAGGACCCATATAATGTGCAATCTCGCTGTGAGAACGCCAGCCGGGGTCAACTTTGAGCTCTGCAGGCCACCTGGCTACAAAGAGGTGGACCTGGTTCTGTTCATCCATAATGGGTGATGTGCCCCAGACCGTATATCCTGGTTCTTCCACGGCAATCCCGGCATACTCCCATAAATCGGCAAATTGTTTTCCCATATTTATGAGCTTTTCAAGATTTGCCCCTGATACCTTCAGTATACTTCCATGGCGCGTTCCTTCCGGAAAGCTTACCTGATCCGAGATATCTGTCCAGTTTTCCAGGTCGGTGGAGGTCAAGGCTCCGAAGGCATGCTCAGTATAACGATCGAAGTAGAGTATCCAGCGATCTCCCACCCGGACGATGGTCGGGCCCTCTGCCCAATCCTTACTGTAGATTGCTTCTGAAGCGGGTGACCAGGGACCGGCCGGAGAAGGGGCAGTGGCTAGCTTGATATTCTTTCTTGCCTTGGGTTTGCGGGTCTCATCCTTCAGGAACATCAGGTAACGATCACCATGCTTCAGAAGGGTCCCGTCGATGGAGTTGAATCCCGGATCATAGAGCAGTTTTGTCTCACTGAATTCCACCATGTTTTTACTGCTCACATAGTACATACGGTGGTTATTATTTCCGTCGCCGGTACCATCAGTTTCAGGAAAGCGCCCGGGAATGGTGGTTGACCAGAAGATCATGAATGTCTCATCTTCCTCGTCGTAGTAGATCTCCGGAGCCCAGCAGTTCTGTGCCTTTTTTTCGTGTTCCATCACCGGGAGGTAACTTTGCTCGCTCCAGTTCATGAGGTCCGCAGACCGGGCATAACCAATGCCCTTTTCACCCCAGCTTACGGTCCACACCATATGAAAGATCCCATCGGGGGTTTGAATAATGCAGGGATCGCGCATCAGATTGTCCTTACCGGTGTTCGGAGTAAGAAAGGATCTATTGTTATTCAGTACCTCCCAGCTTAGTCCGTCCTCACTCCAGACCAGGTGAAGCCCATCCTCTCCGTTATTGATAAAATAGGAGAAGAGGTAGACCGAATCGCCTGTCTGGGCTATTCCGCTTATGGAAGCAAACAGGATGGCCAGGCTCAGAAAACACCCTCTCATTGGCTACTGATCTTAAAGGAATAAGCATAATCACAGGGCAAAACTCCCTGCTCAAGTGAAGGTATTCTGATGAGCAGGTCATCCCCACTCTTTTCACTTTCAAAGATGAGATCCGTTCCCAGCAGTCTGATGCTTGTGCCCGGAGTCACTCTCAGGTCCCGGATTAACAGGTCTTCTTTTGGCCAGCCGGGAACGATAACGTAGAGATCATTTCCTTTCTGTGTAAAGAAGGCTTCCCTTACAGCGTGGCCCTTTTGTTGATCCACCGTTTGTTTCAGGATATAATCGGCCGGCAGGTAGTGTGTATCTTTGGGTTTCCAGTCTTTCTTGCCTTTTGCAGACCACTGGCAGGCCCGATCCCATTTCCGGGTACCGTAAATGGCTTCTCCGTTCACCTTCAACCATTTACCAAGAGCCAGCAGCCGTTCCTGCATAAGCTCCGGGATATTTCCCTGGCCATCGGGTCCAATATCCAACAGGAGGTTACCTCCATTGCTGACTGTATTGAGGAGAAGGTAGATCAGGGTCTGGGTCGTGGCATAATCTTCCTCTGTCTCGTTCACATTGTACCCAAAAGAGAAACCAATCCCCC
>Ga0255419_10205_pt1 | contig 13072 bp, 13 predicted proteins | sample ANMaggSeSYBR02J3_FD_182658 | JGI IMG/M metagenome (GOLD analysis project Ga0255419, IMG submission 182658) | Sediment cell enrichment communities from methane seep in Santa Monica Basin, California, United Staets - ANME aggregate JGI... | ecosystem: Environmental > Aquatic > Marine > Cold seeps >...
GTTTTTGACCTGCATGGCAATGGGCGTGCCTGTAGTCTTACCCTCGAACACTCCTGAAAGTATTTCCACCCGGTCCTCTTCCTGCCTGGGTGTGGTAATCTCGCTCTGGCCGGGACGTCTGCGGTCCAGTTCAAGCTGAATGTCAGCTTCTGTCAACTCCAGACCGGGAGGACAGCCATCGATGACCACGCCTATGGCAGGACCGTGGCTCTCGCCCCAAGTTGTGATTGAGAATGCTTTTCCAAAGGTGTTGCCCATCATGGTATCCAGATATGCGATTTGTATATATAAACGTATATTGACTAATTGGACTGAGTTGAAAAAATAATAGAATATTTCATCTATACCAGATTCCATTCCCTGGATTTTGTCTTGGTTAAAACCTATTTTTCCTTGTCCTTTAGTATATTCTCAAGCTCTTCCCTTTGCTCAGGAGTAAGCTCTCCCATGGCCTTCTGTGACTCGAAGGTCATCTTCCTGATAAACAGGTTCTCAAGCATAGGCAGAATATGTTGCGTCTGTTGCTTACTCTCATACCCGGCCCTGGCTGTATCCCTCATCAAGGTAAGTTTTTCTACAGTCATGCTGCCCTGCCCAAGTCCCGGACAGTCCATATCTATAATAATATAATTCTTGCCATTATAACCCAATGGGAACGAACGACAGGAAACCGGCCTGTTATCACCCAGTGTGCACTCGCTCTTTTCAAGGTCATATAATGCACACACAGTCCTGTCATCTTTTGTCTGTTTGTCCAGTTGAATAGCAACAGAACCAAAATCCCCCTCAATAAACAAATGAGGCAGTACCTTGTACATCAACCCATGTTCCATCCAGTCATTTATGTCATCCAGAAATGCCATTACATCCCTTTCACAGCATTTCCCGCATTCCTGGCATTCAAATACGAATTTAGGTTTATCATTCATAATTTCAACATCCTCCTGTAAAGTCCTATTCTGGTATCCCTTTCTAAAAGTAGGGTAATAATATTTGTATAAATCATTGTTTATATTTATCTGCCACAGAGAGCACAGAGGACACAGAGAAGAAATCCTCTGTGATCTCTGTGTTCTCTGTGGCTATTATTTTTGCCCTATTATTTGAAGTGGATACCTATTCTGCTTACAATTAAGATTCAGGTCCGGGAACTCCTGGTGATCTCTCCTGCTATATCAGTGGTCATGATCCTCCTGACCTCATCAATATCCCGGGTCTGCCCCAGCGCCCACATCAATTTCACCAGCGCAACCTCGGGCATCATATCCTCGCCCTCTATGGCTCCCGCTTTAAGGATGTCCCGCCCGGTATCATATACCCGGTCGCACACCCTGCCACTTATGCACTGGCTGGTCATTACGATAGGTATCCCGGCCTCGGTCGTCCGTTCGATATACGGCACCCATTCAGTAGACACATGGCCCAGCCCAGTCCCCTCAATAACAATACCCCTGTAATTGGCAGAAGCAAACAACAGGGTTTCCGGACTTGCACCTGTAGTATATTTTATTAGCGTGCACCTGGGCTCAATATTGGAATTAATGGCCAGTTCCTTCTCCCCCCGTACGGCATGGTCAAGGTAAGTTGTGATCTCACCGGACGGGTAATCCACCCTGCCCAAAGTTTTTGAGTTGATGGACTTAAACGCATCACGCCTGCTGGTATGCATCTTCCTGACCTTCGTTGCCTTGTGGATATGGCAGAAATCGTCCGAGGTTGTCCCGTGCATGACTACAGTAACCCCGGCAATATCGCTTGTAGCCACCTTTGCTGCACAGATGGCGTTCATGGCATTGTCACTGCTGGGACGGTCAGCACTGCGCTGGCTGCCTACGAACACAACAGGCACCGGCGTCTCGATCATAAACGCAAGAGCTGCGGCAGTATACATCATAGTATCAGTACCGTGGGTGATAATCACCCCGGCAGCTCCGGCTTTTATCTCATTATATACCTCTTCTGCCAGTTTGACCCAGTATTCAGGCTGCATGTTCTCAGATAAGATACTATAGCAAACCCTGGCATTATAATTAGCGATCTTGGTAAGTTCAGGAATGGCCAGTAAAATATCCTCGGCTGTGAACTGGCTGGTCACAGCCCCGGTCCTGTAGTCTACCTTACTGGCAATGGTCCCGCCTGTGGATAGGATGGATACATTTGGCAGGTCAGGATCATGGGGCGGCAGTTCTACTGTTGCAGCCTGCATATCCTGTTTTTTCTCAGCCAGCTCCATGGTAATATTACCAGGATCAAATCCCACGTTATACCCGTTCTTCAATTTAATGACAGCACTGTCCGTGATCGAGGGCATAAGTACACCGTCAAAAGTGTGATTGCCCTGTTTTACAAGTACGCTGTCCCCTTCTTCTACTGTCATGTATTACCTCTTTCAATAAATGAATCCTTAATGTTATCAAGCTTCTTCATGGCATCCTGGACAAAATTGGTTTTTTCCATTAGCGTATTAATATCCAGCGATAACTGGTAATTGCGCTCTTCTATCATCCTGCTTACTTCAACTGGTGAGGGACCACCGACTACATTACGCCGTTTTACATTTTCCATGACATCAAGAGCCCCATCAAACATCTCCTGGCTAAGCCCCTCATCCGAAAGTTTCCTGCCTGTTATCTCAAGTGCGATCCTGTCCAGCTCTTCAAGTGTCCTTACATCACTCTTTGACAGCGTACCTACGATCTGGTGTGCAGTCCTGAAGGGAATTTCAGTTGTCCGGACAATCGTATCAGCAAGTTCTGTAGCTGTAGAAAAACCGGTGCCTGTCGCAGATTCCATTTTTTCGGTATTGACTTTCATAGTGGGAAGCATACCTGTCATTATTGTTACTGAACTGATGGTGGTACCGGCCGCCCTCCACATGTGGGGAGTAACCTCCTGCAGGTCCCTGTTATAGCTCATGGACAGTGCCTTTGTGATGGTCAATACAGACATAAGGCATCCGTAAACCGTACCGGTCTTCCCTCTCAGGAGTTCAGCAGTATCAGGATTCTTTTTCTGTGGCATGATGGATGACGTGGAAGCATACTGGTCATCCAGTTCCACAAATCCGAATTCCTCTGAACTCCAGGAAATGATCTCTTCTGCAATCCGGCTCAGGTTTGTCATTATGTTGGAAAATACGGATATGGATTCCAGGATAAAATCCCTGGTACTTACAGCGTCCATTGAGTTTTCAACGATTTCGTCAAATCCAAGCAGTTCTCGTGTACGTTCACGGTTGATATTAAATCCAGTTGATGCGAATGCTGCTGCTCCCAGCGGGGACATGTTCGTCCTCATGTATGCACCCAGTAGCCTCTGGGTATCCCTTGATAGGGCATCGTGATGGGCAAGCAGATGATGGGCAAAGGTGGTGGGCTGGGCATGCTGCAGGTGCGTGAATCCGGGCATCAGGGTCTTTGTATGCTCCCGGGAGGTCTCCAGCATGGTCTTTCTAAGGGTGATGAGTTTATGCATCAATGTAAGCAGTTCGTCCCTTAATCCGATACGGATACATGTAGCGACCTCATCGTTTCGGGAGCGGGCAGAATGCATTCGTCCACCTGTATCCTCGCCTACCAAATTTATTAGCTTTGCTTCGATGGATATGTGTAGGTCTTCGTATGACATGTCAAGCCCTTCAAACCCTTCCTGTTTAATAGTATCCAGGGCCTCAAGGATCAGTACACATTCATCCCTGGTTATGATCCCAACTTCGCTTAACATCACAACATGAGCCATGTCTACTAACAGGTCTGCATCAAATATCATCCTGTCCGCATCCATTGAGGAAAGATAATCCAGGATATCCGGATCTTGTTCTGATCCCAGGCGTCCTCTTCGTAAAATGTTATTCATATCGCACCTATGTATCATACATGATTGTTAAATGGAATAAAGTTTTTGAATAATCCCTTAATATCATGTGCATTGGTCACAATGCGTACCAATTTTTCTATATCTCTTTTTAAGTGCAGGTGACCGATGCAACTGCAATCGGAACTCCCAAACCTGTGTATCGTTTCAGTATGTGACCCGATCGTTTCTGATATTTGACATTCCAGGTCCTGGTCTGTGTGTGTCAGCACCACACCTCTTGGAATGGTATGGGGCAACAGGTAGTCTATATGCCAGCGCCTGGTTGGGTTACGCCCGGCTGCCACATCCAGGTGCCGCCTGATCCTGCTAAAACCGCCGCCACCTCTTGCCGAGCCAGTATATGAATAATAACCGGCAGGGAACTTGATGTCTCCAAGTGCCCCTACTGTTATGCATATTTCTTTTTTTAGTTCCAGTAAAAGCGAATAGATACCACTGCCTTTGGGTATGGTAATATCCGGGTTGTTCATTAGCTATAATTATATGGTGAGGTTTAAACCATTATTGTTTGTTCATTGCTCTGCAGGGGAACTACCAGGTAATTGATCTTGAGCATAAAAAATTATATCATAACTTGCTTTTTATTATTTCGACATTACAGCGGATATTCAGCTTAGAATGTGAACAACTTAAATCCATGGAATTGTAAGTTTTTTTATATTAGTCACGCTTCTTTTTTCTTTGGAAGATTCCGAAGGGACCGGTATTTGTATGGATTTATGAGTTAGATTGAAATTCGCGATTATAATTTCATCTTTGCCTATTTTTGCTTCGCATAATTTAAATGACATATCCTCCTCATCTTTACAGCCTTCTCCTACCAATCGATAAAAGTAATTTTTATTTAATTGTGCAAAAATCGAACTCCCTCCAAAAACCCCTGTGTTTGCCATTAATATATACGATGGATTTTTTGTAACATGATTATTAGCTTCAATATGAAATCTGTCAATTGCGCCGTTAAAAGAAGGGCAAATTATGAAATCAACATCAATATCCCTGAAATAATGAGCAAATCTTTCAAAATCTCTGCATATAAGTATTACAAATTTTCCAAATTGTGTTTCGTATTTGTAAATACTATCTCCAGGTATCATTCCACTTTCCCACATTTCCTTGTCTTCAGGAGCGGCTGGTGTAATCTTAGATTGATAGATTAAGTTTACTTTGGATTTCATTATAACCGGACAGGTATTTTTATTATCTTTGTAATAGCCCCCACTGATGACTATCATATCAGAATATTTTTTCTTTATTTCAGGAATCCATGCTTCAAATAAACATAGTTCAGGAAGGCAAACGATATTAGCACCATCATTTTTTGCTATATCAAGTCCTGAAAAAATCTTTGATTTAACCATTTCTTTATTTTCAATAACAAATGGAAATGATTTTGTCAATTGATAACAAAATTGAACAATAGCAACTCTAACAACTTCTTGTTGAACTTCACAAATATGAACAATTCGAATTCTGGGAATACTAAGATTTGTTGAGATGAAATCAAAAATTTCAGAAAATGCCATAACCTTTTCTTGAACATCCATATTTTCAAGAGATTTTAATTTATCACAGGCAGATTTCTTTTTGTCTTCATGCGTGATATATTCACACCACTCTTTTGCTGTGTTAATTATCCTTCCAAGTCCAATCTCCAGATCAAGTGGATTTTGTAAAGATAATTCATGGGTTTGCCTGCAGGTTCTTTGTCCAAAATCCATTAAAGGAGTGTCTTTTGTAGATTTGTAGATTTCCTTAGAACGTCTTTGGATCTCAGCTATTTTCCCTTTAATCCTATCATCAATAATTGGAAGTCCTTTCCTGATTAGCTTCGATGCTCCTGGTGCTATCTCCTCTGTATCCTCAAGAATATCTGCAACGCGTTCACAGTACCGCCTGTATGCGTTAAGATCACATTTCACGGAAATGAAATCCTTTTCATTTAAGTTCTGCACCTCCTTCAGCGCATTTCCGAGGTTTTCCACAGCTTCAATCAGTTGTTCTTTACTCTCTGAACCTCCTACTGCGCTTTTTGCCTCGGAAAGATAATTTTGAACTTCAGCCTCAATGTCTTCTTTCTTGAAAGTCAGCATGTAGAATGAACGATAAAATGGGAGGCAAAACTTTGCAGGATTAGAATGAGTCTCCTGCTGTAAGGATTTTTCAAAATATTGGATTGCATCTTCCATCTCTTTCTTGAAGTTTTCTTCATTGTTTGTACTAGCTGCTTTAAATATTGAGACTTTTCCCATGGAGTGGTATGCTGATGACAAAATAAATCTATATTTTTGTTTGAGTTGACGATTCTCATATATAGATATTTGAGTTTTGGGAATTTTATCAAGATTAATCGTTTTTTGAACAAGTTGGAGTAAATCATCCCATGCGAGCTCTTTTTCTGGGATACTGGGAAATGCCACACCAAGAGCTTCTGCAGCTCCCCATTGTACATTTTCATCCATATCCTGTGTAAGTCGGTGCAGGTCATGCCATGCAAGCTCTTTATCAAGAATATGGGGAAAAGCTATACCAAGGGCTTTTACAGCTTCCAACCGTACATTTTTATCCAAATCCTGAGTAAGCCGATGCAGGTCATGCCATGCCAGCTCTTTATCAGGAATATGGGAAAAAGCTATACCAAGAGCTTTTGCAGCTCCCAACAATACTTTTTTATCTATATCTTGAGTAAGCCGATGCAGGTCATGCCATGCCAGCTCTTTATCAGGAATATGGGAAAAAGATAAACCTAGTGCTTCTGCCGCATCAGGGAGTACATATCTATTATTATCATATATGAGTCGATGAAGGTCCTGCCAAGCTTGCTGTTTGTCAGTTATATCCCATGTTCTCCAGTATCACACCAGAATTCACAGTTTTCATCCATAAATAATCTTTTCTAACGTCCACTCCTCTCGATTTTCACCAAAATAATACTTCCTTAACTTTTCCAGATGTAGAACAGAATTCCAAACCGTGAACATTATATAATTGTTATAACATATAGAACAAATCATTGGAGAAAGGTGAAATTGAAAATTACGACCATGACGAATACGCAAAAAAACATTATGGATGCATTCAATTGCAAATATTTTGGAATGAACAAATACTTGAAATCGATCGGGGTCAAGAATGTGTGGAACAGATTTTAAAAATGGTACGGTCTACTGATGGCGGTTTAAATTCATAGTGACGAAGATGGGTTATATAAGGAAAAGATAAACCTAACGCTTTCGCTGCACCAAGGCGTAAAAATTTGTCATTGTCATATGTGAATCGATGAAGTTTTTGCCACACTTGTTGATTATTAGGAACATATGGTAATATCAAACCAAGAGCTGATACTGCGTGCTTTCTAACATAATTATCCCGGTCCTGTGTGAGCTGTATTAGATCTTCCCACGCTTGATCTTTATCAGGAATATGGAGGAAAGCTGAACCAATGGCATCTGCTGTGTCCTCTCGGACTACACTTGCCTTGTCCTGTCTAAGACTATGGAGGTCTTCCCAAGCTCTTTTTTTATCAGAAAGCTCAGAGAAATTCAAGCGGAGTTTATAAACCCCCCCTCTACGTACATTAATATTGCCATTCTGAATCATCTTGTAAATCTTTACTTGATCTTCCATTTCCATTTCCATACACCTATAATTACCATTACTATGTCACATTATTTAATGTAATCATTCGATAGTGGTTATCAGCATTTTTAGATTTTGTCATAAAATTAGCATCAAACAGAATCTCTATAGACTAATTTTATCGTTTTGACTTAAGATGCTATTATTGTAAGTTAAAATAGTTTTATTTAAATATGTTGATAAAAAATATTAGTAAATCTGTTTCCACTTTTCCACATTGTCTTTTATTTTTATTATTTCGTGTTCAATTTTCAATGCTATTTATCAAGCTGGTTCAAGTCCATCTCAACGATGCACAAAATAGCCATCCCGCAAGTCACGGACTCCGCACTGGAATGTGCGAAGCATCCGAGTGGATGCTCGATGGTTTGATATTTCAGTCGGTTTTTTTTTCAGTTTCCATTCAGGCGTAAAGTTTGCCCTAATTCTATAGCTTCTTAATATTTTTCTCAACGAGATGTTCGTACTTGTTAAACAAATGTAAATTCTCAGGGTCCCAACCCTCTTGACGATAAGAGAGATCATCTAAAGCTATTGCTACCGCTAGTTCTGCAGCAGCAAATATGTTCTCGGATTCTATATAATATGCTTTTCTAGCTTTTTCGGTTCTCAAAAGAACAATCTCAAGGTCAAGAAGCTTTGAGTATTTCTTAACATCTAAATCTTTAATGACGATCGAAATATGCTCATCAGTACTTTCATTTTTAAAATCAGGGAAATGCCATTTTAAAAATGCTCTAACTGTATCTAAGTTGATTTTTTGTTCTAAGAATTCTGTTTTCTTGTTAAGTTTGCTATTAACTTGGCTTAAATACGATTCACGTTCAGTGCGAATACGATCAAATTGATCATCTGCCGTTTCGAATAATCCCACCAATGAATTAAGTTTCCTACTCAAAATTTCAGGGACTGCAACTTTTTCTTTATAGGATAGATGATGTCCGATTATTGCCCAAGCATCTTGTAAAACAGTACGAGTTTGAATTTCGCAGACTAGACCCTTTAGATCATCATAACGAGCGCCAGAAGATCTTCGTCCTAATCTAACAAGGAAGTGAACAGCACTATAACCAAACTTATCAGTACCTTGAATTTCAACCGTATCAACCTCTTCAATCACTTCAAATTCAGAGTGAATGATTTGTTTGAGTATTAGGAAATCACTTTTGTAAAGATAAACTAACCTAACCCCAGCAATGTCAGTTATTTCAGAAAATGGATCCTTATATTTTTTTCGAATAATTTTTTCTGCGAAACTGTCCAAACTTTTAGATCTATATGTAATTGAAGAAAATTCTATCTTCGATTCTCTTATATGCTTTTCCAGAATATATGCCACTTCTGCACACAGTTGTTCATATTGTGGGAGTTCTCTAATGAAATGTCTTATTAGTTCTGGCTTGTCGTCCCAGACTTTTATAAGTTCACGAGATTCATTCGAAGTGGAAATAATGCTCGCTCCTTTCTTCAATTAAATTCATAAAGTTTATTAATTTTAACATTTTAAAGTTATTGTGTAATTTATTCTTTATGCTTAAATATAACCTTTCATTTTTCAGAGATTGTCGGAAAAGTCTAATTTTCGAATATTTTAGCTTTACTGTCTAAACTTGACCGGGTGCAGCATAGTGATTTAGTTTTAACGATATTTCAGGAAGTTTCAATTTAGACGTTTTTCAGGTACTTTTCCGACAATCTCTTTCAATAATCAACAATGATTCTTATCATTTTTCATATGCGCCTGATTTTTAAGTTTAAAGAGGTTTTGGCTCTTTATCCCCATCTCTCCGAGCATGAAACCCTATTGCCGCAGTCAACGACCCCGGACCAGAGGTCTGAAGGCATCGAGACGATGCTCAATCAAGATTTCAACAAAGAATATCAATCTAATAAGGTTTAAAATCTAAAAAGAATTTAGCTTTATATCCCCAACTTTTGTAATATCATTTCTCCAAGTTGATCAGAATCCTTTGTTGTTAAATCTACATAACCTATAGTTGGTTGTATTCCAGGGATTTCTGTGTCATCAAATCTTGCTGGTAGAATATATTCTTCTTTCTCTTCAATTGCTTTTGCCAATGCACTTCTCCTTTCATGACTAGTCCATACTTTATTTGCATAATTTTTTGATATGAACATTACACAATACCGTGCACTTCCTCTGTAAACTTTATCAAGATGCTCAGCTAAATCTTTGCCCCATAAAGTTGCTTCTTCATATTTGTCATAAAATACATTGATATTTTTACTCTTAAGATACCATGCTACTCTTTCAACGTAATCTCGGTCTTCTCCTGCAAATGATAAAACAACTTCATATGGGTATTCTTGTGGAGTAAAATCTTTATTTTCTCTGAATTTTATTGCTTTGTAGACAGATTTTCCTGATATCTGCGAAGAACCTTGCAACCTATATCCATCTGGCTCTAAAAATTTATTAAATTCAGATAATGTCTCTGAAACTTGTTCATCATCCCGTAGAACAACTGGATGTAAACAAGTTTCTAAAAATTTTAAAAATATTTCATCATTACATCCCAATAAATCAAAATATGAATACAGCAGAAAATCTTCATCCCAATCGTAATTGTTAACCATATGCTGCCATATATCTCCCTCAGCAGTTTTAAATCTATAATCCGTAGAAGGCAAAGATGATAAATCCCAAATTCTTTTTAAAAAATCTATCAGACCAATACTACCATAAAATGGATATCCTCTTATAAATAAAAAATCTAAGATATTCCTTCTTGTAATTTCTGTGATATTCATAACTATCTTTCTAAAACCGTCTGCATCGCTTGGCGAACTATCAGTTTTTCCTCTTAGTGCAACCCAATATATATTTTCGATGTAGAAATCTGAGTCAGCCACATTTAATTCTTTTACTGCTGCTTCTATTTTATCAATTTCAGTTTTATATTTTGGTAAATTTTTGAGAATTATCCTTGGTGCATGAATTTTGAGTGTATAAAGTTCAAAATTTTGATCTCCTCGAGTAAAAGCTAAATCTATAAAATCATAGGAAAATTCGCATTGTTCAATGAGGCTGGCAGCATCGAAATCTTCGCCCTCTCGAAGCCAATTTTTTACATCTTCAACTTCAATCATAGTTCTTTAGTTTGTCAGCATTTCAATTTGTTTCTATTGCCATAACGAGCATGACTTTCTATCCATTCTGCAGTCACGAACTCCGCAATAGAATTGCGAGGCATCATACCTCACTGGAGGTCGTGTATTGGGTTGAGCACGGATGGAGGTGGAGCGGGCTGATTTAGCGAAAGATAGGAGACTAAAAATTAGTAAAAGACCGTATACTTTTTTGTATCGTCTTTTTCTCTTTTAACAAACTCCATTTCAGTATTGGGTCAGCACTCCAGAACTTATCTTTTCCGGTTTTTCTTCTGAGATACACATACCCGGCTTCCTCTAAATCTTTTATATATCCAGAGATATTTGACCTTGGCAAGTCCAGCAAATCAGAGAGATTTTTGTTTGTAATTTCTTCTCTTTCAACTATCTCCATCAAAACATCTTTTGCTCTCGGTGCTATTTTTTTGGAATAAAATCTTTTTTCAAGAACAAATTTGAGAGTTTTAGCTAAATTATTCTCATCAAGTATTATTGGTTTCTCTCCAGTTACTTCTTGTACTGCGGCTGAGAAACTATTCAAAATATGTCTAATATTGCCGCCCCATAAGTCAAACAATATTTTTAGACAATCTTTTGTGAAAGGAATGACATATTCTAAGTCTTCAATTCTCATAGCTTCAAACCTTTTTTTAATTAATTCATCCATTTCCTCTAAAGTAAATACTTCAATAATAATAGGAGCATCAGTCATGATAGATGAAAATCTTGGTATACTGTTGAAATACGCTTTTACTGTTAGATTGCCAACAAATACAAAATGCACCCCTTCAGTTTGGAAAAAATCTCTCAAATTCTCAAAAAGTTCTTTTATATTTTCTTCGGATAGCAATTCTATATTGTTATAATGTATTATAATGTCGTGTCCCGTTCGCTCATTGATTTCTCGACAAATTTGTATGAAAAATTCGGTTAGACTAAAAGAAGTAATATGGCTTGTTATTTTCCTATCTTTGCCATAGCTTCCACCAATACCTGCAATTTGTAAACTCAAATTAGTATCGCTAAACCCTACGTCTGTAATGGATTCTAATTTAGAATACGTTTCCTCCCCTATTGATCCAGGTTTCGATACTTTTAGTGTTGCAAAAATCGCAGCTAATGTATTAAGAATAAATATATCGGAATTCCAATTGCTTTGTATTGCTATTTCTTTAAAAGGTGTAAAATATCCCTTCTCAATTGCATAGCGTCTTACTACGTTAACAAAGCTTGTCTTGCCCACTCCAACCTCGCCATAAACTAAAGTTCGAGACCCTCCCTTTGAACCAAATATTTGTCCTAACTGTTTAATCTGTTCATTTCTTCCGATAAAACATTCTAATGGTATTATGCCGCCTTTTACTAAAATGGGTGCACTCGAAAAGGGATTACTTCGTACGCCGTATAATTCCCAAATATCTCTTATAATCTCGATTGTCACACTACCCATATTATATTTGATTATTTAAAAAGGTGTTGGATAGTTACATGAATCCATGTAACAAAGATGTAACTATATCTTATGTTGCCGGTTTGAAAATAAATTCACGTTGTGATAGTCTCATAATCCGCTCCACAAACTCCTTTCGAACACACGCTCAACCTGACCTCGAACAACGCACTGCCCGACTCCTGCAGTCACTACGGTATACCCCGTACAAATGTACCGGGCCTGTATATAGCGATTTTCCGTATTTATCTCCTGTTATGCTCATATGTATTATGTGCCGAGATATATTTTTCAACCACGTCCCAGCCAGAGCCCACAGAGCCGTGGAAGCAACTTGGAGCCCAGAGATGGTCACCACACCATTCCTTCAAATGAGGAAACTCCTTCCTGAGCACCCTGCTACTTCTACCTTTGATCATCTTTGATATATAACTTACGGAATATTTTGGCGGATATTTCAGAAATATATGAACATGATCTGGATTAACCGCCATATCTATAATCTCGATATCAAGTTCCTTACACGTTTTTCTTATAATCGCCTCAGCCACCATCCCCACATCGCCCACCAACACCTTACCCCTATATTTGGGAGAAAACACCAGATGGTCTGTAAGTAGCGATACCGTGTGCCTGTCGTGCCTCAACTTCTTTGACATACTGAATGAAGATGAAGTTGTAAAATAAGAATGAATGGCAAAAGTGCGGTGAAAGTATTATCTTCTCACAGCTTACTCCCCCTCTCCGCAGCATCCACAGCCCGATGCGCCAGCAGCCGGACCATAGGCTACTTACCCACCGCACACAGTTCATACACCACATCCGGCACCCTGTTGTGGAGTTTCCTGAATCTGTCAATGGCAGTCCGGGTGCCCCATTCCATTATACTCACACCCTCCGGCATATGGCATGGGTTATAGAACTCCACATGGGGGATTTCCGAACGTGTGAAACGCTCAGCAGACCGAATCTTAT
>Ga0255419_10206_pt1 | contig 13030 bp, 8 predicted proteins | sample ANMaggSeSYBR02J3_FD_182658 | JGI IMG/M metagenome (GOLD analysis project Ga0255419, IMG submission 182658) | Sediment cell enrichment communities from methane seep in Santa Monica Basin, California, United Staets - ANME aggregate JGI... | ecosystem: Environmental > Aquatic > Marine > Cold seeps >...
TGTACTGGATTTGATTCTGAACCGTCTGTCGGATTTTATGGAGAAGGCCCAGAAGCTGAAGCGCAAGATTGTCGGTGCGATGATCTACCCGATATGCGTGCTGGCAATCGCGTTAAGTATTGTGATGGGGATTATGATTGTCGTGGTGCCGAAGTTCAAAAAGATTTTCGGCGATCTCGATATGGAACTGCCGGCAGCAACGCAGATACTACTGGATATTTCGGACTGGATAGCGAAACAATACGGCTGGGCGTGGATATTAGGGGTTCCGTTTGGATTTATCATGTTGGTGCGCCTGGTCCGCCTGAGTGAGGCGGGGCGCTATGTGCTGGATTCGGTGAATGTAAAGATACCTGTTGTCGGCCAATTGATCAGTAAGACGAGTATCGCGCGGTTCACACGAACGCTCGGTACGCTGATAGCGGCTGGTGTTCCGATACTGGAAGCATTGAATATCACGAAAGAAACGGCCGGTAACGAAGTATATCGGCGGGCACTGGGAGGTGTGCATGACAGTATCCGAAAAGGGGAAGCGTTCGCAGAGCCGCTGCGAAAGGCGCGAGTGTGCGACTCGATTGTGGTGAATATGATCGACGTGGGCGAAGAAACCGGGGACCTTGACAAGATGCTGACGAAGATCGCCGATAACTACGATGACGAAGTGGATGTGGTGGTAGGGTCGATGGTGAGCCTGATGGAACCGATACTGGTGGTGTTTTTAGGTACCGTCTGCGGGTTTATCGTGGTGGCGTTGTTTATGCCGATGGTGAGTATGATCGAGACATTGAGTTAGTCCGCATTTTTATATAGCCATGAAAAAGCACAAAATACAAAAAATATTCAGCCACAGAGATCACAGAGGACACAGAGTAAATCAAGGGAAAAGATAAAGAATAATAGACACAGATTTACACTGATCCGCCAGAGGCGGACTGATTAAAAACAAAGGAAACGAACAAGAAGATAGAAGAAAAGAAGAAATCCATTATTTTACAAAGAAGGAGAAAAGAGAATGGTTTTGAGAGAAAGATTGATGAAAAAGTATGCCGGGATAATGATACTTTCGCTGATGCTTACGGCTGTGGGAAGTATGCAGGCCGGGGCGGACGAGACATATGTCTTCCAGCAGGGACTGTACGGGTATGTCGGCTGTGTGGATGAGTGCATACATGAAAGCGGTTACCTACCGGCAACACGTCTGCGAATGAAAGCAAGCTCGGCTTCAGGAGAAGAATATAATACGCTTATCCGATTCGAAGGCATAGAAGAAGATTTGTCCGGTAAGAGTATTATCGGGGCCTCGCTGACCCTGACATTCAGGAAGGAGAATGTCGCATGGGCGCCTGCAACGGTTGATGTTTATCCGTGTCTGAAGCAGTGGGATGAGCCGGACTGGACTTACGCGGAACCGTTCGCGGACCCATGTGTGGCCTGGGACATAGCTGGCGCCCAAAAGCCCCGTAAGGACAGAGGAGGGTTGATCTCAAGTACCTATATGGGAGACCGCTACTGGTATTCAATGTTTAATAAGAAAAATTATGACGACGGAGAACAGTTTGAGTTTCCGCTGGACGCCGCGATGGTTCAAGCCTGGGCTAACGATCCCTGTAGTAATCTCGGTGTGATTTTGACGATGTATCTCGGAGCGGTTACAGATGTAACGTTCTCCAGCAGTGAGGAAAGTGTGATCACTGAACGGCCGAAACTGACGGTTACTGTCGGGGAGGGGATTGTTGTACCTGATGTGGTAGGCTGGCTTAATTTAGACGCCGAGGCGGAGATTATTGAAAGAGGTTTGAGTGTAGGGAATGTTACTTTCGCATATAGTCCAGTTCCAATAGATTACGTGATCAGCCAGGACCCGTGCGCCGGGACGGTACTGCTTCCACCCGATACATCTGTTGATTTGGTGGTGTCGCTTGGGCTGGAGATGGTGGTGGTGCCTTATGTAATAGAGTTGTCGCACGACGACGCGAATATGGTGCTGGACGCGGCAGGGCTGGTGATTGACGATGTAATCAAATATGAACGCCACGCGACGATACCGGCCGGGTATGTTATCGATCAGGATCCGAACGCAGGAGAAGACGCGATCAAGGGGTCGGCGGTGAAACTGACGGAATCGTTGGGGCCGACAATGGTGGTGGTACCGAATGTAACAGAGCTGTCGCATGACGACGCGAATAGCCTGCTGTCCGATGCGTGGCTGACGGTGGGCGAAGTCGAGTATCTGTATGATGATCTGATTCCGGTGGATCATGTTATCAGCCAGGACCCGAACGCGGGAGAAGATGTGCCCCAGTGGTCGGCGGTGAACCTGGTGGAGTCGCTGGGCGAACGGCCGCTGCCGGACTTCAACGGGGATTATATAGCGAATATGAGCGATTTCGGCCGGATGGCAGGCGAGTGGGGAAACTGCGACCCATGCGCAGTAACGACAGATATGACCGGCGAAGGATGCGTCAATGAGGATGACCTGGCGTACTTCGTGGCGGGGTGGTTGCAGTACCACTGCAAGAACCGGCCCGTAGCCGACGTCAGCGGCAACTGCTGTGTGGATATGGATGATCTGGCGATTATGTTGAGTGAATGGCTGACCTGCGATGAAGGAAATAAGGCAAATATCGACGGAGACGGCGAGGGTTGTGTGAATTTGCCGGATTTGTCGGTGTTGAGTTCGCAGTGGGGTCTTTGCGGCGAGGCATGCGAGCCGTAAAATAGTTGTGAGTTGTGAAAAAGAAGATAGAAGAAATGAACATCGAATGGAAGAAAATGAATGAACACTAATTGATGTGAATAATAATCTTTATTTAAGGAGATAAGTTATGAGAACTCGAAACAAGGCATTTACATTAGTGGAATTGCTGACTGTTATCGGCATTATATCGCTGCTACTGTCGCTGGCATTGCCGGCGCTGAACGAAGCGCGGGTGAGGGCGCGGGAGGTGGCGGACAGGGCTTCCCTGCACAGTATAGGCGTGGCAATCGAATCCTTCGCGAATGATATGGGGTATTATCCAGAGTCCAGTAGAATAACTCCAGACGGTATTCCATACAGGATAGATTTAGAAGATCCTGGAGAGCCTTTTGAAAATGAGCCTGATCAGGGAGCGCATACAGTATTCGAGGCATTATTCGGACTCGACAAACAAGGTTTTCAGAAAGAGCATTACTATCAGAATGATAACGACGGTTACCCTGTTGCACCTAATCGGTACTTTGAGTTGGTAGAGACCAAGCGCTGGGGGCCATATCTGGAGCTTGAAAGCGTCGATTTCGGGGAGATGCGGAATGCGCATCCTCATGGTAATAAATTCGATCCAGCCGGGATTAATATGAATCCGGTCTTCGTTGATACACTGGATAAAAAGGCGCCAAAGGCCGTTCTCTATTATCGTGCCCGCGCGAGCAAAAGGCTACTTTGGGCTGAAGACTATGACCTTTATAGTATTTATAATTACGATGATAACCAGTTTATAACACAAGATACTTACGCCGGATCATCTGATGCGATGTACCCTCAAATATTCGATCCGGAAGACTTTTACCGTTTTATATGGGATGATCGAACAGGTATGGGCACGACAGAAGATAACAGATTTTACAGTCCTTCAGCGCGGCCGTATAAAAAGGATACCTTTATGCTGATCAACGCGGGCAGGGATCATGAGTACGGGACGGCGGACGATATATGTAATTTCCAGAAGAAGTGAGACCGAAGAGATAGAACACGGATGAAACGAATGTTACGGATGAGCACGGATAGGAATGGCTACGAAAAAGCAAAATATACGCAACGCGTATGGAAATTCCCGCGGGCGAAACCGTAACATTTTGTCGTAGAGCTACTTACCCGCGTATTAACGGGAAATTTCAATCGTGAGCACTATAAATAAAGAGATTTTAGTCACGAATGGATACGAATAATCACGGCGCTGCCTTCGGCTGCAACCAAAATATTTCACGCAAAGGCGCGAAGACGCAAAGAAGAAAATTTGCCACAGAGGGCACAGAGAAAGAGAAATAACAGACACGGATTAACACTGATAAACACTGATTAAGAAAAGAAGAATTCAGAAGACAGAAGAAAACGAAGATAACAAAGAATATATAGTGTGGAAAAGACGGCAGGTATGGAAGTGCGGAAACGACAAGCAGGATTTACACTGATAGAGATTCTGGTGGTGGTGGCGATCATTATCCTTCTGGCAACAGGGATGGTGAAAGTTGCGCAGACAGTACGGACCAATACGCAAGAAAGAGTTACAAAAGGGACCATCAGCCTGCTGGTAAGCGCATTAGGGGAATATAAGAATTTTCATGACCGAGGCAGTGGTTTTGAGTTTCCAGTTGAGCCGGATGTTTGGGATTTCTTTACCGATGATTCTCGTCCAAACATGGGTCTGATTGATGCGTTATCAGAGTTTTTTGATGAAAACCTGGTCTATGATAGCGGAAATCATAATAATTATGTCTGGAAGGATATGGATTTGCTGAACGCCGATCAGCAGAACGGACGGCGGATGGCGTTGGCATCAATAGAGTTTCTGTATTGTGTTATGGAAGATGTTCCCGGCTGTAAGGCGATAATAGAGAAACTGGCGGCAGATGTGGCGGTCAATGATGATAATGATTCAGTAATAATAAAAGGGCAGGCAAAACCATTGCTGGAAGTGAACGACGCGTGGGGACATCCGCTGTGGTACACGGTGCGAGGGGAAAGGAATTTGTTGGCGGCACCACCGCAGCCGGGGAACTTTCCGGTGATTGCCTCGGCGGGGCCGGACGGGCTGTTCAATACGGCAGATGATATTGTATCGACGGAATTTTGAGATGTAAGGAATATTTTTAGCCACGAATGGATACGAATAAATAGAACAAAAGAAAAAAAGAAGGAACCGCGAATGAACGCGAATAGACGCGAATGAATAAAACAAAAGATAACGAAGGAGAAGAAGAAGACAGAAGAGAAGAAAAAATAGACACAGATTTACACTGATAAACACTGATTAGGAAAAGCCACTAAAAAGCACAAAATATATAAGAAGAATACAGAATATAGAAGAGGAGAAGGAACCGCGAACGAACGCGAATTGACGCTAATATAATAAAGAAACCTTCGCGAGGACATGTTTTACATCGGGGGCTGGTAAGTGGAAATTATAAGGGTTGGGCGGCGAGAGAGTAGAGTTGTTTCGCGGGAGGGGGAGAGAGAATTTTCATAATATAAAATGAAAAATATACAATTGAAGGCAAAAGGTGGGCGATTGATAAAAAACGACGTATAATCTGTTGAGAGTAAAAACCGGCCACAGAGCACTCAGGGAACTCATTGGGAAAAAAGGGGAAGATTCTTTCTGAGGTTTCTGTGGCCTTGATTGTTGCCACAAAATTACAAAAATATTTAGCCACAGAGATCACAGAGGACACAGAGTAAATCAAGGGAAAAGTAAAAAGAATAACAGACACAGACTTACACAGATAAACACTGATAAAAAACAAAAGAAAGCAAAGAAAACGAAGAAGAAAGAAGGGAAGAGAAGGAACTACGGATTTTACAGATGAACGGTAAGAAACAACAATATGGTTTTACGCTGATCGAGATGCTGGTGGTGGTGGCGATTGTGGCGGTAATGTCGGCGCTGGTGCTGCCGAATACGATGGGTATAATACGCTCGCACCGGGCGGCGGCGACGAAAAACCTGATAAAAAACGCACTGGCACAAGCAAAGGCGCACGCGGCAGTAACACAGAAATACGCGGGAGTGCGGTTTCAATTCACAAAAGATAAATGGCAGGATAACAGGCAATACCTGGTCCTGATCGAAAATGAGCCGGGACTTGCTCCAGATGCAGCAGGAATAATTTTCAATCATCAAGACAGGTTTGTCGCGATCCGCAACGCTAAGGCCGCGGCGCTGCCGGTAGGGATAGGAGTAATCTCGCAGACGGCGTACGGCAGTGCGGGTATTCCAGACGATTTGACCCAATTCGGCGTGATGGGAGAGACAACCTTCAGTATTATCTTTTCGCCGACAGGTCAGTTGGTATGCAAGCAAGTGTATCTGCGACCCAGAGATAGTGTAGATGATGCAGTAGATGTAAATGGAGATCCAATAGATACGATCGTCAACCTCGACAATAAGGTCAATGAGGGTGTAGCTCTGCTTTACCACGATGTTTATAAAAACGCGCTTCACGAAAAATGGCGATGTGAGGAGCCAAGTGTGTTGGGGTTGTATATTTTCGATGCCGATAAATTGATGAGTATCGATGGGTTGAATATGGGTATAGATGACAAAGCTGTGCAGCGGGCAGAGTATATTCAATCGTTAGAGCCGATTTTGATAAATATTTATACGGGAACGATTATAAAAGAAGATTTTAATATTTGATAACCGTTCACGCAATTTTTCCTTACCCGACCCCGAAGGGGTCATAACAATAATAGCCGCGGGTGAAGGCCGTAGGCCGAAACCCGTGGTAAAGTGCACAAAACACCCCGCCGACTGGGTGGCAGCCACCGAGTCTTCGAGGTGGATGGCTTGGGCCTGAAAGCCTTGAAGGGCCGAAAGAAAACAACCTGAGAAAAGAGTTGGACATCGAATGTTCAATATCGGAAGTGTCAGATGCTTATATTGAAACCAAATAATAGATTTGCCGGCGGCTTTTCCTTAATGGAAGTGTTGTTCGCGGTGGTGATTCTGACGCTGGGGCTGGTGTTCGTGGCGGCGAATTTTCCGGTGGGGATAATGAACGCCAGTAAGGTGGCTGAGAGTACGCGGACTATAATCGATGCGCATAACGCGGAAGTGATGGTCGAACTGCAACTGGAGGCGATCCAGAAAGACCCCTCTTGTGATTTGTTCGATACGTTAATATATAAAGGAACTGGAAGGACTAATGTGCGGCTGTTGCCGAAGCCAAATGTTTTAGTAGATACTCCTACACAATTGTGGATCGATAATCCGGAAGGCGATACGAGCATGGGGTCAACGGCAGATGGATTTTCGACAGACTGGTTGTTCTGGTCGGAGACGCTGGATCAGGATTATACAGACGATCATTTAGGTGATGTCGGGCCGATAGTCAGTCCGCCGGTGGATGTCTCGGACCGGGATGTACAGAAGAAATTACAGATGCTATCCAGCTATCCCGATTCATTACCGGAGGAGATAGAAGATGCGATCTTTGAAGTGTCGATGGAACGGAAGAATTCGTGGTGCGTTCTGTATAGGCAGTTAAGGCCGAATAGCAAAAAATTCTGTTTTGATGTTTGTACGCTGCGTAGTTCGCCGAACGCACGGTACGCGATGCAATATAACTACTTCGATTTGATGAGTGTGGAGCCACAGGGGATAAACACAGATCGCCGATTTCCTGTGCCGTGGCGGATCGATCTGGAGGCGTTGAATACGCTATACTGGGGACACCCGGATTGGCCTCATACAGCAGAGATACAGGATCCGTTTAACCATGACCGATTTATTGTGCCGGAGGAGTTGGCGAATCTCCTGCAAACTGGCTCGATACTGATAGACCGGATGAAAGGCCATCAGTTTGAAGTGGTTGATGTATATCTGTCAGATGATAATAACGGGCAATGGTATGTTCGCGTGAATCCTTCGCTGGAGTTGTGGATGACGCCAGGAGGTGGGCCAATGGAGGGCGTTATGGGGCAGTTCTGGTTTTTTCCGCCGCCTATTGTTCGGCTGGGCGATGGTTATAGTTTTGAAGGTAAGCAGCCGGTGGTGAAGGTAACGCGGAAGATAATGAGATTTTAGCCACAAAAAAGCACAAATATATTTAGCCACAGAGAGCACAGAGGACACAGAGTAAATCAGGGAAAAAGTAAAAAGAATAACAGACACAGATTTACACTGATAATAAGAAAAAAAAATGATGGGAAGAAGAGATGAACATCGAACATTCAACATCGAACATCGAATGGAAGAAAATGAATAGAACAAAAGAGAACGAAGGAAACGAAGAAGAGTTGAACATCGAACATTCAATCCCGACTTGTCGGGAAACATCAAACGTTCAATATTCAAGACCTTTTGCTTAACAGCAGGGGCTGGTAATACAGAATGAACTTAACTACATACAATAAAACGAGGGGCCGACGGCGGCGAGGGGTAACGCTGGTGGAGATGATGGTGGCGGTTGGCATTACCGTGCTGATGCTGATGGCGACGAGCGTGGTGTTCAAGAGCGCCGGGGCGGCGGCAGGTAAGGCAAACGCGTGTAGCGAGATAATGCAGCAGGTGCGGGCGTTGTGCAGACAGTTGGAAAATGATTTCAAGGGACTGCGGCCGGATATGCCGATGGCGGTTATCTTTGAAACAGAAGACCCGACCGATTCGACCAGCCCGCGGCAGGATCGGATTGTCTTTTTTGCCAATGGTGATTTTCAGACGACAGACGGCGATTCAGGGAATCTGGCGAGGATTTTCTACGGTCAGGCACGAGAGGGAATTGAAACGCCGGAACACCTGGATAATCCAAGTGCTCCCTGGCGGCGGGTATTGACCAGACGATATAAAATCATGAGCCCTTTCGGTTATCCGCCGGCAAATGATGTTTCCTGGAACGGGGATGCTTTATGGCCTGGTTGGAAAACGTATTCTCCGGAAGGTTACGATGACGAACTTCTGGAAAACTCGAATGAGAGTTACTGGAAAACGGAAGATCCGCAGAATTTTGTCGACTACCATTTCAGAACGTGGGATGGTCCTCCGCCTGATTTTCCGCCTAGCCCGTCTGGTCCGGTTAATACAGGCTGGAGATGTTCGATGGTTCGGCGGCCGGAGATAGAGTTGATAAAGAACAATTTAGGCGCTGACGCACTTCAGCAGTTATATATGCTGCCGGATGTGAGCGATTTTCGGATTGAGTTTTGGGGCCAGCCACCGCCTGGTTCCTGGCGATGGTTCCCATCCTCTACGGAGCTTTATTCGTTCTGCCAGACCCCAAATCCGCCTACCGCTGGTGGCCAATTGCGAGGTTATACGTTTTACTGGAACGCGCCCAAGCTTCTTCCTCCTCTTTTGCCTCCGCCGCTTGACTACATGTCGGACAAAGACGGATTTCGTTGGTTCTGGTTGAATGTAAATGCGGGACAAACTCCGAAGGCGATAAGGTTCACGTTCACGTTGTATGACCGTGACAGGCGGTATTATCCGGATGGCAGGACGTTCACGTATATAGTGAAGCTGCCGAGAAGATAGCCACAGAGAGCACAGAGGACACCGAGTAAGAGTAATAACAGACACAGAGAGATTTAGACGCGGATTTCACTGATTACGCAGTTGTCTAATACCTTATTTCAGCGTAATCTGCGCAATCAGCGTCAAAATATTCAGTCTTGTAGGGTGGGGTTTTACCCCACGCGGTTTTATTAGCCCCCGATGTAAAACATGTCCCCGCGTAGGCGGGGATCGGGGGGTTCTTCTCTTTATTCGCCCTGAAAGGGCAAAATAGATTAGCCCAGGGCAACGCCCTGGGTACCGAGGCGAACAAACATTTTAAGCCCTGAAAGGGCGAAAGAAAGTCCGCCACAGGCGGATAAAAAGTGTGAACGGTTACAGAAACAGATAAAGGGATAAAGCCATGAAATTCTTCGCTGCGAGAATGACAAAATCGTATCGGCGGGGCAGTGCGCTGGTGCTGGCGCTGGTGCTGACGATTGCGCTGTTTATTATGGGGCTGGCGTTTGTCTCAACAACACAGATCGAAAAAGAGACGATCAAACACGTCGATGAACTGCAGACACTGGAAACGGCTGTCGATGCGGTGATCGACCGGATAAATAATGTGCTGGTGGATGATTTATTCGGCGATGATAATAAAATGTTAAACGGTTTAGGCGATTCGAAGATACCTCTGGGGAAAAATGACGAGTTTTATGATTATCCCGGGCCGGATGATCCGTGGCTGGCGTCATTGGAACCAATATTATTATGGGATAATGGGACTCCCAATAATGATACCGATGACTGGTATGCATGGAAACATATAAGCGATATTTATAATAATAATTTTGGCGCTCCAAAAGCAAGTCCATATTTTTACGATCCAGATGATGAAACTGATAGTTCACAATGGGCAACAGGTTCTTTTTTTCTTGTATCTCCATATAATTTAGTAGCAAAAATCATTTGCTCAGATGACCGGGTCAGCGTTATTGAAGAAGGTGCTCCAAGTTGGGATGAAGATTATCTTTGGTATTTTGGTGCACGGGCGGACGCGGACGGGGATGGTGTGGCGGATTCGCGCTGGGTGAAGGTGCCGAATCTGACGGGGCCGCGGGGACAGAATGTCTATACGGCAGTGCGGATTATCGATAACGGCGGGATGATAAATATCAATACGGCCTACCGTTATCCCGATCCGACAGATCCAGTCATTCCCGTTACAGCAGGTAATCCGGTATGGGACGGTTCGAGATTGTCTCATGTGAATTTAGAAGGGATAAGAGCGACTGGGGATAATGGTATTTCTGTAACTGTATTGCAGGCAGAAAGATATGGAACCGTAAAAGTTGCACCAGATGGAGAAGATTATCATAATATTAACCATTATGACAATGATACAAGATACGATGACGATGTATCCAGGCGATTGTTGAACCCCGCGATAGTTACAGTATTGAATATTGATTACCATTATACGCCTTTTGATATTACTGATGAGTTGGAGTTACGGAATCGATATTTTCTATCTTCTTCGGTAAATAACCGTTTCGGGTATTACATTGACTCAAACAACAACTATTTATGGCAGCACACATTTGATCCTCAGGGACATCCGGGCAAAGACCTTCCATACGTACCGGGTGATGAACTTAGAACATGGTTTGATAAGCTGAAGCCCGAAATTGACCAGCCAGACTGGCAAACAGGAGATTCTATAATATACGATTACAATCGTCGATTTTTCAGTACGACATACAATTTTGATCGTGTGATAGTACCGAAGCCGGATAGTTGGGATACTGGTATGCCTGCTGAGTTGAGAACAGCGTGGGAAAACTGGACGGACTGGAGTGATCCGGATAATAAGAAATGGAGTTACCGGCCTGTTTGGCTTAACGATGATTTTAGTGTAACCAGTCCGGAAACGCTGGCGGCGGCAATCTGGCTGGGACTGCCGGCAAACGCGGATTTAATAACCAATAGCCAAATGGTCGAGTTAGGCTGGACAGGGACGAATGAAAGAGATCGGCTGGCGTGTCAGTTGGCGGTCAATATGATAGATTATATCGACAATGATTCCAATATAACAAAAATGACGGTCAATAGTAATGACTATTATGGCTATGAGTCGCAATGGGGAAATGTGTTTATCACGCGGGTTGGAGTAACTAAATATGATCCCGCGCCGCCGGGTAATGCTATCATTCGTCATTACGCGATAGTGTTGCACAATCCGGGACCGGAAGATGTCAGCCTTGACGGATGGAATATATATAATCAAACCCAGGACACTACATATAATCTTGACAGCTTGATCATTGTCCAAAACAGAGTCCTTGTGCTGATTGACGCCGATGACCCATCGGGCTGGGGGTTCAAAGCGTCGGAATTTTCAGAGCCGGTCGAGGTGGTGAATGGAATACTGTTTAGTGACGACGATGTTCTGGTTTTGCGGGACAATCAGGGAAGGCCCAGTGATAAAGTTACCGTCAAAAATATAACAATCGCGAATGTTTCTGCGGTTGATACAAGAGATGTTTTGCACAGCGACAATCGTGCCGGAGACAAATATATCGGGTTTGATCCGGGTAAAATATATGTGTGGGGAAGTGACCTTACAAGTAGTGGGGTTCCAAGGACAGACGTTAGTGTGTTGGAAACATTCTCGACGCTGCCGGCGACGAAGGTTACAGCAGATATTCAGACAAATACGCTGGCTTCCGGTAACATTAAAAATGTGGCGGAATTGCATAAAGCATTGATGGTCGGCGCGATGAAGTTCTCCAGTGATTACGTCACAATGTCGGAGTGCTGGGATAAATTCATACAAGCTGGTGATATTCTGGCTGAAGATATACATAAAGGACGGCCGGACGCGGCGGATCCGTGTTTTGCAGCACTGAACCGTTATCTTACGGTCTTTCATCCGTTCAGCGATGATATTGATAATGACGGTAATGGATTAAGCGATGATCCTCTTATGGATACAGTAGATAATGACAGGGACGGTACTGTCGATGAGGCCGACGAGACATTTGCCAACTTCGGCGAAAAGAGTGAATTGGCGGTTGCTGGGCGGATAAATATTAATACGGCACCGTGGTTTGTGATAGCGCAGTTGCCGTGGGCTGTGGACCCAACCCTGCCATTGAAAGTGAGTGGAAATGATAATGAGGACCGACACAAGTTGGCGCGGGCGATTGTGGCGTATCGGGATATGGCAAGAGACCCGGTAGGGGTGATTAACTATTCGGTACAGAGTACTCACGCCAATTGGGCATCGTGGGTGAACGCAGACCCAGGCAATGCTAAAAAGCCAAGGAAATTTGGAATGGGTTTACAAAATGGTGATCCTGACGTTCGGGAAGAAGTGGGCTTTGCCAATATCGCTGAGTTACTAAATGTTACGCACAACTTAAATAATGGCCCTGGTGATATAGCAACATACGATGAGTATTATGACATACGCAGATACGGCAGGGATGAGGATGCGGGAGTACCAAAAAATAACAATGAGTCAGTACCTCACGATCCTGATCCAGGTCCGTTTTTTAGTGATGATGATGCCGCTAACGATCTCGAAGAGCGGGATGTGATATTTCAGCGGGTGAGTAACCTGGTGACTGTCAGGTCTGATGTGTTCACGGCGTATATAATGGTGCGAGTGGGTGAACTGGGGCCGCAGAAAAGAGTGATAGCGATATTCGACCGGAGTAATGTGTATAATTCGAGCGATATACCGAAACTGGTGGCGGTGCATCCTGTGCCGGATCCGAGGTGAGCGAAAAAGAAAATTAGTCACGAAGGCACAAAGGCACGAAAAATATAAAGAT
>Ga0255419_10207_pt1 | contig 13020 bp, 13 predicted proteins | sample ANMaggSeSYBR02J3_FD_182658 | JGI IMG/M metagenome (GOLD analysis project Ga0255419, IMG submission 182658) | Sediment cell enrichment communities from methane seep in Santa Monica Basin, California, United Staets - ANME aggregate JGI... | ecosystem: Environmental > Aquatic > Marine > Cold seeps >...
CTGTCTAGGGCAGGGCTCAACAGAAAATTTCTCCCAAGGCCTGGAGATAAGTTTGATTTTTCAGGACAAATTTGCCATCTCACTGATATTTATCACATTTGCCTACAGCGGGTGGAATGCTGCTGCTTATCTTGGAGGTGAGATAAAAAACCCTGTTAGAAATATTCCGCTTGCTCTTTTTACCGGCACAGCCCTGGTAGTCTGTTTATATCTTCTTTTAAATATCGTCTATATCTATGCGCTATCGCCGGCCGAGATGAGCGGAGTGCTTGAAGTTGGAACAAAATCCGCTGTTTCCCTGTTTGGCGATAATGTCAGCAGATATTTCAGCGGAGCTATTGCTATAGGCATTCTATCGGTTCTAAGCGCCATGATCATGGCCGGACCAAGGGTCTATTATGCTATGGCAAGAGACGGTGTTTTTTTTGAGCTTTTCGGCAAGGTCAATGCCCTTCGCCAGACGCCTGTGTATGCCATCTTGCTGCAAGCGGTTATTGCCATAATCATGGTTATCACCGCATCCTTTGATAAGCTTCTTTTATATATCGGTTTTACGCTTTCACTGTGCGCTATGTTGACTGTAGTCGGAATGATGCTCCTCAGGATAAAAAAACCTGATCTAAAGCGCAGTTATAAAACTTTCGGATATCCTGTAACCCCGCTTTTGTTTATCTCAGGCAACTTGTGGATTATCTTTTTTTGCATAAAAAGCAGGCCAATTACCTCTTTGTTCGGATTAGGAACCATAGGATTAGGCATTTTATTTTACTCATATTTTAGAAGAAAAAACAGGATCGTTGGAAAGGAGACTTAAGTGATGAAAAAGATCGCCTGTTTATTGATTTTCCTTTTTTTAATTTCTGCTGGTTGTGCGCCTTTGATTTCCAGAGAATTGAGAAAGGAGTTGTCACCGGATATAACCTTCAAGCAAGTTATCAAAGACCCGGATATCCATAAGGGGAAGACGATTCTTATCAGCGGAATAATTCTCGGCTCCAGGAACACAAAAGAAGGGACCTTGATTGAAATACTTCAAAAACCGCCGGACATAGGGGGAAGGCCAAAGGATGTGGATGATTCCGATGGGAGGTTTCTGGCTCTATACGATGGGTATTTGGATATAGCAATTTATAGCAGCGGGCGAGATGTGGCAGTGGCAGGGGAAATTACAGGAAAAAGGATACTGCCTCTGGGGGAGATAGATTATATCTATCCCCTTATCTCTATCAAGGAAGTTCATCTCTTTAAGGTCAGAAAAGAAGAAGGATTCCGTTATCATCCCTATCCTTATTGGTGGTGGTATCATCCCCGGTGGTATCATCCATAGTTGTGAGTTTGAAACACACAAACTGCAATAATGGTTCATAGCTCTCAGAGCGAAGGCGTTATTATGGATTTTTTTATTAAGTGGAACCATAAAATAGTTATCATGTTTGTATTGGCATCTGCGCTTCTATCTAATCCCGTACTCACCTATGCCGAACAAATAAGCCGGGCGTTAAAAATTACAGTGGATACCAACAAAACGGCAAAAGATTCGCAAGAAAAGATCGATAAGTTGGACGAAAAGACCAGGCAGATGCTTGAAGCATATCGTGCGGCAATCAAAGAGACGGAATCGTTGCGGATATATAATAAGCAGTTAAATGACCTGATTGCATCGCAAGAAAAGGAGGCATGCTCACTTGAAAAACAGATGCGAGACATTGAACAAACGCAACGCAAAATCGTGCCCTTGATGTACCGAATGATTGATACACTTGAACAGTTTGTTGACCTTGATGTGCCTTTTTTGCCAAAAGAGCGAGTGGAACGTATTCAAAAACTGCGTGAACGTATGCGCCGTGCGGATATACCGATTTCGGAAAAATATCGCCAGGTGCTTGAAGCCTACCAGGTGGAAAACGACTATGGTCGTACCATTGAAGCGTACCGTTCCGAGTTAAAGATGAATGGCGGTACACGGCTATTCGATTTTTTGCGAATCGGACGGGTAGCGCTCTTTTATCAAACCCTTGATAGCTATGAAAGCGGATATTGGGACTGTGAATCCGGAAGCTGGAAAGTTTTGCCGCATAGCTATCATTATGCTTTACAAAAAGGGCTTCAGATGGCGAGAAAACGGGCAACGCCAGACCTTCTGACATTGCCTGTTCCGGCACCTGAGGATATGCGATGAAAAAAATACTTACTTTTCTAACCATAATCCTGATGGTTGCAATGCCCGCATTAGGGGCAGAGAACAGTGCAACCACTTTGGATGCACTGCTTGAACATGTGAAGCAGGCACAAATTCACGGGGAAGAAATAAACCGAGAAAGAGAAAAGCGTTTTTTGGCCGAAAAAAACAGGCAGGAAGAGATGCTGCGCAAAGCGCGTGTCGAACTCAAGCGTGAAGAGAAGTTAAGCAATACATTAAATAACAGGATTGATGCTAACGAAAAAAAATTGGCTGAGATGGAAACAACTCTGCAGCAACGCATGGGGACCCTTGGTGAAATGTTTGGTATGGTGCGTCAGGTGGCGGGGGGTTTGCTTGTATTGGTCAATAATTCGCTTGTTTCTGCACAGTATCCAAACAGAGGCGAATTTTTGGACATGTTGTCTCAAAGCAAGGAATTGCCCAATATAGAGCAGTTGGAGCAGTTGTGGTTTGTACTTCAGCAGGAAATGACCGAATCGGGCAAAGTGGTGAAGTTCAGAACCAATGTGGTAACCCCAAACGGTGAATCTCATGAAGCCGACGTAACGCGTGTGGGCGTGTTTACAGCGGTCAGTAATGGTAAATTTCTTCACTATTTACCGGAGAGCAAAAAATTGGTCAGTCTACCCCGTCAGCCGGGTAACCATTCTGAGCAAACGGCAAGCCAGTTTGAGCAAACGACCAGTGGTGTTGCGCCAATGGTGCTTGATCCCACCCGCGGCACCATTCTTGATCTGATAGCACAAAAACCTGCTTTTCTTGAACGTATTCAACAGGGCGGAATAATCGGATATGTTATTATAGCTCTTGGGATCGTCGGTTTGCTGATCGGTTTGTTTAGATTTGTTTACCTGTCCATTGTCGGTAAACGAATGTATAAGCAAATGAGGAATATCTTAAAACCAAATCCTGAAAATCCATTGGGACGCGTGATTTCTGCCTATGAAAAACACAAAACCGGAGATATAGAAAATGTGGAGATTAATCTGGATGAAGCGGTCCTAAAAGAAATTCCCATGCTCAAGCATGGTCAGGATATGATAAAACTGTTTGCTGCAGCCGCTCCTTTGCTTGGATTGTTGGGCACAGTTACCGGGATGATTGGCACTTTTCAGGCCATCACCCTTTTTGGCACCGGTGATCCCAAATTGATGGCAAGCGGGATTTCCCAGGCTCTGGTTACCACAATGTTAGGTTTGACCGTGGCTATACCCTTGCTTTTTATACATAGCCTGATGATATCCAGAAGCAAAGTGCTAATTCAGATATTGGAAGAGCAAAGTGCAGGTTTGATTGCCAAAAAAGTAGAGCAGAAAGAGGGATAAAATGGTGCTTGAGCGGTTCATTTGCGAGGCAATCCTTGATGTCAGAACGTTTATGGAAATGGGAGGATCCATCCTTTGGCTGATTTTATTGGTTGCTGTGATGCTTTTTGCACTTATCATTGAGCGGTTTTGGTTTGTTAAAATAACCTGTCCCTGCCTTATGTCAGCCTGGATGGAGGAGTGGAACAGGCGTGAGGACAAATCTTCCTGGTTTGCACGACAAATTCGACAAGCCATGATTTCCCGGGCAAATATCCTTTTATACCGACCTATTCCGTTTATTAGAACCCTTACTGCTATTTCTCCTTTGCTTGGGCTGCTGGGAACGGTAATCGGAATGATAGAGGTCTTTGATGTAGTAGCAGGGGCAGGTACCGGAAATCCAAGAGCCGTAGCTTCCGGCGTATCCCAGGCTATGATAACTACGATGGCAGGAATGGTGGTGGCGCTGGCAGGACTTTTTTTTGGAACATGGGTCAGGCAATATGTCAAGATAGAAACAGAGCGTCTTTCAAACGGTTTAAGAGAGGATTAAATAACGTGTTATGAGAATTCGTAGATTTAGTCCGGAACAGGAAGAAGGAGCAGAAATAAATATAACACCCCTTTTGGATATCGTATTTATTATGTTGATTTTTTTCATCGTCACTACCTCCTTTGTAAGGGAATCAGGCGTTTCAGTCAATCGTCCTGCAGCCACCACGGCCAAACATAAGCCAAAGGCCATTATAATGGTTGGCATCAAGTCAAACAATGAAATCTGGATGGAGAAACGGATGACGGATATCAGGGCGGTGCGAGCAAATGTGGAGCGCTTGCACGCAGAAAACCCTGTGGCATCTGCGCTTATTGTGGCTGATGAAGATGTAAAAACAGGTCTCCTGGTTGATGTGATGGATCAGATACGTTTGGCAGGTATTAAAAATGTCTCTATTGCTGCAAAAGTGGATTAACGATAGGGCCAAAAGATTTGGCATATCGGCAGGGGGGGCACTCCTGATTACTTTTGGCATTTTTTGGCTCATGCAATATATGATTGGCGTGGATAATAAAGATGGAAAAGTAGAAAAGAGCTTTGAAATTGCCGATTTTGTCCGCATAAAACAGAGGGGAACCGAGGTTGAACACAAGCAGCGCGCCAAACACAGGAGACCTCCCAAACCTGAGAAGCAGCCAAAATCTCCTTCAAAACCCGCTGCAACCCGTATGCCAGGTTCAACCACGCATAGCATACAATCTTCCCTCCATATGAATATCCAAATACCTAATGTCAAGCTTCCATTATCCATGGGCAGCGGCCCTGTATTGGGAGATGTTTTTATTCCAAAAGAAGCCATAGGAAAAGGAATGAAAGGGGGGCTGGGTCTTCCCTCTGCAGCAGATGGGAGCGAGCGCGTTTTTATGGATGAGCGGGAGCTTACTCCTTTGGTTCAGATTCCTCCTTTCTATCCGCCTGAGGCAAAAATGCTTAGTCGCGAGGGCATGGTCGAGCTTGAATATACGGTAACCGAAAAAGGTTTGGTCAAAGATATTGTAATTGTAGATGCCAAAAACAGAAATCTGTTTGGACAGGCTGCTATGCGGGCGGTTTCCAAATGGAAATACAAGCCCCTGATAGTAGATGGCAAACCAGTGCCGGTGCGGGTTAGTGTAATAATCCAATTTGAGTTGACGCAATGACGATACGTTTTGAAACCATTTTGTTGCTTTTTGGATTACTGATAGCCATAGCTCATGCCCATGCCCATGAATCTGATTCATCCTCACTTTCCCCTCATAACTATAGAAAACTAAATGAAATTCAGACCTTAATTACAAAAGAGAATTACCCCGAAGCTGCCAGGAAATTACAAAAACTTCTTTTCTCAGTGAAGCGAAGCTATGAGAAAGCATACGTGTTAGGCAACTATGCCTATCTATATACGTCTTTAAAAGATTATACCCGTGCGATTAAACATTTCAACGCTGCATTAGAGCTCAAGGTTTTGCCGGAATCTACTCAGAAAAATATGCTGTTCAATTTGGCGCAACTCTATATCATAACGGAGCAATATGATCAGGTTATTGATACGATGAAACCCTGGATAGCGCATGCAGAAAAACCGAACTGTGATGCATACATAATATTGGGTAATGCCTTAACCCAATTAGGTCGATACCATGAAGCCCTTGAACCTGTCAAAAGGGCTATAGAACTATCCGAAGACCCCAAAGAGAATTGGTATCAACTGTTATTGGCTATACAGTATCAGCTTGAAAAATATGCCGAATGTGTACATACACTAAGTAGAATGATTTGCCTTTTTCCAAATAAGAAAACCTATTGGATACAGCTTTCATCTATCTACCTGAACCTTAAAGATCACGACAGATCTCTTGCTATTATGGAGATGGCTTACAGACTTAATTTTTTTAATAATAGTAAAGACTTCATCCGCCTTGCCCAATTGTTTATGTATTGTGGCATCCCCCATAATGCAGGCAGATTAATAGAAAAAGGGCTAAAAGAAAGAAGGATCGAAGATTCGGAAAAAAACTGGCAAGTCTTATCCAATGCCTGGGCTCAGGCAAGAGAAACAAAGCTTGCGATACAGGCATTAGAACATGCGGCAAAGCGTTCAGACAAAGGCGATCTGTATGTACACCTTGCTCAACTAAAAATCGATCAAGAAAAGTGGAGCGAAGCGGTAACTGCTCTTCAGGCCGCGTTCAAAAAAAACATTACCAAGCGCAAAGGCAATGCCTGTCTAATGCTTGGACTAGCCTATTATGAGTTAAAGGATGCCGGAAAATCACGCAATGCCCTGCTTGAAGCAGTCAAGTTCGAGGAAACCAAAAAGGTTGCGAATTACTGGATAAAGCAATTGGAATTCGACAAGGAGTAACTTCAAGTCGTCCCTACAAAACAATGCATGTTAATAATTTCAGGCACTTAGTACTTAGTTGCTATAAATAAGTTTATGTGTTAATTAAGGATTTGCAGAGTATGCTAGGCATCTTTTTGACTGCCTGCACTGTTCTGTAGGGATTACTGTATTTTAAGAGAAAAAACAGAAGTGTTGTAAGAAACTATTCATAAGGAGGTAAAAAATGAACAAAAGACTGATTGTATCCATTGTATGTATTTTTTTTCTAATCGTGGCAACTAACTCCATAGCTGGTGATGAAGGTAAAAAGGTTTATTCACTGGGAACGATTACAGTGCAGGACCAGTTAATTCTTCCTACCAGGCAAGCCGGAGATTCTCTTTATACAGGAAGTTCGGTAACTAAGAAAGGGCTTGAGCTTTTAGGCACACCTGCTGAAACAAGCATCTATAATGCATTAAGTATCCTGCCGGGGACTAATGTGGAAAGTTTTGATCCTTATGGTCTGAGTTATTCATATACACGCGTAAGGGGATTAAAAGAGATGTTTATCGGCATGACTGTTGAGGGGATTCCCAATTACGGGATCATGCCGATAGGGGCGCGGGAACAAATATTTGATACGCAAAACGTAAAAAGCGTCAGCTTGTATAAGGGAGCAAGCCCTGCTGACCTTGGGACAGGTTCCGGCAATAGAGGAGGCGCGATAGAATTACAATTAAGAAGACCGGAAGACAAAATTGGAGCCGAGATAACTCAAAGCTTTGGTTCCGATGATTATATGAGAACCTTTTTAAGGGTTGATTCCGGTAGGCTGCCGACAGCAACAAAGCTTTTTGCCTCATATTCTTATTCAAAAGCAGACAAATGGAAAGGAGAAGGAGAGCTTGGCCCAAGAGATCATGTTACATTAGGATTAAGTCAGGAATTTGGTGACAAGGTGAACTGCGATATCTTTTTCAATTTTAACGAGATTGAGAGGCATTCGTTTCGAAGTCTGACTTACGATGAAGCCAGAGATATAGATGATTATTATGATAAATCGTTTATTCCGGAACTCACATCTGATCTCCAGGAAAATGTAAACTATTATGATTACAATCGTGAGAAAAAAATAAACAGAGACCTTATGGCAATCATCAATGTAGCTGTTTCTGAAAATGCTAATCTTTCTTTGAAACCTTATTATTCCAATGAAGATGCAAACAAGCAGGGGGAAGATCAATTTCCGGTTCCAGGCGGGGGCAGCATGTCAGGAATACTGGACAAGAGCACGAATTTAGAACGGTACGGGATTATACCTGAACTCAGCTTTGATTTTTCAGCATATACGATAACCGCCGGTTATTGGTTTGAATCGCATAATCTGGAAAAATATGTGGAAAAGTATGTCACTACGGCTGGCGGATTACAGAGCAAAGGATATCCTTATTATGCAAAAAATGACGGAAATGGTGAAATTCACAGTCCATATGCCAAGATATCCGGCGGACTGGATAAATTTAAATTTCAGGCAGGACTGAAATATTTTTATTATGAAGAACCGGCAAGCACGGGATACAAACCAGATCTTTCCGCAGAGGACCCTGATATCAGTCTAAAAGCAGTTGATTATGATGAATTTCTGCCTACAGCGGGCATTGGCTGGGAGTTTAACAAAAACAGTGAAATGTACTTTAATTACGGAAGAAACTATATGAGGCCATATGCTTATGTTCCGGTTACTACAAACTATGCAAAAAACAGATCATTTTTTAAAATTGCTAATATGACATTGCAGGACATAATGGACAAATGGGAGATGGAAACATCGGATAATTTTGATATCAGTTTCAGATATCATAGCAAAAACTTTTCAATAGCTCCTGTTGCTTTTTACAGCAAACATCATGACTTGTTGGTAGCCGTTGATGATCAGAATGTAATTAATACCGGTACCGGTAAACCGGTCAGTTATCACCAAAACGTAGGCGATGCGACTTCTTATGGATTTGAACTGGAAACAAGTTTTTGTCCGTCAAAAAATCTGATTGTTTATTTCAACCCCAGCTACACTGAAATGAGTTTTGACGATAATTTTGAAACAGGTGGCAGCGTTCTAAAAATCAAGGGAAATCAGCTTCCTGATACCCCCAACTGGGTCATAAAATCAGGCCTGATTTACACTATTTCCGATTTTGAAATCAGTCCCAGGGTTAGATGGGTTGACAAAAGATACGGCGATGCTGCAAACAAAGAAGAAGTTGATGATTACACTGTTGTCGATTTGAGTATAAAATATTCAAAAGAAGATTTTTGGTGGTTAAGACATGCAAGCATTGGGCTTGAATTAAAAAACCTGTTTGATGAAAAATATGTCGGCGCAATCTATGCGAGTGACACAGCAACGGACGTAGACTATTATGCCGGTTCCCCATTTACGGTGATATGCAGTATAAGCGGCAAGTTTTGACCAAGCCCTAAGTTGAGCGATTTTTTGCAAAGAAATGTGCCGAGACCTTGATGCAGCAAGATTTGCGAAAAGCGCAGGCATACCAATGGATATGTCGAGACTTTTCGCAAGTCCTTGATGCGCAAAAGATTGGTGCAGGTCGAGTAAAAATCGCTCAATTTAGTTAATATTAAGGCGTTAAAATGGCAAATTTTAGCATATTCTGAGCAATACACAAAAAAAAGATTACTATAATTGGCAAGGTGATTGGGAGCTTATAGATGGCAGTGCCTATGCTATGGCTCCATCGCCATTTTTTTATCAAACAAACCAGATAGCTCTTGACACGACCATTTAGACGATTTTTTATCTTATAAAAAGTAAGACAAATGGAGTAATCGCATGAGAACCAAGAAAAAAATGAGTGTAACCATAGATGCGGATATATTTGAGGCCATTGAGAAGGCGGCAGAAGTCTGCAACATAGCGAAGAGCCAGTTGGCGCAGGAAGCCTTCAGATTGTGGTTCAAAAAAAGGACCGAAGAATTGATGGCCAAAGGATATGTTGAAATGGCAAGGGAAGACAGGGAATTCGCTGATACAATCCTTCACGCCCAAAAGGAGATTCTATCGTGAAGGGCTTTCCTGCACGTGGCGAGGTGTGGCTTGTAAACTGGAATCCTGCCAGGGGAAGCGAACAAGCAGGCAAAAGACCCGCTCTCGTTATCCAGAACAACATTGGCAATGAAAAAGCCTCCACCACAATTGTGGCAGCCATTTCGGGTTCCGTTAAAATCTATCCTATGAACGTCAAACTTGATCCTCCAGAAGGAGGATTAAAGCGACTCTCTATCGTAAAAACAGGCCAGATACTTACCGTATCCAAAGAGAGACTGGAAAAAAGACTCGGCCAAATCAGCGTAGAAAAGATGCAAGAAGTCAACCGCGCTATTAAATTAAGTTTAGACCTTTTATGATCCACGGAATTTTTAGTTTTCACTGCTCTACTGAAGACTCTGGATGACCGCGTAGGGGTCCATTCCTTCCATTGTAAGCTTTTGGGCCAAAGCTGCCTGCCCAAAAAACTTTTTTATCTCTTTTACGTATGTCAGTTTTTTGGCCATATTGATAGAGGCCATTTTGACAGACAGTTTTGCCCTGGAAATGAAATAAACAGGGTTTGCTTTTCCTCCGGACGGAGCAAAATCCTGATAATTCTGACCTGCATCTGCAAATATACTTTTCCAGTCTACACCCAGTACCACTCCCTCGCAAGAATTGCTTTTTTTATTGACTCGCATGACTATGACTGCCAGGGGAGGTATAGGGGCATCCTTAAACCACAGGTCTTGTGAATATTTTTCTATTTTTTGTTTGCTGACAGCCTTGGAAAAAGCAGCCGATTTTCCAGTTGTGGTGTCGAATATGATCTGGAGAGCATCCAATGCGCAACCTGGAGGTGCGCCTATGAACATGTATTTTTCCCCCTTGCGTAGCGGGTATTTTTTCTGCAAATATTCCCCTATAATAAAACCGGTATTAAGGCCGGGGCAGATGTGATTATGGAATTCGGCTGTTTTCAGTAAAGACCAGGAAACATCTGCTGCCCAGCAATGAGAAATCGTTACAACGGAAAAAAGGGTTTTACTGCCGATTATCCCTGAGGCTGCTTTTTTCCAGTCCTGGGATTTAAAAATTTTTTTCGGAGAAATATCAATCTGCTGTTGTGTAAATCCTTTTTCACTCCATTTGGTAAAAATCAGTTTGCCGTTATCCTTTCTGTATAGTGCACACCACAACGGCTCAGCAAACGGGGTATGAACTGTCAAAAGACTTTTTGTACCCATAGTACAGGCAGTAACATTCGACACTATGTCAAGGAAAGCCTCTGTGGTTTTTCCGTTTACAGTTCCGTATCCTGCATTGGTTAAAGCGAGAAGCCTTGCATCGCCTTTTTCAAGACCTATCTCGTTGCGGGCATTAAAAACTGCATTCATGGCCTGAACCATTTCCTTGTTGTAGTTTATTTCTCTGTATTCATCAAATCCACAGGCAAAGAGATTAAGCTCCATTAACAAAAAGACCATACATCCAACAAGTAAACTACCGGCAAATTTTTTCATCATTTTATTCTCCTCTTTCAAATAACTAAAATCATAACTTCTTGATATGATTGACAAGTTATTTTCGGTTACAGTGTGGCGAAGCGGCATAATCTAGCTTTTTACAAAATATTTACAAAATAGTAACATTTTAGCTTTATGAAATAAAACCAGTCGTGCGTGAGCTTCAGGTGTGATACATTCAAAACAGGAAACTGTTTGAGCGCATTAGAGATCGTTAAGAAAGAACCTTGCAGGATATTGTCATCGTTTATTAAGGGGTTGGCAACTGTTACTATTGTTTTCATTCGTGACGAGTTCTTTCTTTACGATATCTTATGCGTGAGTTTTTCATGGTTTGAATGTATTATACCTGAAGCGGATATATTTTTAAAAAGCTAAAGTATTACATAATAATTATTTAGCATACCCAATATTGATTCATCAATACAATTTTTCTTCACATTTTTTGTTCCCAAAAGCTTTAGCAATAATTTCAAGGTTGTTGTGTATACTTTTTAAATACCCATCAGGGTCAATCCTGCCTTCCTTGTCTAAAGCCGGATCCATCGAATTGAGCACTACCAATTTTGCTTCAGCATCCATTACAGCCCTGACTATTTCAGGCTTTGGTTCCCATTTGTGAATTACAACTTTAATTCTGTCCTGTTGAAGTCTTGTCTTCAGATTGGATAGATCTTCTTCTGTCCAGTGGAAGTCATCTTTTAAGAAATAGCCTGCTACATGGAGGTTCAGGTCGTTTGTAAAGTAGGGAAAGACATCTGTCAGGCCAAATACTTCAAGCGATTCCATTTCTGCAAACATATTTTCATATTTGAGTCTGAGCCTGAAAAGTTCTTTTTTGAAAGTAACCAGATTTTTGTCAATCACCGCAGCATCTTTTGGGCTGAGGCGTTTCAAATCTCCGGCAATGATGCTGAGCATTTTTGAGGCATTTGAGAGGCTGAGCCAGATATAGGGAGAGATGTTCCGATGATCTTTACGGAGAGATTTACCTGTTTGTGTACCCGACAAAAGAGGGCAGCTATCCGGAATTTCAAGAATGGAAACACCTGTGAGGGCAGGGTCAAACGGCATAGATGCATCTATTTCAATAATCCTGATATTCCATTTTCTTGCATAGATATAAAGGGGGTCATGTTTCCATACACTCCTGATCGTAATAACCGCATCAGCCCTTGCAGCATGCTCTTTAACTTCTTTTTCATGCTTCTTGAAATAGCGTTCAAGTCTTCCCATGGGGTATCCGGCCGGACCCAGGTTGCTGACTTTTATTGATGTGCCTTTGGTCAGGATACTTGCAAAGGAATAAGTGGACTGAAGACAGGCAAGCACAAGCGGACACTCCTGGCTTGCCTGTCCGGATGCTCCAAAAAGGACAAATATATTAAAAACAAACAGAGAAAGCACAATACCAACATGTTTCAATTTATATCTCCTCTCAGGGCTCGAATCGCCCTGATTAGGGCGAACACAAGATTCGCCCCTACATTGTGCCGATAAAACAATAACACTATGAAAAATGGAAGTTGTCTAATCTCAATCCGTCTGGTCAACTGCGAGATCGAATTCTGCATTATGACCTTCCGACGCGTTGAGCACTATTCTCAAATCCGTGCACGCCGGCAATTTAAAAGCGAATTTGCCTTTTTTATCGGTTTTACCGGACATGATCAACTTTCCGTAGTTGTTAAAGACCTCTATTTGAGCATGAACCGCTTTGTTTCCATTCGAGAAGTAGCTTTCGGTATAGACTGTATCTCCTTCCACCCAGGCAAATACGTGCACCTTGTGACCCCACGCTGAACTTGCCGTTAACAGACAAAAAGCTAAAACAACTCCGACAAAAAACAATCTTTTAATCTTCATGATATTCTCCCCAAGATTTTTCAAAAGGAAACACCTCAAGCTGAATCATATTTTTCCAAGCACTGGATAGGCCAGTCTCAACCGCCTTATTGCGGTTGTGACAGCAAAGAAAAAGGCTGCAACCAGTATAATGGCTCCACCTGATGGAACCGGTATCTCCAATTCCATCGGGACAACAATCCCGATAACACAACTCAATGTG
>Ga0255419_10188_pt2 | contig 12984 bp, 9 predicted proteins | sample ANMaggSeSYBR02J3_FD_182658 | JGI IMG/M metagenome (GOLD analysis project Ga0255419, IMG submission 182658) | Sediment cell enrichment communities from methane seep in Santa Monica Basin, California, United Staets - ANME aggregate JGI... | ecosystem: Environmental > Aquatic > Marine > Cold seeps >...
GTTCAAATAACTCAACTCCCAAGCTGGCATGCCCCGCAGTCTGCTCCAAGTGAAGGCATTGAGTATCTCTAAGAGTATTCAGTTGCTCCGTTACGCAACCGTCGGCTGTTTCTTGGTTTTCAGCATTTTTCAAAAAACCATTGCCGAGGAGGCCACAACCGCCAGAGTAGGTGACGTCCGTCAGCATCTTCCTGTTGCCGACGTCCGCCATCCAACCGTTCATGAAGTCGATCCCTCTAAAGTGAGCATGCCCGAAGATGACCGTATCTCGGCTCCTGCAGGTTCGCCAAACGTTGTGGTAATACTGCTTGATGACCTTGGTTTTGGGGGCCCCGCATCATTTGGTGGTCCGATAGCGATGCCAACGCTCGACCATCTTGCTTCAAATGGATTGAGATTCAACCGATTTCATACTGTGGCACTCTGTGCACCAACACGTGCAGCCTTGCGGCACGGTCGGAACCATCATGTGCTCAATATGGGTTCAATCCCCGAGATAGCAACGGGTTTCCCTGGAAATACGTGTCGTCTTCCGAATGACACAGCGTCACTTGCAGAGATTTTAAGGCTCAACGGGTACAACACCGCAGCCTTTGGTAAGTGGCACTCAACCCTTGGTCGTGAAGCAACTGTCTCAGGGCCTCAAGATACCTGGCCAACTCGTCAGGGGTTCGAAAAGTTTTATGGGTTCATTGGGGCTGAGGAGAACATGTATGAGCCGACGTTACACGATGGAGTAACGAATATAGATTTTCCAGATTATGAGGGCTATCACCTTGCAGATGACATGACTCGGGAATCAATTGAGTGGATGAAACAGCAGCACTCGATGACGCCAGAAAAGCCATTCTTCATATATTACTCGGCCCCGGGAGTGCACGCGCCGCATCAGGTTCCCAGTGAGTGGTGTGAGAAATATCGAGGAAAGTTTGATGCCGGTTGGGACGTTCTCCGCGAAGAGACTCTTGCTCGGCAAATTGAAATGGGTGTCGTCCCCGCTGGAACGAAATTAGCCAAAACGGCAGATAGTATTCCGGCGTGGGATTCATTGGAAGAGAATGAGAAGAAAGTGTTTGCTCGGCAGGCAGAGGTTTTCGCAGCCTTTGCAGAGTATACGGATCATCAAGTAGGTCGACTCCTTGGTGCAATCGATGATCTTGGAAAGACTGACAATACACTTGTTATTTATATTTCTGGAGATAACGGTACCAGTGCAGAGGGGAACTACACGGGGAACTGGAACTGGGGCAACATGCTCAATGGCAGACAGGAGACAGTTGAAGAGCAACTTTCTCATTTTGATGAATGGGGTGGCCGTGAGACCTATCCGCATATGTCGGTCGGTTGGGCAATCGCGTTTGATACACCGTTTGCTTTCACAAAGCAGGTTGCTGGTGACTTTGGTGGTACAAGGAACGGAACAGTCATTCACTGGCCTGCAGGAATTAAAGCAAAAGGTGAGATTCGAAGTCAGTTTAGTCATGTGATTGATATAGCACCGACGGTACTTGAAGCCACGAGGATTGCTGAACCAACATTCGTGAATGGTGTGCGTCAAGTCCCAATGCAAGGGACAAGCTTGATGTATGCGTTTGATAATCACGATGCAAAAGAAAAACACTCAATCCAGTATTTTGAGATCATCGGTAATCGTGCAATTTATAATAACGGGTGGTTGGCTCGCGCAACGGTTAAACTTCCGTGGGAAAACAAGAAACTAAGTGAAATAAAAGACGATACTGGTTGGCAGTTATTCGATACACGAGAAGACTTTAGTCTTGCGCATGACTTATCAAACCAATACCCTGATCGCCTCCATGTAATGAAGAGCCAATTTGTCAAAGAGGCAGTCGAAAATGGAGCTTTTCCGCTCGACGATCGATTGCTAGAGCGTCTTTTGCCAGAGGTTGCGGGTAGGCCAACATTAATGGGTGATCGTACAAGTCTTACCCTCTATCCGGGTGCAATCAATATTAATGAAAATGCTCTTCTAAGTATTAAGAATTGTTCAAGCAGAGTAACTGCTGAAGTTGAAATATTGGAAGAAGCTAATGGTGTGATATTCGCCCAAGGTGGTCGCTTTGGTGGCTGGGCCATTTTTGTTGAAGATGGGTGTGCTGCTTATTTGTACAATGATTTAGGTGAGAGAAAAGTTGTGAAATCAAGCCAGCCTCTCCCGCTGGGTTCCAACACTATTGTTGTTGATTTTCAATATGACGGAGGTGGGAAAGGGGCAGGTGGTGATGTGAATCTAATTGTGAATGAGGACCCACCCGTTTCTGCTCGCATTGATCGTACGATTCCAAGTCAGTTCTCAATTGATGAAGGGGCTGATGTGGCCTGCGATCGAGGGTCTTCTGTTGTAGGACATCAGTTAGGGCCTTATCGAAACAGTCGTTTTACGGGGGAAGTCAAAAAGGTAACTCTCGAAATAAATCCACAGCGTTGAAGCGTAGACGGAGTTGGTATGTTTCAAGTTATGTATGCCATGTTTTCGAGCACTCTCAGTTTCAGATCGAGTCATATCGGTTGGCATATGACTTTACGTTTAGTGTGTTGTTTTTTTATCACTCTGATTTCGGTTGTGGCAAAAAGTCAGCCAAATGTGCTTTTTATCGCAGTGGATGATTTAAGGCCTGAACTTGGTTGCTTTGGTTGCGAGCATATTCATAGTCCACATCTCGATAAGTTGGCTTCACGGGGTACGGTTTTCTTAAGCGCACACTGCCAGCAGGCTGTGTGTTCGCCTTCTCGTACAAGTTTGATGACTGGTTTGCGGCCTGACTCAACAAAGGTTTGGGATCTTAATACGCATTTTCGTGACCATGTTCCTGATGTGGTGACCGTTTCTCAGCATTTTAAAGATCATGGATATCGATCGATTAGCATGGGAAAGATATATCACGGTAGTTTTGATGATGCGGCTTCGTGGTCAGAACCAGCACTGAAGCCAGGTACTGGATCTCGATATGTTTTAGAAAAAAATATTATTCGTATGGATGAGAAGAAGCGGGCTGCAAGGAAAAAAGGTCTGAAAGGGAAGGATCTCAGTAGAGCAAGTCGAGGTCCCCCAACTGAATCGGCAGAAGTTGAGGATGAGAAATATTCAGACGGAGCGCTCGCGACACTGGCCGTACAAACGATACAGCAGCTTTCGGATGCGGATCAGCCTTTTTTCTTGGCTGTGGGATTTCAGAATCCACACCTTCCGTTCAATTCACCAAAGAAGTATTGGGAACTCTACGATCCGCAGGCCATTGACGTGGCTACAAACCCATTCGTGCCAAAGAACGCATACAGTAAGGCACTAACAACATTCGGTGAGCTGCGGAATTATGAAGGAATACCAGCAAAGGGGCCCTTAGACGAAGGGACCTCAAAAAAACTGAGGCATGGATATTATGCAGCTGTAAGTTTTATTGATGCATGCATTGGTCGAGTGCTGAAGGGTCTTGAAGAGTCCGGATTGTCTGAGAATACGATTGTCGTTGTGTGGGGTGACCATGGTTGGAAACTTGGAGAACATGGCTGTTGGTGTAAGCATACAAATGTCCAACTTGATACGCGTTCTCCACTGATTGTGGTTGCACCGCAGCAGAAATCCGTTGGCGAAGCGATTGCTTCGCCAGTTGAGTTTGTTGATATCTATCCAACGCTCTGTGATCTTGCCGGTTTTGACAAGCCTCGACACCTTGAAGGCGACAGTTTTGCCAAGCTTCTTCAGACACCGAGTTGCCCATGGAAGCGTGCTGCTTTTTCACAATATCCACGTGGGAATATTATGGGGTATTCAATGACAACAGATCGTTTTCGGTATACGGTGTGGGTGGATCAGAAAAAAGACAATGAGGTCGTGTTTGCAGAGTTGTACGACCACCGTAAGGATCCGCAAGAAAATGAAAACGTTATCGATTCTCACCTGTACGCAACAGAAATCAAAGGCCTCGAGAAATGGCACGCTGAAGGATGGCAAGGAACGCGTCGTGCACTGAAGTCAAAATAAGAGTACGTGGGAAAACGAAGGGTACGTTTAGTTTTCTAAAAGATGTTGAAGTTCGCGTGATAGGCGCACGACTTCTTTTGGCTGTGAATGGGCGATGTTGACTGTTTCATGTGGATCGCTGAGATGGTCGTAGAGTTCCTGATATATGGGTTCTAAATTTTGATTTCGTGTGTCGCGCCATTCAATGTATCGGTAGCGAGGGTCCCGAAGCGTGTAGCCCATAAGGTACTTTTCAAAAAGTTCTCGGCTCCACCGGCTACCTTGTTGTTTCTTGATCGTTTGCTCTACCTGATTGACGAGTGGGCCAAAAAAGGTTTCTCGCATTTCGGGTGACAATGGATTAGCGGCCCATTCACGAAGCGCCGGAGTCGGGAACTGGCTCATGGCTAGACGCTTTACAACCGCACTGGGATCACGAAGCACTGGGATAAGGCTTTTTCCAGCAAGATGATCTGGCTGAGGAATGTTGGCGAGATCACAGAGTGTTGGATAGATGTCAATCAACTCAACAAGACTGTCGGTAGGAGTTCCCTTTTGACCCATTGATGGTGTGCAGATGATGAGTGGAACGCGCGTGGCAATCTCGTAATTCGTAGCTTTTCCCCAGATACCATACTCCCCAAGGTGCCAGCCATGGTCGCCCCATACAACAATAATTGTGTTGTCTCGTACCCGATTCTTTTCAATCGCTGTAATGATGCGTCCAATTTGAGCATCGACGTAGCTTACACATGCGTAATACGCGTGGAGGAGTTTTCTGGAAAGTGAATCATTGAGCGGTCCTGACTTGGGTATTCCATGTCGCGTACGAAGTTCAAAAGATGCATGAAGCCCCATGGAAGCTCCATTCTGAGGAGGTTCTGAGAATATCGGCAGTTGTATTTCTTCTGGGTCATACAGGTCGAAATATTTTTTTGGAGCATGGAAAGGAAGGTGTGGCCGTACAAAGCCAAGTGCAAGAAACCACGGCTTATCCTGTTGCACCAGTTCATCGAGGGTTTGTATTGCGACGCGCGTGTTATACCCATCAATATACCCATCGTCTTCAACTGGCGCAGACTCGAACGCAGGGCCATGAATCAGTCCTCGAGAAGAACGTTCTCCATAGATCGCAACCATACGTTCTTTGTTTCTTGCATAGATCCTTTGGTTTTCAGGAAGTGCGTTTCCACCAGGATTTGTTGGGGGAGTTATTCCTTTTCTATTCGGCTTGTAATTCCAGGAGTGCTGGTCATCTGTCATCCGCCCATGGAATATCTTTCCGCTGTATACAGCGGTATAGCCATGAGTAATAAAGTGTTGTGGCAGTGTTACGATTTGCGGGTTGAGATCACGAAAGTATGCTCGGTTTTCAATCACACCAATTGTGTCGGGTCGGGATCCAGTAAGTAGGCTTGCTCGCGATGGCGAACAAATAGCTTCTTGGCAATATGCTCGAAGAAAACATCGGCCTTGCGTTGCTAGCATGTCAAGATTTGGGCTGTGAATACCCGTGTTTCCATAGCAACCAAGTTCAGGCCTCAAATCATCAATTGCAATAAAAAGAATATTCGGACGACTGCTGTTCGGAGCAGGGTGTGCGTTATTCAAGGGGAAGAGAAAGTGAGCGAAGACCAGGCACAACAAGAGCAAGATGTTTTTTGAAGAGACAAAGAATGGTGAAAAGGAGGAGTGCATGGAAAGCCTCTCTTGTGAAAATCAGCGAAATCATAGCTACTGGAATGCTGCGACCGTTTATTGAGAATCATATGTTTAAAAGATAGGAAATTTAATCCTATTCTAAGAATGAAAAAGGCTGTTTATTTAATTATGTGCAAAAACTTTTACTCTGCACTGATGTCTTCCCATGTCTTTCTGTCTGTCTGCACACTCCTCACGGGTCTTTTTTTTATTGATGCCGTTGATCTGGTAGCACAAAGCAGTCCAGCAACAGGGAGCCTTCATGACACGGAGGCAGATCGGGCTGAAGAGTTTCTTGTTCAATATCGTGAAAAGGCAATGAAGCGATGGGGTCAGGATATTGAGACGCTTGAGCAGAGGGATGTCGTTCAGGGAGATCCGGAAGAGGCTATTCTCTTTATCGGGAGTAGTAGCATCCGGCGGTGGGACACTATTGAGATTGATATGGCACCCTACCAAGTCGTGCAGCGAGGGTATGGTGGTGCCAAGTACAGCGACTTAGCAGTTTTTGCAAAACGCTTGATTGATCCGCACGAATACAACGCACTGGTTGTGTTTGTCGCAAATGATGTTCAGGGTAAATCAGATGACCATTCGCCCCAACAGGTAGAAGAGTGTGCCAGGTACATTGTGGAAGTTTCCAGAAAGCATCAACCGCAGGCCCCAGTTTTTTTCATCGAAATAACACCGACACGAAAACGATTTTCTGCATGGCCGTTGATTCGTAAAGCGAATGCGCGACTTCAACAACTGGCTTTGTCGATACCCGATGTTTATTTTATTGCGACAGCAGATCATTTCCTGGACCCCTCAGGGAATCCACGAGACGAACTGTTTGTTGATGACCAGCTTCATCTCAATAGTAATGGATATAAAAAATGGTCAACATTGATTCGTCGAGAGTTAGATGAGGCATTTCAGTAATCCGAGGTCTAGAACGCTACCGTGACGGTTCCTCAGTCCTCCCACGAAAGGGGAATGGGGAGGTGCTACGTATCGGGAGTATTCCGTGCGGTGAACGTGAAAGGCTGAAGTCATGTGCTTAAGTTTTTCTACAGCAATTCCTCCCTAGATTGGGGCCACCTGTGGAAGGGAGCCAGTGTCTTGGTACAACAGTTAGATGTGGGCATCCATGAATGCACATGAAGAAAGAATCAGGCTGACAGAAAGTCACGAGGAGTGAATCTCGGTATGGCAAAAAAGATCAAAGCAAAAGGGCCCGTTGTTGAACTCGATGGGGATGAAATGACCAGAATTATCTGGGAGTTCATTAAGGAGAAACTAATTCTTCAGTATGTTGATGTAGACCTCCGTTATTTTGATCTGTCGGTTCAAAGTCGAGACTCAACAGATGACCAGATTACGGTCGATGCAGCTCATGCGATTCAAGAGTGTGGCGTAGGTGTGAAATGTGCCACGATTACTCCAGATGAAGCAAGAGTAGAAGAGTTCGGTTTGAAGAAAATGTGGCGTAGTCCGAACGGTACGATTCGCAACATTCTTGGCGGAGTGATTTTCCGAGAACCAATAATTATTGAAAATATACCACGGTTAGTTCCTGGTTGGACAAAACCAATTGTTGTTGGTCGTCACGCATTCGGAGATCAGTATCGCGCAACGGATTTGAAAATTCCTGGTCCAGGGAAGCTTACATTAACTTATGCTCCGGCTGATGGATCCGCGCCTATGGAGATGAATGTCTATGACTTTCCGTCCAGTGGTGTAGCGATGGCAATGTACAACCGGGATGATTCGATACGTGACTTTGCTCGTGCAAGCTTTCGGTATGGTCTGGCGCGAAATTATCCTGTTTATCTTTCAACCAAAAACACAATCCTAAAAGCGTACGATGGCCGCTTTAAAGACTTGTTCCAAGAAGTGTTTGATGCTGAATTCAAAGAGGATTTCGCAGCAAAAGGAATCACCTACGAACATCGTCTTATTGACGACATGGTGGCATGTGCCATGAAGTGGGAAGGTGGTTACGTTTGGGCATGCAAAAACTACGATGGTGACGTGCAGAGCGATATTGTCGCCCAAGGATTTGGGTCATTAGGCCTGATGACAAGTGTATTGATGACGCCTGACGGAAAGACAGTTGAGGCTGAAGCAGCCCATGGCACGGTCACGAGGCATTACCGCCAGCATCAGCAGGGAAAACCCACGAGCACGAATCCGATTGCGTCGATCTTTGCGTGGACGCGAGGCTTAGCACACCGAGGCAAGCTTGATCAGACACCCGATGTGACAGCCTTTGCAGAAACGCTTGAAAAAGTCTGTATTGGAACAGTTGAACAAGGCAAGATGACAAAAGATCTGGCCTTGCTCGTTGGGAAAGACCAGCCATATCTTCAGACACAAGAGTTTCTGGATGCAATTGATGAAAATCTTCAATCCGCAATGGCTTGATGAGAACGAACTGCATGAAAATATCTTGTGTGGAGTCGTAAAGGTGTTTTCAAGTCCGGATAACTTTTTAATTGCTTGTAAAGGTGTTGCTGATGAAATTAGTCGAGTATGCCAACACATCGAGGTGCGTATCATTCTTTTGTGGAGTGCTTGTCTTTGGTCTTTCCGTTCCTCACGTTGCTTGTGCCAACGAAAGCAATTCTGCACACCATCTTTTTATTCTTTCGGGGCAGTCCAATATGGCTGGCCTGAGGCCAGAAGAGTCTTTCATTCCCGATGTGGAGGAAGCATTTGGGAAAGACCATGTCATTGTTGTGAAAGATGCCCTTGGTGGGCAACCAATTCGTAGATGGTACAAGAATTGGGAGACTGCAGATGGCAGTCGACCGGAGTCAACAGGAGACCTGTACCAACGTCTTACGGAAAAAGTTCAGGCGGTGACAGGTGGTAAAGAAATTCAAACGGTTACTTTTATCTGGATGCAGGGCGAGCGAGATGCAAAGGAAAAGCATGGAGAGGTGTACAGAGCAAGTCTTGAGGGCCTGCTTGAGCAGTTGTCTGGTGATTTGGAACGAGACGACATCAATGTTGTAATCGGTCGCCTCAGCGACTTTGATATGAACAATACAAAATATCCTCATTGGAATTTGGTTCGTGAGCAACAGGCCGCCTTTGTGCAGGATGGTCCACAACGCACTTTAGTCAATACAGATGATCTCAATGATGGAGTGAATCGCCGCGGTAAAGAAATCAGGGATGACTTGCATTACTCAGCACATGGATATGTGGAGTTAGGCAGTCGATTTGCGAAAGAGGCCATTCAGTTGATTGAGGCCTCGAATGGACTCAGTCGTGGGCAGTAGTCAGGCGTTACGGGTTTGCCGTTACGTGCGTTGAATAAAAGTGTTAGGAGGACTGCTGATGGTGAATTCATATGCCAGAACCACTGGAATAGTTCTCGTGTTTTGGAATGCAATGCTTCTGCACGATCAGGCCGTATGTCGTGGTTCGGAACTAACTATTCCTAAGGGCCGTGTTCTTGTAATTGGAATAGATGGCGTTCGGCCTGATGCACTTCAAATTGCAGATACTCCAGCTATTGACGAACTTATCACAGCAGGTGCATTTACAAATAACACAAAAATTCTCGGCGATCGCTATCGCGACAATGAAACAATCAGTGGGCCGGGTTGGTCAAGTTTTCTCACGGGAGTCTGGGCAGATAAACATGGCGTTAACGACAATACGTTTCGTGGTGAAAACTATGATGAGTATCCGCATTTTTTTGCGTATTTGAAGCAAGCGTTCCCCAAGGCCGTTACGGGATCATTTGTTGATTGGGAGCCGATTGACACGTTTATTCTTCGTGATGCAGATGTACGAGAAGTTTGTCCGGCATCGAGTAAAGATAGCTTGTCACAGAAGGATGAAAAACTAGCCAACAAGGCAGCGGAGTTCTTGGCCCAGCAAAATCCCCACGCGGTCTTTGTCTATTTTGGTCAGGTTGATGAAATTGGTCATCAGGATGGGTTTCATCCAAGTGTGCCAACCTATCTGCAGGCACTACAGGCTGTGGATGCCCATGTAGCAAGCCTTGTAAAAGCAATTCAATCACGTCCGGAATACCTTGCAGAGAATTGGCTTGTTGTTATTTCTACGGATCACGGAGGTCGCGGTAGGAAACACCGTGGTGGTCATGACGTTCCGGAAATATTCACTACTTTTTTAGTAGTCAGTGGGAGTAGTTCCATACAAGGAGAAATTGAGGAGCCTTCCTATATCGTCGACGTTCCCGTCACGGCACTTACGCACCTTGGTGTTGCGGTCGACGTGGCATGGCAACTCGATGGTAAAGCTGTAGGGATAAGGCAAGAGTTCCTGAGCGATCATTAACATTCGTTTGGAAATGCTCGCGTCAAGCAAGACGTTCTCGCAAGTCGTAGTTGTTTTATTCTGATCTTGCACTAAAGTTCTTGTAGTTTTTGGTGAACTAAGTGATACTTGCGGAAATCAAAATCGTATATTTGGGCGAAGGCGCCCCCAACAGAAGCCCTTACGTGCCAATTCCTGCCCAAGCGACTGAGACTGTAAAGCACGATATGCACTGGGAGTATGCCGTACCAATTGCAGCGATTCATGTCCTATCGTGTCTGGCTATCGTACCTTGGTGTTTTAGCTGGTTTGGAGTCATTGCTGCTGCTCTTGGCACGATAGTATTTGGTACTTTTGGGATTAATCTTGGCTATCATCGCCTGCTGAGTCATCGGAGTCTGTCAGTTCCACCATGGTTTGAGCGTACGTTGGCAACTCTTGCGGTTTGCTCACTTGAAGACACTCCTTCTCGCTGGGTTGCAAACCATCGTCTTCATCACTGTCATTCCGATGATGACCCCGACCCCCATTCGCCACGTGACGGTGTCGCGTGGTCACATATGGGATGGCTTTTTCGCCGTGCTCCACACAGAAGATCACTTGATTTTCTAGACAAATATGCCCGAGATATCCTCATTGATCCTTATTATCGTGCACTTGAACAGCATCCAACGGCAGCTCTTTGGATATATATTGCCCACGCGATAGTCTTTGGGATTTTCGGTTTACTGCTTGGTCGGTGGATATCAGGTGATTGGGCGGCGGGCACCCAACTCGCTGTGAGTTTAATTGTCTGGGGTGTCTTTTTACGAACCGTCTTGGTTTGGCATATCACGTGGAGCGTGAATTCCCTCACGCATCTCTTTGGATATCGCACCTACTCGACGGGAGAAGATAGTAGAAATAATTGGCTAGTAGCCATTCTAGCAATGGGGGAAGGGTGGCATAATAATCATCACCACGATCCAGTGAGCGCTAGTACTCAGCACAAGTGGTGGGAATTTGATATCACCTATTACGTAATCTTGCTGTTGAAGTCTCTTGGAATCGCATCAAACGTAAGACAGCCGCGACACATACGGCAGAAGCGGTGAGAATTCATAAAAGAGCCCCGCTGCTTTGTGTTAACGCAGAGGGGCTCTTGTGTTGCCACTTTTAGTCAGCTTTTTTCTTTGGATTTCTTCCGGCTTCGAATTCTTCAAATGAAAGCTTTCCATCGCCATCTTTGTCACGATTTTTGAACCATTTGTCAGCCTGTTCTTTCATGCCTTCTTTTTTTATAACACTTTTGAACTCTTCGATTGACAGGAACCCATCCTCATCTTTGTCACGTTGCTTAAATTGTTTTTCAGCACTCGCTGGTTTTTTTTCACCTTCTTCGCCACGTGTTTCGGCAATACCAAGAGAAGTGAGTGCCACAAGTGCAAGCCATGCTATGAATCGAAATGAACGCATTATCGTACCTCAGTTAAATTAGGGTTATGCTTTTTCTCAAGTCGCTTGGAGTGTAAGTGCTGCGTTGCGGGCATGCAAGTAAACCAGAGTGAGAGAAAACTTTTGGTTAAGAAACCTTCTCGAGAGGGTTTGCAATATTATGCAGACATGTTGGAAAGAGTCTGCAAGAAAAGATTACTTTGGCAGTGTTCCTCATAGACATAGTTAGGGAAGTAATGAAACGCCATTTTTTTGTTTTTGCAACTGGATGCACGGTTATTTTTTTGCTGGCTTATTTCACATGCTCTTTACCCGCCGCTGGCGTGAACGGATCGGGCATTCCTGGTTCACCAGAGATGATTAAGTTGCACGAGCTATGGAAGCCGTTGAATGCTTCTCCGGCAAAGCAGCGAGGACGCGAGCGGTTCAATGGAAACAAGTACGGCATGTTCATTCATTGGGGGCTGTATTCTCAATGTGGCGGGGTTTGGAAAGGGGAGCGGATGGAAGAAGGCGGCACTGGTCCAAAGGTGGCGGAATGGATTATGCGACGAAAAGAAATTCCACGAGCAGAGTATGCAACACTTGCTAAAACCTTCAATCCAGCAAAGTTCGATGCAGATGAGTGGGTTTCAATCGCGAAGGCAGCCGGCATGAAATACATGGTTATCACATCAAAGCATCATGATGGTTTTGCGTTATTCGATTCAGAAGTGAGCGACTTTAATGTTGTGAAAGCAACGCCGTTCAGAAGAGATATTATTCGTGAACTTGAGCAGGCGTGCGAGCGAGGTGGGATTGCTTTTGGTGTCTATTATTCCCACGCGCTTGACTGGCGTGACGGTGGCGATTCTGGGATGAAAGACTTTTGCTATGACGAGACGCCAAAGCAAGCCATGTTTGTGAATGACTTCGATCCCGCGACTGTTACATTTAGCGACTACATCACTCAGAAATCGTTACCCCAGGTTAAAGAACTTGTCTCAAATTATAACCTTTCTGAAATCTGGCTCGACACGCCGATCTATATCCCACCTGAGTTTAGTTTCAGATTTTATACGACGATTTACGAAGCCAACCCCGAGATTCTTGTGAGCCAGCGAATTGGGAATGAGTTCGGCGACATCGGAACCCCCGGGGACAATGTCATACCTGATGAAGCAAGTGAAAATACGTGGGAAGGCATAGCGACAACAAATAATTCATGGGGGTTTAAGTCGTATGACAAAGACTGGAAGTCACCACAAGAAACACTGTTCTGGCTTCTTGAAAATGTAAGTAAAGGAGGCAACTTTTTGCTTAATGTTGGCCCAGACGGAACAGGTATTATTCCGAAGCAATCGGTCGACAATTTGTTAGCAGTAGGCCGATGGCTCAAGGTCAATGGTGACGCAATATACGGAACAAAACCATGGGTGATAACGCATGAAGGTCCAACTGGTGTTTCGATCAAGGGAACCGAGCATCGCAGCAAGCACGGCTTTCAACTTGATGTTACAAGTGAAGACTTTTGGTTTACGAAAAAAGGGAGCAAGTTGTATGTGATCGGGATGGTTTGGCCAGAAAGTGGAACCGCCACAGTTCGG
>Ga0255419_10045_pt2 | contig 12805 bp, 7 predicted proteins | sample ANMaggSeSYBR02J3_FD_182658 | JGI IMG/M metagenome (GOLD analysis project Ga0255419, IMG submission 182658) | Sediment cell enrichment communities from methane seep in Santa Monica Basin, California, United Staets - ANME aggregate JGI... | ecosystem: Environmental > Aquatic > Marine > Cold seeps >...
TATGAATTTTATGTCAGCGGCGACGGTGATAATTGGGGAATAGCTGTCGCAAGCGGAACTTTCGCCAATGACAAGACGGAGAAATCGGTTTCGTTTGATCACATACTTGGCCGATATGTCCGCTTGAGAGCTATTTCGGAGGTGAACGGTAATCCGTGGACAAGTATGGCAGAGCTTAATGTTTTGGCTGTTCAGCCGGACTCGGACATAAATGACGACGGCAAGGTCAACATCGAAGACTTTGCCGTACTGGCCTGTTGGTGGAATGATGACGGTGGTTGCGTGGAACCTGATTGGTGCAACGGCAGTGATTTCGATATGAGCGGAACAATTGATATGTTGGACCTTGCATTCTTCGCCGAGAACTGGCTGCGGCAGGCGTATTGAATAAACGAAAGAAGAATAGAACACGGATAGTACGGATACAACAGATAGGCACGGATTCGGTTGAAGAGCACCTCTTTGAAATACAGAAAGGTGGCACCCATGAAACACGTGGGGTAAGGTATGGTGCTCACCCCTGATTGACATCGGGGGTCGGTTGACAGGAAATGTCAGAAAATGATAATAAGGGATAAGAGAAGATGAAAAAGATATTGGTATTGGCGATTGTGGCGGGGATGTTATTGTCTCTAACAGGGGCGGGGATGGCTCAGCCTGTTACAGTAGGGAACTTCAGCTTCGAAGAACCGTGTACGGTCAAACTACTCGACTGGGAGAACGTACCCAACTGGAACAGCAATCCGGTGGCTACGAATTCCGGCGTGGATACTGAGGAATTCGGACGGGTTGTTACAGACGGCCAATGGCTTGGTTATCTGTGGAACGACGATCCGTCAGTCTATAATCTGACTGATCGTATAATTGCCGGCAGCGAGACATTTATTCTGACGGTTGACACCTCGAACAGCTACACGGGCGATAGTATCAGCCCGTTCTTTAAGATGACGCTCTATTATGACAACACGGGCGTCCGTGTCCCTGTCGCGTCCCAAACATTCACTTTGCCTGGGACTCGTCTCGTTATCCAATGGGGTGAATACTCTATTGAATTTAACGCCGACTCGGTCCCGGCGTCGATTGGGAAAAAGATCGGTATCGAACTGGAGAATACTACAACGTCAACCACTACGTCCTGGCTGATTATGGATAATGTGCGGCTTGAAAGATCATTGGTAAGCAATTCCAGCCCAATCAACAATACAACATTCGTCGCGGTAACCGCTAATCTCAGTTGGACGCTCGATTCCTCCGTAGATAAATGTGATGTTTATTTCGGAACCGACCCCAATATAACAGCCAATCCCAAAGTAATCGATGGGGTAAGACAGGAGAGTTACAATCCTCCGGGCGATCTCGACCCTGAGACAATTTACTTCTGGCGTGTTGATACGTATGTGGGTGAAACCCTTCACGAAGGAGACAAAATCAAGCGGGAGTTTACCACTGCGCCAGACGGTGCTCCTGAGAAAGACGTCTATTATGTGAACAGCACCTACGGAGATGACGGCGATCCGGGGACAATCAATGAACCCTGGCAGACACTGGACAAGGCGAATTCCACACTCCAGGCCGGCGATACGGTCTATGCAAGAGAGGGGATTTATACACAGGAGCAGATTAACCCGGCTAACAGCGGGACAAGCGGAAATCTGATTACTTATCAGAACTATAGCAATGAGGAAGTGATTGTTTCGGGGGGACATTGGAGGTTCCCTCTGCTCGACATTTCCGGGAATAGCTATATCAAAGTCGTCGGTATGAAATTTCGATGGCCCCGTTATCGCTGGGGAACTATCGTAGATTCCGATCATATATACATTACCGATTGCACATTCGACAAGGTGAAACCCAACATTACAGGTATGGCTTATGACGCCTATTGGATTGAAAACAGCGATCAAATATACCATACGAATTGTCTGTGGACTATGGAAGACCAGACGAGCGACACAGACGCATTCACGATGAGAACCCGCGATATGACACATAGTAAATTTGACGGCTGTACTTTTGGCGATACTGTTCATGCCGCCATAGGACAAACCGGCGGAAATGAGAGCGTAAGGAATTATGTGGTACTCAAAAATTGCGTGTCATACGGTGAATGGCATTCGCAAATAGCTATCGGAGGCGCAGCCTCACAACCCTGGCTTGTGGAAAATAACGTAATTTACAACTCTGGAAAAAGTTCACACGAACGACCATTGGCACCAAACCCGGGCGGAATACATCCGGCATTCTATATCTCCACTACCAACAGCATCATACGTAGAAATGTTTTGTACAACAACAGCACAAACTTATTCTTCAGGGCGCCTGACAATCGAGACATACCTCAAAACAACTGGGTTTATAACAATACAATCTATAACACCAACGCTAATGATTATTATCGCGATCTTGGATTAAACACGTTTTCAGGCACTTTTATATATAGTGAATCAGGAAACTCAAACAATCCAGACTGGGATATTTTAAGGGAAGTCCATATCTTAAATAATATATTCTGGAAAAGTGAGGGAGATAAACACAACCGAGATTTTTATTCGGCTAATGTGTATGGAGGTCAGGCTCCTTATGATAATGTTATCAAATACAATCTTTTTGGCGATCCGGAAAAGACAATTCAGGGTTTCTGGCAGCCGCACTGGATAAAAACAGTGGAATGGCTTGAAGATTATGAGCCGCAGTGGGTTGATAATACACATGTATTAGGACAAGACCCGTTATTTAATGCTCCGGACGACGGTTCGCCCGACTTTACGCTTCAATCCGGCTCACCGGCGATAGACAAAGGTATCTGGCTAACGACTATCACAAGCGCCACGGCAAATAATCAAACATCGATCATCCTGGAAAACGCCACGCCTTTCTATTCCGGCGCCGGTGCTCCATGGTTCATAGAAAACGAAATCGGCGATACCATCAAAACAGAAAACGGACAAGTTACCACAATCCAAAGTATCGACTACGACATTAATACTATAACTGTCAGTCCAGCTATTGACATAGTCAACGGCGAAGGTGTATCGCTCGAGTATGGCGGGGCGATGCCGGACATCGGTGCGTATGAATATTATAGCCCCGGCGAGTTGGCGGATTTGAATGATAACGGGGAAGTTAATCTTGAGGATTTTGCAGTTCTGGCCTCATACTGGATGAATGAGGATGTGTGCTCACCACCGGATTGGTGTCAGGGCGCCGATTTCGACATGAGCGGGACGGTTGATATGTTGGACCTTACATACTTCGCCGAAAACTGGCTGCGACAGACGTGGCGAGAAAGACTGTGTAACACCGTGGAAAACCCCGCGTAAAACGCGGAGCTAAATAGCTTGCCGACAGGAAAGGACAAAGAAAATGAAAATTTCAAAAACAAAATTATTTCTCGCTGTTTTTATCTCGGGTTTCTTTTTGTTTAGTTTGGTGGGAATAACGGAGGTCGGAGCATTATCTGTAGTCCCTGGACTAAAAGGGTTCGGAACAGACACACGAGCAGCTTATGGTCTTGCCCCAGGAACTAATCCAACTGTATATAAAGTGACAAATCTCAATTCATCCGGCCCCGGCTCGTTGAAGGAATGTGTTAATGCTTCAGGACCAAGAGTATGTGTTTTTGAAGTATCCGGGACAATTGAAGATGAAGGATACCTCAGGATACGAAACCCTTATATAACAATAGCAGGTCAGACAGCGCCATCACCAGGTATAATGCTTAAGGGTACAACCTTGAATATTGGAACCCACGATGTTCTTGTCCAACATCTTAGAGTCAGACCAGGTGATGAGGGTGGTGTTGATGGAGAAAACCGGGACGGGATTTCAATCGCCACTAATGACGGAGAAGGTTATAATATTGTTGTTGATCATTGTTCAGTCAGTTGGGGAATTGACGAAAATATTCAATTTTGGTACGCAGGGCTGCATGACATCACTGTCAGCAACTGTATAATCAGCGAAGGTCTTGATGACTCACTACACCCCGAAGCTCCGCATTCAAAAGGATTGATTGTTGGAAGGGATGAGGATAACTTATCTATCATCAACAACCTTTTTGCGCATAATTTCTACAGAAACCCTGTATTATACAACTCCAGGACTGTTGTAGTGAATAACCTTATTTATAATCCATGGGCTTGGGGTGTTAGTGCTTCAGGGTCTCCTGGTCTCTTGGAAATCAGTGTTGTGGGTAATGTTGTTCTTCCAGGTCTGAATTCTCGTAAGTATGTGGATTATGCCTTATCTATAGGAAATCATATATGGTCTCCCTGGTATAATGACAGTGTCGGTTCAAAGGTATATGTTTTTGATAACGATTGTGTAAAGTGTACAGAAGACCCCTGGGACGGTGTGGATGACAGGGGCGGGCTGAAGGATACAGTAAAGGTCGATTTTCCTCCTGTTTGGCCTGAAAATTTTGCAGCAAAACCCAGTTCAGAAGTTAAGGATTATGTCCTCCGTAATGCAGGTGCCAGGCCTGCTGACAGGGATTCTGTGGACTTACGAATAATCAATGATGTTTTGGCTGGAACAGGCAGGATAATTGATTGTGTAACATCAGCACCGAAATACTTTCCAACAGAATCTGTGGCAAGCGCCACTTCCAACACTGTAACCCTTGCGACCAGTGACTATAGGTACGATGACAGATTTAATGGAAAGAAGATAATAATTGTCAGTGGGAGGGGTAGTGGTCAAAGCCGGATAATCACTGATTATGACGGCGGTACAAAGATTGTTACAATCAGCACATCCTGGAATACTTTACCTGACTCAACTTCCAAATATCATATTGAGATTGATTGCTCTAAAAATGCAGGTGGTTGGCCAGTCCTCGCAGAAAATACTCGTACATTAACTCTTCCTACCAATCCTCACGCTGACGACGACAGCAACGGCTACACTAATTTAGAAGAATGGCTCCATGTGTTAGCGGCAGATGTTGAAGGTAAAGAATATGAGGAAGCCAACCTTGAGGACTTTGTTGTTCTGACGGTCTGGTGGGAGAATGAAAACGCTTGTTCGTCGCCGGGTTGGTGTAGCGGTGCCGATTTTGACATGAGCGGGACGGTTGATATGTCGGACCTTGCATTCTTTGCGAAGAGCTGGCTACGGCAGTAAACAGCGGGGGCTGGTTGTCAGGAAATGACAAGAAAGGACAAAGAAGATGAAAAAGACATTGGTTTTGGCAATTGTGGCGGGGATGTTGTCGGCAGGGGCGGATAGTGGCGGCGGAGCAGTTTATTATGTTCCTACTTCCACCACAACCGTTGACGAAGACACATTTTGCGGAGGTGGGGCTTGCACCTCAGCAGATACCATTATTATCAGAGGGGGGGCAAGAGGCGGTCTAAAGTTTCAGGACTTTGATGGGGCAGGGTCGTATATTACTATCACAAATGAAAACACGAATCCAGACTCCAGAGTTGAAATTGACGGGAGGAGTGGTTTTGGATGTTTGAGTATATCCAATTGCAAATATATTGATCTGAGGGGCAATAATGATGGTGATCTTGCGTATGGAATTAAAGTTATAAACGATATGACTTCACAGACAGCAGGTACAGTTTGGGTATATGGAGAATCTGACCATATAAAGATTAGTTACATAGAGGCAACTTGTGAGGGCAGTACAGTAATAGCTGGGATTGGTATATTTGTTTCTGACGGTAGTTTACCGCCTTCCTGGACTTTTGACACTTTTGAGATTCATCACAACTATATCCATGATACAAGATATGCGGGAATGTATTTAGGGCATAATGACCCTATAAGTTATATTAGCCCTTATAGTGCAAGGTTTTCTGTATACAACAATATTATAGAGAATGCCGGTACATACGGAATGGTTCTAAAAGGGCTTAATGGTGGCCCTAATTCTTTCTACAATAATGTCGTTGATACTACAGACGTAGTTTCTCGTCCGGATATAACAGATGAATGGAGATCTGGAATAAGAGTCCGAACCTTTGATAGCAAGTATAGTGTGGATGTGTACGATAATACAGTATTTAATACGGTAGGACCGGGGATATTGGCGGGGTCAGGCTCACACAACATCTATAATAATATTGTCTGTAACGCTGGAACAGGCGATCATGTTAGTTGGGGACATGGTATTAAATTGTACTTAGGCACCACTGGAACTAATGTCTATGACAATACAATCATCCAAGCGCATCGGTATGGAATTTATGCCGGGGGATCTGTTGTAAGCGTATCTCACAAAAGAAACCTTATCGGGGATTGCGGTTCGGGCGCAGCCGGAGGAACTAACCTAACCGAAGGAACTGGCGCAGACGCCAACATCTACCACGCTGATGTAGCTGATTTTGGTTTTAAAGTTTGGTCAGATGATGGCGATTATAGTAATGATGATTTTTCATTGGGAGACACTGAACTGACGGACCTGAATGGAGACGGGACGGTCAATCTGGAGGATTTTGCAGTTCTGGCCTCATACTGGATGAATGAGGATGTGTGCTCGCCACCGGATTGGTGTCAGGGCGCCGATTTCGACCGGAGCGGCACGATTGACCTTCTTGATCTGGCGACCTTTATCGAAAGCTGGGGCTCTGGCAGACGAATTAATTGACGGAAAAGGATAGAAAAAATGAAAAAGACATTGGTATTGGCAATTGTGGCGGGTGTATTGTCGGCGGCGGCGGATAGTAGCGGCGGATCAATTTATTATGTTCCTACTTCCACCACAACCGTTGATGGAGACACATTTTGCGGGGGGGCTGCTTGTACATCATCTGATAAGATCATAATCAGAGGGGGTGCAAGGGGCGATCTACTGTTCAAGGACTTTGATGGAAACGGCTCGTATATTACCATCACAAATGAAGACACAAATCCAGATTCCAGGGTTGTTATTACGCAAAACGGGTCTACAGCATGGGGTGTCGTTGATTTTCTAAATTGCAGCTATGTAGATTTTAAGGGCAATAACGATATTGATATTAATTATGGAATCAAAGTAATAAATAACTATGATCCTCCAGCCGCACACGCTGTTTGGATACGTGGTCAATCAGATCATATTAAAGTAGGTTATTTAGAGATTGCTTTTGATGGTGCACCTGCCGGCTGTGGAACCGGTATTTTTATTGGCGAGCATAGCCTGGACAGTACCTACACCCTTAGTGATTTTGAGTTTCATCACAATTGGATACATGACTCCGGATACGCTGCTATGTATTTAGGCAAAAATAAACCGTCTGTTGACAATGTACATTATGTAGCAAATATTTCTGTGCATGACAATCTTATAGAGGATTGTGGCGCTTACGGGATTACTCTTAAGGGCGTACACGCCGATAGTGGCGTTTGTTCAGTGTACAATAACACGGTTAAAGTTACTGGTCTTGTTCCAATTGCCGGCAGGGAGGATAGTTTCGCGCACGGTATTGGTGTTCAGTATTTTGCTGGTTCTACTTATGCAAATATCTATGATAATCGGATTGAACATACAGTAGGACCGGGTTTTAAGATTGGCGACCAGAAGCATAATGTATATAAGAACCTGATTCTTGGATGTGGGACAGGAAATGCAGAAAAGTGGGGTCATGGCATAATTACATATCAAAGCACATATGATGCCCATATTTACGATAATATAATTATACAGCCTAAACGATACGGAATTTATGCCTTAGGTCCCACTCGAAGCGTTACTCTATCCAGAAATTTAATAGGTGATGCAGGATTAGGAGAGTGGAATGAAATGGAATCCGGCGATGTCACAGAAAGCACCGGAGATGATGCGAATATCTATCATGCTGATGTAGCTGATTTTGGTTTTAATGTGTGGTCAGATGATGGCGATTATAGTAATGACGATTTTTCATTGGAAGACACTGAACTGGCGGACCTGAATGGAGACGGGACGGTCAATCTGGAGGATTTTGCCATTCTGGCCTCATACTGGATGAATGAGAATGTATGCTCGCCGCCGGGTTGGTGCGGAGGTGTCGATTTCGACCGGAGTGGCACGATTGACCTTCTCGATCTGGCGACCTTTGTCGAAAGCTGGCTCTGGCAGTAAACAACATAGGCTGAAGTTCATCCTACACGGTTAAAAAAGATGAGTTTTATTCCCCGATTGACATCTGGGGCTGGTTGTCAGAGAATTTCAGGACAGGACAAAGAAAATGAAAAAGACATTGGTTTTGGTCATTGTAGCGGGGATGTTGTTGGCAGGGGCGGGGATGGCAGAGTCCATCACTGTCATTCCTAATCCTCACGTGGTGGTGAATAGCGGGGGAACATCAGAAAATAAATTCACAAACACATTTCTATATCGCATTGGTGCGGCATTCACCCCACAAGATGTCATAGACGTCCACAAATATGACCTGATTGCAGTGCAGGGTTTCAGATGGGCACAAGTGAATGGAGATACATGGGGGGAACTTAAGAAACTCAACCCTAATATTTTAATATTCCCTTATTACGGTTCGCATAGTAATGATAATCATGACGATAAGACAAATCCATATAAGAGCGGTATGGGGCGATGGAATATTTCACGCGGGCACTCGATGGGGAACACCAACACCGATAATCCAGACTTGTTTTATCTAACCAGTAGTGGCAATCGTATCAGTGCCGGTCCGGCATGGCCACGTTCGTGGGTACTGGATTACGGCGATCCCAAGGTACATCAATACTGGCTCGAAGCATACATTACAGACAATGTGAACAAGCCATGGGAAGCAGATGGTGTTATGCTCGATACCGTTCCTATAAGGTTGACGGGGTTGGACGGAGTTCCAACAGGATATTTCGATGCAAAGTGGCAGACGGATATGCAAAGTTATCTCAATGCACTATCTCAAGAACTCGCTAACCACAACAAAATTATCTGGGGGAACACAGGCGTTATAAAAACACAAGATGATATTGACGCATACATCGGCCTTGATAACATCAAAAACCCGATATACATGGGTAATTCCGAAGGCGCGTTTGTTTCTGGTTGGGGCAGAGGCGATTGTCAGTTTGTTGCAGAGCGTGTCTGGCTAAAACAGGTTGAGGTAAGCAGGCATATCCACCACATGAAATATGGTATGCAATCGTTTGTCAAACATGAAAGAAGCGGGTTTGAGCATAGTAATACCGGCACAGATAATTATAGTAAGTCGGTAACAGTGAAGGACGCTCTCTGGTACGGGCTTTGCTCTTATCATCTTGGTAAAAACACAGTTGACAATAACACATATTTTAGTTTTACAGCAAATACTTATTCTGATGCTGTATATTATGATGAATACGATATCGATCTTGGTAATGCGATTGATACATTCAAAGTAACGAATATCAGCGGCAATAATATCTACTACCGCGAATTTGAAAAAGGATATGTTTATGTCAATCCCACCAGAAATAATGTTTTAAATATCCCTTTGTCGGAAACCTGCAAACAGTTAACTCATACTAATTTTAAAAACGATCCTGCTACAATTTCAAATACCACCACCATTAATTTAGTATCGCACCGAGGAACATTTTTATTAAAGAGCGACGGAAAGGTCAACCTTGAGGACTTTGCCGTTCTGGCAGCCTGGTAGAATGATGAAAACGCATGTTCGCCGCCGGATTGGTGTCAGGGCGCCGATTTCGACTGGAACGGCACGATTGACCTTCTTGATCTGGCGACCTTTATCGAAAGCTGGCTATGGCAGGCGAATTGATTGACAGGAAAGGATAGGAAAAGTGAAAAAGATATTAGTTCCGGCAATTACGGCGGGGATGCTGTTGGCAGGGGCGGCAATGGCGGAATCCATCACGGTAGGGAACTTCAGCTTCGAGGAGCCGTGTACGGTCAAATTACTCAACTGGCAAAACGTACCCAACTGGAACAGCGATACGACGGCTACGAATTCGGGCGTGGATAATGTGGCAAGCGGATATGTTGTTACAGACGGCCAATGGTTTGGTTATCTGTGGAACAACGACCCATCGGTCTATAATCTGACCGACTATACAATTTCGGCAGGCGCTCTATTCATCCTGACAGTTGACGCCTCGGCCGGCTACACAAGCGATGGTAAAAGCCCGCTCTTTAAGATGACGCTCTATTACGACAATTCCGGCAGCCGTGTTCCTGTTTCATCCCATACGTTTGTCTTGCACGGAACCAACGATCATATTATTCAAGATGAATACTCCATAACATTTACGGCCGACTTAACACCGGCGTCGATCGGGAAAAAGATCGGTATCGAGTTAGAGAATACCGCAGCATCAACACTTACGTCCTGGCTGCTTATGGATAACGTGCAGCTTGACAGATTATTGGTAAGCGATCCCAGTCCGGCCGACCATGATACATTCGTCTCGGTAACAGCGAACCTCAGTTGGACGCTCGACCTTTCCGTAAATAAATGTGATGTTTATTTCGGAACCAACGCCGATGTAACAGCCAATCCCAAAGTAATCAATGGGGTAAGACAGGAAAGTTATAATCCTCCAGGTGATCTCGACCCGGAGGCGATCTACTTTTGGCGAGTCGATACTTACGTAGGCGAGACTCTCTACGAAGGAGACAAAACCGAGTGGGAATTTGCCACGGCGCCGTTGGGAAGTCCGCAGGAAAACGTTTATTACATAAACGGCACCTACGGGGCCGACAGCAATCCGGGCACCATAAATGAACCCTGGCAGACTATAAGCAAGGCAAATTCCATACTCCAGGCCGGTGATACGGTCTATATAAGAGGAGGATATTATATTGACCAGCCAATAGACCCTGACGGTACCGGCAACAGCAATAACCCTCTGGCTTATGTAGCCTATGCGGGAGAAACGCCCATCATAAGAGGAATGGGGACTCATTTGGCAGAGTTGGGTTATAATTCACAGATTGCTTTGATAAATAAGGAATATATTACTTTAAGTGGAATTTCTATGCATGAGCCCAATAGGCGCTGGTTTCATATAAAGGGGTGCAGCCACATAACCTTTGACAAAATGGTATTCGATTATGCAAAAACATATTCCCAATATTGTTTAAGTCGCGTAGAAAATAGTTCAAACACGCAGTTTATTGATTGTTCGTGGGACTCAAAGATTGCTGAGGACTCAGATAAACAAAATGATTTTCTTGGTATAAAGAACTCGCAAAGAACATTATTTCTCAGGTGCGACTTTGCTGATGTATCACATAATCCTGTATATCACAGCGATTCAGATCCATACGGCACAAAGATGTATGTGGTCTTTAAAGATTGCACTGTAACAAATAAGTGGAGACACGGACTGGGAAACTGGTTTGATTTTCAATTGATTGACAACTGTACATTTGCCGGCGTGGGAAGGATGAATGATAAGTGTCCTTGCTTCGCTGACAGAAATCGTGGGACACCTGCCATATATGTGGGGTCAAACAGGTATTCAATCATAAGGAATAATGTAATCTATAACTGTGATAAAGGGATAAACCTGAGAGGAGGCCCGTATGGCGACAGCGAATTCAATGCAATATACCACAACACAGTGTACAATGCAGACGGCTGTGATGGCAACGATCAACCAATCAAGGGAATTTCCTTTTACAGCGAATCAAATGGATATGGTTTGTATCACCATCTTATAATCAATAACATCTTCTGGAAATCCGAGCATGCCAACCAGGTACGGGCATTTTCCTATAGCGACCCACTCGCTCCACCAATGGATAATATCATTTCATATAATATTATCGGTAATCCTTCAAAAGAGAGCGGCATCAGGTGGCAGGTTCCTTATGTAGGAGCGACACTTGCATGGCAGGAAGCGAACAGTAATGACGGATGGGCAGATAATCTTATAAAGCCCGGAACGGAGAGTTCTCCTGACCCGCTTTTTGTTGATGATAATACAGACTCGCCTGACCTTAATCTGCAGCCAGGCTCTCCTGCAATTGACAGTGCCAGATATATGACACTTGCTGACGGTTCCGGAAGCAATAGTGTGAATTTGAAGTGTGATGATGTCTTCTGGGCCTTCTCAGGGCCAAATCCTCCATGGAACATAATTTATCCTGACATTCAAGCGGACAGAATTTATTTTCAGCAATCAGACACTGCATGGGTAGAAAGAACAGTTGTTGGAATTGATCATAATACAAAAACAATAACTCTCGACACTCCCACGTCATGGAATGATAACACCCCTGTTTATTACAAAAAGTTTAATGGCAATGCGCCAGACATCGGGGCGTATGAATTCACCAGCGTAGCGCAGTCGCCAATCGACCAAACCGACTGGAGCCTTGTGTATGTTGACAGCGAAGAGACGCAAGCTGAACAGGATGGTCATGCAGTGAATTCGTTCGACGGCGACCGGATACCTTCTGGAGTACAGCGTGGTACAACATCGACCCTGCCCCGCCCCATCCTCATGAAATACAGATCGACTTGGGCGACTTTTATGATATTTGCGGATTCAGGTATCTGCCTCGGCAGGATGAAGAGCCGGGCAGCGAAAACGGTATGATAGATGAATATGAATTTTATGTCAGCGGCGACGGTGATAATTGGGGAATAGCTGTCGCAAGCGGAACTTTCGCCAATGACAAGACGGAGAAATCGGTTTCGTTTGATCACATACTTGGCCGATATGTCCGCTTGAGAACCATTTCGGAGGTGAACGGTAATCCATGGACGACTATGGCGGAGCTGAATATTTTGGCTGTTCAGCCGGACTCGGACATAAATGATGACGGTAAAGTTAATCTCGAAGACTTTGCCGTACTGGCGGTCTGGTGGGATGATGACGGTGGCTGTGTGGAGCCGGATTGGTGCGAAGGTGCCGA
>Ga0255419_10212_pt1 | contig 12790 bp, 15 predicted proteins | sample ANMaggSeSYBR02J3_FD_182658 | JGI IMG/M metagenome (GOLD analysis project Ga0255419, IMG submission 182658) | Sediment cell enrichment communities from methane seep in Santa Monica Basin, California, United Staets - ANME aggregate JGI... | ecosystem: Environmental > Aquatic > Marine > Cold seeps >...
TACGGCAACAATTAGAATGAGAGGGAGAAGTAAAATGGTATATGTAACAGGTTTTCGATGTTTCAAGTGCGGCAAGCACCATCTACCGGGTGAGATAGAGAGCAAACCAATCCCCAGATGTTCTAAATGTAACTCCGGACTGGATGCGGAGTATGATTATGATTCTATAAGGAAGTCCCTCCTTACCGACCCGTTCAAACGGGCGAGCCCCACGCACTGGAAATACTGGGCGTTCTTGCCTGTGAAGGACCTGTCCCATATCATTACCATGGGCGAGGGGGGCACGCCCCTGCTTGAGAACAATTCGCTTACCAGGGACATAGGATGCAGGCGGTTGATGGTGAAATACGAGGCTATGAACCCCACAGGCTCTTTTAAGGATCGGGGCTCGTCCCTGGAGATCACCAAGGCGATGGAGTATGGAAAGGAGAAGGTGGTATTGGCCTCTACAGGCAATATGGGTGCTTCGGTGGCGGCATATGCTGCTTTTGCCGGGCTTGAATGCATTGTATTTGTGCCTAATATTGTGGCTTCGGCCAAGATCAAGCAGATAAGGGCGTACGGGGCTGATATTCGGTTCGTGGATGGCGATTACTCACTGGCGATGAAGCAGGCCGAGGACTATGTGATAGCCCATAGGGATTCGTTCCTCACAGGCGATTATCCCTGGAGGGGAGAGGGTACCAAGACCGTAGGCTTTGAGATAGCTGACCAGTTATACTGGCGGGTGCCTGATGTGATTGTTGCACCTATAGGTAACGGGACTCTTATCTGGGGTATTTACGAGGCCTTCATAGACATGTACGAGGTGGGTGTCATTGAGCGCAAACCGACTTTTATAGGTGTACAGGTTGAGGCCTGCCGCCCTGTTGTGGATGCCTGGGAGAAGAATTCCAGGGAGATCATTCCTGTGGAGGACCCTGAGACTGTTGCTACTGCCATTGCCTGTGGTGACCCTATTGACGGGCTGGGGGCTTTGCGTGCCATAAGGGAGACCGGGGGGCAGGCTGTGAGTGTTTCTGATGATGAGGTGATCGAGGTGCGGGATTTTCTGGCTGGGCATGGTATTTTTGTTGAGCCGAGTGGTGCGGTGGCGTATGCTGGAGCGCGGCGGGTGTCCGGGGAGCTGGAGGGTAAGACTGTGGTGTGTATGGCTACGGGGCACGGGCTAAAGGATATGTGGGGGATTGAGTGAGGTGGGGCAGTGGAGTGTTTGCAGGCTTTGAGGTATATTGTCCGGAGTATGTGACTGCAAAATGGGGAGCATGCTCAAGTTGGCGAAAAGATTCAATTATTTTTACATTAATAATAAGCGAGTCTTTTATAAAATCATTACAAAATCTATGTTCATGAATATTTAAAAAAAAATAAAATTAGCATAACCTCATCCACCAATTTACCAGCCAATCTGCCCCCCTTCTGTCATTAACTTCCTACCGAGTCTGATGCGCTCAATTACTGGCGTGAGGAGTGGATGGAGGGTCGGGGCAACGCCATGGTTGTTAAACTATATTAAATATTCATTGCGGTGGACATAATTTCAGGGTTGCATCATCTGTGTATATCGAATTAGTGCCGCCTCTGATAGTTAAAATATAAAATTTAAGTTATAGCGTATGGCGAATTTATACAAACTTGCCTTAAAAACTCCGTACCAATTACTACGAGTTGGTTGCTAATTATTGTGTAAACCATGCCGTCGGACCTGATATACTGCTTTTAAACCACACAGGACACCGAGTGCACAGAGCATTATTACCATTTTCTGTGTACCTCTTTTCCCTCTGTTATTGGTAATGATTTGAATACAACATCATGCGCCATAAATCCAATAAACAATCACATCAATCACACACCAAAATATACCTACACATCAATCAAACAAAATCCTTATCTAATCTAAGCATTATCAATTACCAAAACAATGGTGACAATAATATGCAGATACTACTCATCCATTCAGACCATATCGAATACCATGTTAAGAAAAAGACCCCGGTAGCAGAAACGATAGATGAAAACATGCACCATGGCAGCATGGACGAGGCACTGACCGTCTTTATCGCTGTGGAAAAAGCAGATGAAACCGACCCGAAAAAGGCAGTTGCCGCTTCAATTGATGAAATAAAGAAAGTAGCAGGCCAGGTCAAAGCAGAGAATATCATGCTCTACCCCTATGCCCACCTGAGCAGTTCCCTGTCATCACCCAAGGTGGCAGTACAGGTCCTGAAAGATATGGAAAATGCACTGAAAGGTGAATATAATGTCAAACGGGCACCTTTCGGGTTCTACAAGGCATTCGAGATAAAATGTAAAGGCCACCCACTGTCAGAACTTTCCAGGACCATCCGGGTAGATGGCGAAGCGACACCGGACGGTGCCGCATCCGCAGTATCCACAGCACCTGCATCCAGGAAGGAAGAAGTAATAAGCGAGGCCATCAAGGCAGAAGAAAAGGCCAAGTCCTACTGGCACATCCTGACCCCGGACGGAGAGCTGCACTCATTTGATGATTTTAATTTCACAGGACACGATAACCTGCGCAAGTTCAAAGACTACGAAGTGTCCAAGAGCAGGGCCGTGGACCGCACACCGCCCCATGTGGAACTAATGCGGCGGCTTGAGATTGCGGATTATGAGCCAGGCAGCGATAGCGGCAATATGCGTTTCTATCCCAAGGGAAGGCTTATAAAGAGCCTGCTGGAAACCTATGTGTTGGACCGCACGGCAGCTATGGGTGCCATGGAAGTGGAAACTCCACTCATGTATGACATGAACCATCCCACGCTAAAGAAATACCTGGACCGGTTCCCTGCACGCCAGTACACGATCGAAGCCGACAAGAAGAGCCTCTTTTTGCGTTTTGCAGCATGTTTCGGCCAGTTCCTGATGAACCATGACATGACCATCTCTTACCGCGACCTGCCCTTAAAGATGATCGAGATGACTCGGTACAGTTTTCGTAAGGAGCAGAGCGGAGAACTTGTTGGGTTGCGGCGACTGCGGGCCTTTACCATGCCTGATATGCATACTCTGGCGTCTGATATGGAGCAGGCCATCATAGAGTTCGGCGAGCAGTATAATATGTGTATGAGTGTGCTGGACACCATGGGGCTGGATCTGGAGGACTATGAGGTTGCGATACGGTTTACCAGGGACTTCTATGAGGAGAATAAGGAGTTCATTACCGAACTTGCCCGTGTGGTTGACAAGCCCGTGCTTGTGGAGATGTGGGATGAGAGGTTCTTTTATTTCGTGCTGAAGTTCGAATTCAATTTCATCGATGCCCTGGACAAGGCCAGTGCCCTGTCCACTGTGCAGATAGATGTGGAAAATGCAGAGAGGTATGACATCAATTATATCGACCGTCAGGGTGAGGCACAACGGCCTACAATCCTGCACTGCTCGCCAAGCGGTGCCATCGAGCGTATTATCTATGGCCTGCTTGAGAAGCAGTATATGCGGACACAGGCGGGCGGAGTGCCTATACTGCCGATATGGCTGTCTCCGACCCAGGTAAGGGTAATTCCAGTGACTGAGCGGCATATGGAAGCGGCCCTGGAAGTGGAGCAAATGCTGGGCTGCAGGGTGGATATTGATGACAGGGCCGAGACTGTGGGTAAAAAGATACGGGATGCAGGTATGGAATGGATTCCGTATGTTGTCGTGCTGGGTGATGAGGAATTTGCATCAGGCGATCTTAGTGTAACTGTCCGTTCTGAGAGCCAGCCTAAAAAGCCCAAGCAGGTGAAGATGAAGGCATGGGACCTGTCTGCCAGGGTGCAGGCCGAGATTGCAGGGTTGCCGTATAAGGGTCTGGCACTGCCGGTATACTTGTCAATGAGGTCCAAGTTTTTGTAGATGGAAAGGCTTTTAATTGATTAACGAGTACAAAAGGCAACACAACTCAGGTTTTATTGCGGGACAGTAGGGTAGCCTGGCCGATCCTCGAGCGTTTGGGGCGCTTGGACTGCGGTTCGAATCCGCGCTGTCCCACTTGATATTTTTCTGTCTGCTATTTTGGGAATGTGCCGGGAATAAGCAAGGTAATTGCAGAAACAGTATTTACCAAATTGCATGCACCAAAAGCTTATAAGTTGTAAGGTGGTTAAGGGATGAACCGATAACAGTTATCATATAATACAAAAAATTTTCGTAATTCACAATTTCAATCGGAGGATTATCATCAATGGGACAAAGACCAGCTAAGACGTTCAGGAATTATAATAGCAGGAGAGCATATACTCGCAGGAAATACATGGGCGGAGTGCCGGGTAGCAAAGTCGTACATTACGATATGGGTAATGTAAAAGGTGATTTCCCCATAAAAGTTTCCCTGGTGGCAAAGGAGGCATGCCAGATCAGGGATTCCGCACTGGAAGCGGGTAGGATCACGGCCAACAGGTTGCTTGTTAAGAACCTGGGTGTGCAGAACTTCCATGTTAAACTCAGAGTACACCCGTATCAGGTAATAAGGGAAAACAAACAGGCAACCGGTGCCGGAGCTGACAGGGTCAGCCAGGGTATGCGCCAGGCATTCGGAAAGGCAACAGGAATTGCCGCCAGGGTAAGGGCAGGACAGAAGGTCTTTACCATATCTGTAGACAAGGAAGGTTTTCCGATAGCTAAGGATGCTCTAAGACGCTGCGGCCATAAACTTTCCACACCTGTGAGTATTGTAGTGGATGAAGGGCAGAAACTTATCAACTGATTCGTTATTTGATCAGAAGCAAAATTAAAAGTGGTAAATATGGGAGAATATGAAGCTTATTTGGACAGGGCGTACGAGAAACTACCCGATATCATAACCACTGACGAACGGTTCGTAATCCCCGAACCCAGGATATTCTCAGAAGGTAAAGCTACCGTACTTGAAAACTTTGGCCAGATAGCTGATGTACTTAACAGGGATCCTGACCACTTGATGAAAGCCCTTACAAGGGAACTGGGAACAGCAGGTAAGATCGACGGACAGCATGCAGTATTCCAGGGTAAGTTCATGGCAGATGCAATTTCCGAACAGATTAATTCTTATGTTGAAGAGTATGTTAAATGCTCGGAATGCGGCCGGCCCGACACCAAACTGGTCAAGGCCGAACGTGTACTGATGCTTCAGTGTGATGCATGCGGGGCTCACCGACCTGTCAGGAAAAGAAGGGCAAGGGTCGAAGCTAAGAGGGATGCTCTTGAAGAAGGCGAGGAATATGAGTTCAAGATAGAGAGCGTGGGTTCCAAGGGCGATGGTGTGGCAAAGGTGGATAAGTACATCGTATATGTTGCAGGAGCATCCAAAAAGGAGATCGTCAGGGCAAAGGTCAAACGTATTTCCGGTACTGTGGTATTTGCCGAACCTGTAAGGTAGCATTATACCCTCTACTCAGGCCAGTAGCGGGCCGCACACGTATGAAGCCCTGCGGGTTCCATACGTGGACTAATCTACTATAGCCAGTAGCAGGCCTGTGACGTATGGTGCTTTCGGCACTATACGTCGGAAATATATGCTAATACATACATAATACATACAAAGGGGCTGTGGCCTAGTCAGGAATGGCGACGGGCTCCAGCGGATAAAATGATGAGCAACGGGTCTACTGAGACCAGCCCGACGGGGTCGGTCAGTGAGGAGCCGTTGGAGCACTGATTTGGTGTTCTCCTTGAATTCTTCAAGGGTTCGGAGAGACCCGTCGATCGTGAGTTCAAATCTCACCAGCCCCATCCTTTTTATTTTTTTATGGTATATAAAGTATAAAATTCTCCCCAAATCTTGCAGATAAGAACTGCTGCTATAGCTATGATTCCCAGCAAGAATATGTACCGGATTTACATCGCGCATATCTTGCATCTACTCGTCGAACCCAAGCAGCCATTTCCAGATAGAAATAAACGTTATCCCGTCTTCGAATTTATCAACATTCCTTGTAAGCAGGATTGTTCGTTCATGCACATACCCCACATCCCCTATGCCCCACCTACTATTTACACATTAAGGCATTGTCCTTTAATTTCAGACAAGTATAAATATATAAACACATAGCGCCATCAATTATAACATGAAATCAGGTGTTCGCGATATTATCATCATAGTGCTTTCAATTGTACTGGCGATAGTTATTGGGCCATATATCGTGAAACTGGTTGGTGAGGTCATCAGGATATTGGTTATAATCGTGCTGGCGTACATACTTTTCATTGTTTTGAAACAATTGACAAAATAATACTGGGATAGATTTAATAACAGCCCGACCAATTGGAAAATCGAGGAATAAAACTTGCGTTCAATCCAGCGTGTAAATAAGAAAACCAGTACTAAGTCCCACAAAGAACGTGTGGAAGACGGGGCACGGTACGTAGTGTTAAAACCGGCCGGATACCCGTTACGAAGTCAGCTTCATGAATATCCCGAGATGTCTGAAACCAATGTTTTCGAGTTTTATGCCCGTGAGCAGTGGAGTGGTATAGTGGTAGAGTCAGGTGAATATCTATTTGACCGCAGGATGTTCCCTGATTTTGCGTTCAAGGTAATAGATGTAGTACCCGAAGGTAGTGTTATAAGCAACTCTACTATGTTTGTAATTGATGAAATCAAGACAGAAGAGTTAGTACCTGAGATATTCAGCGAAATAAATTTCAAAGATGTGATCGGCCAGGAGGGGGCCAAACGTAAGTGCAGGCTTATAATGAAGTTCCTTGACGATCCTGATGGTTTTGGCAACTGGGCTCCCAGGAATGTACTCTTCTACGGCCCCTCAGGAACAGGCAAGACCATGCTTGCAAAAGCACTGGCAAATGAATCCGAAGTACCCATCATTCCAATAAAGGCCACACAACTTATCGGTGAGTTCGTGGGTGACGGTGCCAGGCAACTGCACTCACTATATGACAGAGCCGAAGAACTGGGACCCTGCATAATTTTCATTGATGAACTGGATGCCATTGCCCTGGACAGGCGTTTCCAGGAGTTAAGGGGTGATGTGATAGAGATCGTCAATGCACTGCTTACAGAGATGGACGGCGTGGAAAAGCGGGAAGGAGTATGCACTATAGCTGCCACAAACAGGGTAGAGACCCTGGATACTGCCGTAAGGAGCCGCTTCGAGGAGGAGATCGAGTTCATCATGCCGGATAAGGATGAAAGGCTGGCCATACTCAATTCTAATATATCAACCTTCCCTATTGCACTGGAAAGTGATGTAAATATCAAGTTGCTTGCCGAACGGACCCATGGTATGTCGGCCCGTGACCTTGTCGAAAAAGTGTTGAAGACCGCCCTTCATGCCGCCATTATCGAGGACAGCCAGGTAACGAACCAGCACCTTGACGATGCTATCAAGAGAGTAGAGGGTTCAAGTATTTTCAAGAACTCTGATGAAGGAATGTTCAGATAGGGCAGATGAAACAAAGACAACTGGAGATACTTTTAGAACAGGTGGCAGTCTTTGAGTCACCATCACCGTCCCTTGAACAGTACACTACTCCGGCAGGTATTGCTGCCGAACTCCTGTATTTTGCCTTGATGAGGGGTGACCTTGTGGATACTGTTTATGACCTGGGATGCGGGACCGGTATCCTGGCTATTGGTGCAGCCCTGGTGGATGCACCCAATGTTGTTGGATTTGATATAGACATGAATGCATTAATGACGGCCAGGCAAAGTGCAAAAAAGCTGAGCGTGGATGTGGAGTTCGTATGCTCCAGTATCCAGGATGTGCCTGGCAGGGTCCACACTGTGATCATGAACCCTCCTTTTGGTGCACAGGTAAGGGGGAATGACAGACCATTTTTAGTTCGGGCGCTTGAAGTGGCGGATGTGATATATTCCATCCACAATGAAGGAAGTTATGAGTTCATCAAAAAGTTCATAAGTCCTGCGGTCATTGCAGACCGATATAAAGTCGGTTTTCCTTTAAAACGAACTTTTAAGTTCCACAAAAAGGATATTGAAGTTGTTAATGTAGAAATATACCGTATAGAAAACCGATCCTGATTGGAATACAATTACCAGCTAACCTTTATTGAAAATAAGATTGGTCAAGGATGTCTGGACATCAAAATCACATAAGAGGGATTATCATTAGAATTAAGAGGAAAAAGTCAGTATCACGCAGGAAATTGGGAACAACTACTACTGCGGTAGATATGGAAGTACAGGAAGAGGTTTCCAGTGAAGATGAAGAAAAAATTGAAGAAGTAAAAACGGTAGAAGAAGTAGAAAAGATGGAAGAGGTAGAAAAGATGGAAGAAGAATCCATTGAGGTCACTGAAAATCCGAAAATTCCAGCGAAACCTGCAGAGGTGCAGGAAACCAGGGAGTTCGTACTACCGGGGGATATGATCGGGACAGCAGAGGAATTCATTTCCAATAATAATACTTTCAAATATGGTGGGAATATATATTCTTCGGCCACTGGCCAGGTCAACATCAACAACAAAACCCGTGCCATTTCAGTGGTTCCAAAGACTGATATACCGCCCATGATAAAAAATGGTGACGTGGTCATAGGTCGCGTGAATGACCTCAGGAGTTCGGTGGCCCTTGTGGAGATTGCCATGATAGAAGGTAAAGGCGAGAGGGAAATTGTTAATAATCAGCCCGCAGTCATACATGTGTCCAATGTAAAGGACAGTTATGTTAAGTCACTGGACTACGAGTTCAGCCCCTTTGATCTCGTCAGGGCAAAGGTAATTGACGTGAAGTCTATGAGGCTGAGCACATCCGGTAACAATTTAGGTGTGATCAAGGCGTACTGCAGCAAGTGTAATGTTAGCATGGAAAAACAGTCAAATAACGGCAATAAGGGTAGTAAGTTGAAATGTCCTGTCTGCGGGAATATTGAATCGAGAAAGCTGGCTGCGAATTATGGCAATTTTTCCACATGAGGGGATGGAAGATGAAACTTAAAGTTATTGATAAAACAGATACTGAGATCAGGATTGAGATCGGGGACGAAAGTCATACATTACTGAACAGTTTGAAGACACTGCTGCTGAGTGACCCCAGGGTGGAACTGGCAACTTACCATATTGAACATCCTACCATCACCGAACCTATCCTGTATGTAAAAACAAAGGATGTGGACCCTATCGTTGCCATAAAAGAGGCATCCGACAGGCTTGTTGAGGTCTTCGAAGAGTTCAAGAACGTTTTTAACAATAAAGCCAGCATGTAGACCATGCACATCAAGCCCGAGATAAGGATTCTTGGTATTGACGATTCATCACTGCATACCGACCGGGTGATGATCGTTGGTGCTGTGTTCAGGGGGGGCGAGTGGCTGGACGGTGTGCTGCGCTCCCACATCACCAAAGACGGCACTGATGCTACTGATACTATAATCAGTATGGTGACAAATAGCAAGCATTTCGGGCAGGTAAGGGTGCTGATGCTGGATGGCATCACCTATGCAGGTTTTAATGTTGTTGATATTACGGTAGTATTTGAAAAAACCGGTATTCCCGTTATCGTGGTGATGCGTGACTATCCTGACCTTGACCGCATCCGGGCTGCCCTGGAGCACCTGCACGACCCCGAGCCCAGGTGGAAGGTTATAAAACGGGCGGGCGAGATACATGAGGTTGTGACCCACGATGGTGAAAAACCGGTCTATTTGCAGCACTGTGGTATAGAGCTGGAGGATGCCAGGGAGATCGTGCGGATGTCCTCTACTCACAGCAATATCCCGGAACCCCTGCGGGCGGCGCATCTTATTGCCACTGGTATCGTGTGCGGGGAATCCACAGGTAAGGCGTGAAGCCGTGAGCTTGTATCGTGAGTTTGGGCGCATCCTTGGCATCGTGACCTTGACATTTATTTATCTTCCACTTCAAATTGTAAAACATCCAGGAACCAGTATCCGTCTTGCAGTATATTCTTGCTATCCACGATCTTCAACCTGTGCTTGAATAGCGGACCGTCAATGACAAAGGTGTGGAACTCACCGCCCTCGCCGCATGGGTCAATGGCACTGTTGTACCTGCGAAGGTCTCTTGCAAATTTGTGATCTATGGGGCGTCCCAGCCACTCTTTGCCAAGCAGACCGCCTTTAACACTTACTATTATGGTTTTAAACCCGGCATCTACCAGGTCTGATATGATCTGCTCAGAATCACGCATCCACAACGGCATTATTAGCTTTACACCCAGGTCATTGCATATTCTGTCCACGAGGTTGTTATGGGTACGGATATGACCGAACACTGCGCCTTCTATTGCCGCATTGTTGTCGTTTAATTCCTTTACAACTTTCTTGAATTCCTGCTCATAGGAAATAAAGTCTGTCAGTATTGAAGGGATTCCAGTGGCTTGCATCTGAGCAGACAGGAGTTCCGGATTGATGGTATGGGAGCCTTTCATTTTTGCGTCCCTGAAATTCAGGAGATAAGTTATATTGAAACCGTCTGACATGGCCTGGTAGCATGAAAGGCAGCCGTCCTTCCCGCCGGTCCATGAAACCACGACCTTGGCTTTTTGTTTGGGTTCTAAGGTGGTTATGGAATTCATTTTTGAGGTATGATCGATATTTATAAAATGTTACTGATAAATAAGAACCGGATAAAAGAAATCCTCTTAGTCATATATCAGCATTTGATCAGTTACTTCAAAATATTTATCAGCAGCTGAGATCAACTCAGGTCTTGTATTTTCAATAAATGATACGATTTCGACTTTTACGCCTTTAGATTGAAGTGCATAGACAAGTGGTACAAAGTCACTATCGCCTGTGAGTATTACCATAACATCCACTTTATCGGCAAGCGAAAAAGCATCGATTGCAATTTGCATATCCCAGTCTGCTTTGATGGAACCGTCAGGAAGTCTTCTGGGTGTTTTGGATTTTACTTCAAAACCAAGATTTTCCATAAATTGAACAAACTTGGACTGGTCTATTCCTTCGGGCGAGACGTTGTATATGATTGCCCTGGTAATTTCCCTTGATACCATTGAGTCTATGACTACACTATAATCCGGCTTTGCGCCCCTTGCTTTTGCTGATAAGTATATGTTCTGTCCATCGATGAGGATGGCTGTTCTTTGTCTGAATTTGTTTTCATCTTTTTGATACATAGAAATGCCTGAGTTGTTTATATTCCCCTTACTAATTTATACTTTATGTATCGGTTTGATATTCATTCTATAAAGCAGGTATTGGGTAATGACATGCCTGTATGTGATGTGATAAGGATATTTGTGTAAGTAGAGAGAACCACAGAACAATGAATGGCACTTTTCAGTTGTGGATATGATTGAAAATCAATCCCTACCCAGCGACCGTGCAAACTCTATGCTGCCACAAACCTTCCCCTGGAAATTAACAATGGTAGCCGAAACTTCCCCGTCCTCAATCATCAGTTCGGCCGCACTGGGCTCGGACTGTCTGGGCGAAGTGGGGCTGCCCGGGCATAATAGAGTGATGTCCCCGCTTTTGTGCAGCCTGGGCCTGTGGATGTGCCCGAAGATCAGCAGGTCAACCTCTAATTCCCTGGCAAGATAGTCCAGTCCTGTCATATCAACTACTGAGAGCTGGCCCCGGTGTGTCACACCGATACGGATACCTTCAGCCTCGAAGATGGTATGCTCTGGTAGCAGATGCCTGATCTCCCGGGAGTCTGTGTTACCTGCCACACCCACCAGATTGTTGATATCCTGCAATTCATTATAACACTGGAGGGATACGAAATCCCCTGCATGAACTATCATATCGGAAGAAGCCAGCATATCCAATAGGGGACGGGGCAATATTTCGATGGGCTGACCTGGTCTTAAATGTGTGTCAGAGATAACAGTTATTTTCATGAATGGATAATTCACATACAATTTGATAATACTTACCACTGGAAAATATCCACCGAACAGGGGTATGAACAGGGGTTTGTAATACCTGCATCAGGATAGCCCAACTTTTTGTAGTCTGGTAGTTTAAAGAAAAAATGCAATAATTTTTTATATTATGGCATTATTATACAACTATGGTAACACAATATACAATATATGTATTACTAATTGCTATTACTACATGGATGGGTGTTAACATGAAAGAAGATGTAAAGGAAAGTTCTGAAAGCAAATGGGATACTTTGAACCAGACGTTTGTAATTAATCAATTGGTCAATCAGGCATATGGTGAGATATATGAACATAAGGCAGATCCCTGGAAAGTTTATATGACAAAATGCAAAATGCTGTGCCAGATTGAAAATCCCTCAATGTATAATTACTATATCAAGAACTGTACGACAAATTAGAGCGTCTTGAAAAGCAAATAATGGCAAGGCATTTAAGTCTGTAACAATTCCAATTGTATAATTTTTGTAGGTGATAACATGAATCTGTCTCTAACCCAGGAAAAAATATTGTCAAATTTAATTTACCTCTATAATAAGAACGATAGACCACTTCAGGCATCAGAAGTTGCACAAACCACAGGTCTAAATGTTGGAACAATCAGAAATCATATGCAAATCCTGAAAATGTTGAAAATGATTAAAGGGATAACCGGCCCCAGAGGTGGCTATATTCCGATAGCAAAAGCATTTGAAAGATTTTCATCGAATAATAAATCAAATCTCACTATGCACCTGAATAAAGCAAAATTAGAAGATGTTACAATCTGTGAAATCAGGTTAAATCCCCAAGACAATTCCACTTATTCAGGTTCGATAAAAATAATTGGAAATATGGAAAATTTCAATGTAGGGGATACCGTTACTATTCAAACACCGACCAATAATAACACTATGATCAAAGGAATCATCACTGGGAGAGATTTTAATACCAACACATTATTTTCGTCAC
>Ga0255419_10215_pt1 | contig 12646 bp, 10 predicted proteins | sample ANMaggSeSYBR02J3_FD_182658 | JGI IMG/M metagenome (GOLD analysis project Ga0255419, IMG submission 182658) | Sediment cell enrichment communities from methane seep in Santa Monica Basin, California, United Staets - ANME aggregate JGI... | ecosystem: Environmental > Aquatic > Marine > Cold seeps >...
ACATGCCATCGGAACAAGCATCATCTTTTACGTTTGTATTATTGATTTCCCAGTTAACCTGAAAACGGGTACGCTCAATAGCCACATATCTGGTATTGGGTCCTGGTCGACCCCTTTTTTCCTGCTTATGTTTTGTCTCGATCGTCTCAACTACATTCGGGTCGATCCAACGATTTGCACCCGCCTCTTCTACAATTTTTTCAGCCTCATTTGATGCCGCTTGTCTTGTTTTCAGTCGGCATCGATTGCTTTGAAGTCGCTTCTGTAATTCCTTCAGACCTGATATCACCTTGTTTATTGTTTTTTGCCGACTTTTCTGATCATGCTTGGTCTTTTTAGAACTCCACACCCATGCAATCCTGAATCCCTCATTTGAGGGTACAGGCGATTCCACCATTCGGCATATTTCAAGTGGATTCTTCTTCTTTCTTGGATCTTGAACTCTACAAACTTCATCCCATGACACTTTGCAATCGATAATATGTTCTCTGAACCATTTGTCTTCATTCCTTGTACGTGGCATAACCGTAATAAAAAAGCCATCTTCCCCATCAATATACCTCATTGTTTCAGATACACACAACTTACTATCTGCTACATAAATGAAGTCAGGACTTCCTTTTAGTTCTCTGAGTGCCTTCCAGTTTTCAATATGTGTTGTATCATCGGTCCTGTTTCCGTCATAACCCTTATAGTGTATAGGAACTGCACCATCTGATGTAACTGTTAGATAAAAAACAAGTTGTTTTAAATCTGGCCTATGGTCCTTGTTATGTCCACGAGCGATTATAAGTGTCACTTTCCCTCGCTTTTTATCTCCATTTGCATCTTCATAGCCCCCATGAAATGTTATTGAAGTTGAATCATTGTGCAATTGGTCCATCTTAAGCCCAAACTCGCGGACTGCTTTAAGGACAATTTCAGTCATAAGACTGGCTCTGTCAGTGTCGAACAATTTTTCAAGAGCTCTACCAATTCTGTCATCGTTAATATAATCAACTTGTTCGGACTTGAGAAGTTGTCCAATAATAACTTAACTGGATTATGGGACCGTGCCTGTACAAAGTAATACTTTATATACAAATATAAAATATTAATTAGTATGTCAAGTCTTATTTCCACTGCTTTTGAATTCGTGCCTATTGCTATTTTTTCGGCAATATTCTTCTTTATGGCACTATTCATTAAATACACCAACAGGTTAACCATTCGCTCTGTAGGTTCTGATATCTGCCTCGGTGCCCTGTTCATCCAGATAACCCTGCTGGCTATGCCGGTGTGGATGTCAGGGGAAGTGTCCATAAATATTGCCGCTCATATGGCAATCACCATCATAGCCCTGTTATTGTGGATCATCAGTGTCTGGCTGTTAAAACGCAGGAAACCGTCACGGACCCGCTCGGCCAACATATACCAGAAGTTCATCTATTACCTGAAAAAGCAGAGTAATATCAGGGAATCATTATCCTACGTACTTGGTGCATTCACTATCACAGCCAGCCTGATGATGGTACTGGACTTTATCAGTCTAAGACCTGGTACATGGAATTTGCAGGCTGTCCGGATAGTACTGTTGGTGCCCGGTTCCGTGATAATTGGTATGGCAGGATACTATGTCTACCGGTATTTACAAAAGGAACAGCTAAACCAGGCATTTGAGAGGTTTTACAAGGAGATCACAAGGGATAACATACTAATAACTGTCCAGTCCACAGGCACACGGAAGTATGACCGTGACCCCACCCAGCCCATAGTGGACATTATCAGGGGTTCTATTATGAGGGGGGTGCTGGGTCCATCAATATTTGGCCTGGAAATACTAAAAAACAGTTGTATAGAATTACTGACCACATCTAAAATGAGGCATCAGAGCCTTGATCGGGTCACTTCCCATTTTATTTCCCAAATTGATGAAATAGGTAAACTTGCGCTTAAAATGGATGAAGACGAATCCGCGGCAGGGTCCATCAGAATCATAGGCGAGATAGGGGAGTGTGCCATATCCAGGGGTATTGAGGTTCCGGTAGAGGATATCCTGCGAAGGCTTTTCGAATATTATGATGTCCTGCAGTTAAGGGGATATGAGATCATGAAAATGACAATAATCGATGCTATCAGCCGGATAGGTTCAGCAGCTGCGGCCCAGGGTATTGAATCCATCCCGCCAAGGTCCTGCTACATGCTGGGGACAATTGGAGCCTCTGCTGTAAGGGATAAGGACAGGAGTGCGATTAAGGAAATAAGTACGGCTTTATTTAATATCGGGAAGGGATCAGCCGCCAATTCACTGGAAAGTTCTGTTAAGCAAACTGCCCTGAAGCTGCGTGATATAGGTGTGTCTGCCGTGCAGAATGACATGGCATTAGAGGCAAACCAGATAGTATCCTACCTGGAGGTCCAGGGCACGATCGCAGCATCCAATAAGCTGGAACTGGGAACCGAGCAGGCTATCTGGTCGATTAAGGATATTGGAGTGGCCTATGGGTACCAGCATGTGGAAACTGGCATCAATGCGGCCGTGAGTGCCCTGGGAAACATTGGCATGGAATCATCATCAAAAAAGCTGGATGACGCAGTGGACCAGGCCCTCTGGTCACTAAAAGAAGTGAGCAGATATGCTATCGCTGATGGTCTTGATTCTTCCATAAAACAGTCGGCCCGGTCTTTTGCCAGGCTGGCTATACCAGAAGAAGATAAAGTTACAGCCACGCTGAAGGATATCGGGAAGTATTTCGATGCAGATGAGGCAAAGCGATTCAGCAAGTTCGAGCGGGAATATACATCGGCACTAAAGGCGGCAGGGACCCACTGATGAAGGATAAAGTATATGTTATCGACACCTCGGGTTTTATAGCCCGGGTGGAGTTCAGGGACGGGATCACTGTCACAGTACCGGCAGTGGTTGATGAGATCATGGATAGTACATCAAGGCTGAGGTTCGACCTGCTAAAAGATGCAGGGCTCAGGGTTGAGCTTCCTGATGTAGCCTGCCGGGAAAAGGTGCGGTCGGCAGCAATTTCCACGGGAGATGCAAGTGTCTTGTCAATGACTGATGTGGATATCCTTGCAAAAGCCCTGGAACTGAAAAGTGGGTATGGGGTGACCCTGGTCACTGATGATTATGCTATACAGAATGTGGCTGCCAACCTTGGAATTGAATATATGACCGCTGCCACGTCAGGGATCAAGAAAAAGGTTGTGTGGGAATTAAAGTGTACAGGATGCGGTAATGTAGTGGAATCTGGCAATGAATGTCCCATCTGTGGTTCAGGGGTCAGGAGACGGCGGGTCAAACGTTGACGTTTTGGATTAATTTTATATTGTTGCAGACTGAATAAAATGAAGGTATTGTTATGAAGAATATTAGAGACTTGATCCAGAAGGCTTTAGAACTTCAGCAGAGCGGACTATCAGAGGGACAGATCGCAGATGAACTTAATGTTTCCAGGGAGACTGCCACCTGGCTGCTGGCACATTCACCAAAGGGAGATATCACCCAGGCACCCAAGGATATCTATGTAAACTGGAGCAACATTGGCAGGAGTTCCAGACGACTGGGATTAATGTCCAGTGCCCTGTGCGATTTGGTATTTGAAAGTATTGAGAGTCCAGGTGATAACATTGAGGTTGTGGTGGGCGTGGCCTTAAGCGGAGTACCCATAGCCAGCCTGATAGCGGAAGAACTGGATGCCGAGCTCTCTGTGTTCCAGTCAAACAAGCAATCGTCCGGTGGTTCAGGCGGTATGCTGTCCCAGAACTTCTCCAGGGTTTCCGGAAAGAAGTGCATTATTGTGGATGATGTTGTCACTACCGGCAGTACCATTAAAGAAGTAATTTCAATCCTGAAAAGCAAAAAAGCCATCCCCACTGCCATCGGTGTACTGATCGACAAGAAAGGATTTGATTCCATAGAAGGAGTACCTGTTTGTTCACTGCTCAGGGTATCAAGGGTAGATAAGATCTAATAGGCGGTTATGGTGACCGGCGGGCATTATTCTTTTTTACCTGTCTTCGATCCTTGAATTCCTTTTTTGAATTCCCTGAATGTCTTACCAATATTTACTGAACTTCCCACCAATATTCCCTTAACTTAAATGTCGATACAAATAATTCAAAATATTTATTATAATACAGTACAATGGATAAATATGAATATAAATCATGAAAAACTATTGAATAAAGATTTATAAATCATTTAATGATGTAATAAAGCCTTAAAAATAGAATAGTTAAAAGTATATTTATATTTTCCACAGCCAGAAGTAGGTTCAATGGAATAAAAGAACTTCAGCTAATAACTACAAATGGAAGAAAATGTAATGAATGAAAAAAAGAACACACTAATGATCGCAGCGTTTGCGAAGGCTACGGTCATAATGTTACTCCTGGGGTTGTTTGCTCCCGTACTTGCTTATGCCGCTACACCCCCGGAGCAATACAAGACTGTTCAAGAACAAGATCAAATATCCCAGGAACGGGTCCGGGACGCCCAACAGTCTTATCAGGACTCAAAGGAGAAATTCCTTGATGCTAAGGCACGTCTGGAAGATTCAAGGACCAGCGGGACGATTTTTGACCTGAAAAATGCCACCAGGGTCTTTTTACTCCATACCATTGACTATATCATCATACGTCTGGAGGCAATGGAAGACAGTGCAATAAAGGCTGAAGGCAGCGGATTTGCGCAATTTGAGATCTCTGACAATATAGGGGTTTATATTGACCAGCTTGAAGAACTCAAGGACGATGTGGAAGCTGCTGAGACCAGGGAAGAGTTCCAGGCAATTTTCAACGAGATAAGGGATATCTGGCAACATGCCAATCTGGAATCAAGGTATTTCATTCTTGGTACAGCAAATAACAGGGTAGATTCATTCCTGGAACGTGGTGAATCCATTTCAGACCGTATCAAAGCCGAGATTGAAAGGTTAGCAGATGCAGGCGTGGATACCACCGAACTGGAGCGGCTCCAGGATGAATATAACTATGCACTAAAAGATGTAGAAAACAGTTACAATAAAGCAACACAGCTTTTCGATGAACACAATGGGTTCGATGATAACGGGGTTTTTGATGATGCTGAAGATGCAAGGGAGTTCCTTGATGAAGCCAGCGGTCTTATGGGAGAAACACAACAGCAGCTCAGGGACGGCAATTCAGTGTTACGTGAGATATTTTCCGAACTCAAAGAGCACAGACCCGGCTCTGCAGACCTGAGCGGTACAGGCAAATTGATCGCTTCGGGGGATGGTAAGGCCACAATGTCAGGTGATATGGAGGCAAAGATCAGTGCCAGGGGCGGGATACTGACGATCACTGACTATGACGGCAATGCTGAAGTAGATGTTACAGGATACGGGACCAAGGAAGATATTGGTGATGGCGTTGTCAGGTACAGCGGGTTTGATGGAACTGCCGGTATTAGCGGCAGCAGTGTTACTGTTGTGATACTTGGTGATGACATTGAGCTTACTCTGGAAGGAAAAGGCAGTGCAGTACTCAGAGGATATGGCACATATGACGTAGAAAAGGACGGTCGCCATATATCAAGTAATGATTGGGCGCCGCCACATGCAGAGGATATGAAACAAAATCAGGCAGGGGATATGAAACAGGATCAGGCAGGGGACATGAAACAGGATCAGGCAGGGGACATGAAACAGGATCAGGCAGGGGACATGAAACAGGATCAGGCAGGGGACATGAACCAGGATCAAACACCTGATGAGAACTCTGCTGTGGGTACAGGAGGCAGCTAACATGAGGATAAGAAACTGTGCCATACTTTCCATCTTGTTAGTGGGTCTGGCAGTATCCGGATGTACAGATCCATCAGAAGAAGTACCTGCAAGTCTGTCTGCATCCCCAACAAGCACAGCAACCCCCACACCTGCTCAGATTGGAGATGTCATGGACAGTGAGATATCGACAATCGAATCAGATATGATTGAACTGGATGCCCTGCTGGCAGATATGGAAGGAATGCAGTATATGAATTTTACTGAACTGGAAGGGCTTGATTTTTAACGCCCTTCCATTTTTACTTTTTTAATGCTCCCATTGGCAGGAATACCATTACCATCAGCAGGATGCCATTTACAACAAACACTCCGCTATAACCCTGGGTAGACCCGTTATATCCCAGAGATGACAACACCAGCCCGCTAATGAGTGGAACCAGTGCAAGCCCGGCATAGGTACAGGTATTGAAAATCCCCATGGCCAGTCCTTTTTCGATCTTCAGGTATGCTACACCTGTGACAAGTCCCACCAGCCCCAGTCCCGAACCGGCACCCATCAGAGTCAGGCCAATGGGATGGAACACCGCCGCCAGTGCACCCGCACCGGTATTGACCATACCTGCCCTGACAAGAATATCCCTCTGCACCTGCAGCCTGCCTGCTATCAGGGATGTGACAATTGCACCTAAATAAATACTAGCCAGATATGCGCCCAGTGCACCTTTCTGCAGTGAACCAAGACTGAAATCAGGGTACAGGGCTATTAATACACCACTACTGCCAAATAAAATAAATGACAGCAGCCATATCTGTGAATACTCGGGATGGATGAGCATTTTCCTTGACCTGAGTATCACGGACACCACCTCACTTTTCTTTGATACTGTTTCACCGTAGCCGTTATTGATCAGTACCATAAGGGATATCATGAACGTGGGGACCAGCAGCCCTTCGAACAATATCAGGCCGTTTTTTATCCCTGTGGATACCAGTATCCCGGCCAGCCCCATACCTGCGGCCAGACCCAGATTTAGCAGGGAATTGAACTCGCCGATATACTGTCCGGATTGCTTGAAATTTGATAACATTGCAAAAGCGGCAGGGAAGAACGCTCCGCATCCCATACCTTCAACGAATCTGGCTATGACTATCACCCATACATTATCAGATGCAATAATAGCAGCACCTGATATTAATGTCAATATGAGTCCGATAATGATGAATAACCTGTTGCCGTAGGCATCAGCCAGTACACCAAAAGGTATCATGGTCAGCAGTGCACCTATGAAATATGATGAGAATATCAGGCTGGAAGCGGCTCCGTTTGCCAAAAGCGTACTGTCTGATAGTTCCGGAAGGATGGGGATGGCAGCATCCGAGAGTCCCATTATCATAAAGACCGACGTATACAGCATTATGCGGTCAAGCAACTGAGCATATGGTTTTTCTTTTGTTTTCATTTTTTACTCTCAAAATAAATCTTCGATTATTTTAAAGTCTACCCTGGCAGTGGAATCAAGTGAAATGGGTGTAACTGAAATGTGTCCGCATTTCATAACAGCATGCACGTCCGTCCCCTCCTCTGCATCATGTATCAGGTCGCCGTCAATCCAGTAGTACGACCTGCCCCTGGGATCATGGCGTTCCTGGACTGATGTCCTGAATATCTTACGGGCCAGCCGTGTGACCTGGATGTCAGTGTCGGGGGTTGCATGCCTGGGTATGTTAATGTTCAGCATGTCCACACCAGATGGAAGACCGTTTTGCAGCATCTTTTTAGCAATACTGTTCACAATCTTCTTGCCTACCTTAAAATCATATTCATAGGAGCGCAGGTCATCGAACTTATCACCTTCATCCAGTACCTGTATAGAGGCGGCGATGGCAGGTATGCCGTAACTGGCAGCTTCCAGGGCCGCTCCTATTGTGCCTGATGTGGTTACGGTATCGGTACTGATGTTCTCCCCGATATTGAAACCTGAAACTACAAGGTCTGGCATTTGTTTCATTATTGAGAATATTCCAAGTATCACGGCATCGGTGGGTGTCCCGCCAACAGCGAAAGCCTTCATCCCGTCCACACCTGCTTTGTTTATCCTCAGTGGCTCGAAGATGGAAATGCTGCGACCCACGCCGCTTTTTTGCATGGAAGGTGCCACAACGGTAACGTGCCCCAGGTCCCGGACTGACTGGTAGGATGCCTTGATCCCGGCAGCATAGACGCCGTCGTCATTGGTTACAAGTATCTGCTTGGTCATATTATTCCTGGGGTATCTGATAGTATTAATGTTGATTAAACTATCTGTTAACTATTATTTTATTCTGATAAAATTTCGTTTTTCCACTGCTATCATTCTATTATGCGTTAAAAAGGTCTGTACATCACTTTTTTAATTGTATATAATCTCGTATATAGGATAAGTGCATCTGACCTTGATGAGTGACTTTTTTTAATAATTGATTTGTCAATATGAATTAATCTTGGGTTTCATGATTAATGTACCGTCAGGGGAGCAAAGACTGCCTTAGTGCTCCATCAAGTGCTTAAGGAGATTTTACAGCATAAGTTTATCAGTCGTTCTTATCTTTCTTTTTACATTTCCTGAATGTTAGTAAAGAGATAATTAAGATCAGTGCAATTGCGGACATTACTTCAAATCCAGGGATGCCGTTTGATGTCGATGCCCCTTCTGCTGATTGTTCTAAAGAGATGGATGTCGATACTCCCTCGGTAGGAGGCTCTATTTCAACTACGAGAAATGAGCCTGATGGAACCGCATAATCTTCAACAGCCTGGAACTGTATAGTATTCTTGCCATTTGTCAGATGCCCGGTAATGTCCCGCATATCAATATCCAGATCAGGATGGGGTGTACCGTCGCAGATGCCTGACCAGTTCATATCGTTAACCCATAACCTATTCGCATCCCAATTGCCTGACTGGACAATGGTCCACAATGTAGCCTTCTTTACCGGACCATGTGATATTGTGGGAGTCACCATCTCAGCGATCGTCTGGTCAGCCGTAGTGTAGGTCGATGAGCCATCATCCTCCAGCCCGGAATTGAGCATATCACATCCTTCATTGATCCAGTATTCGATGTCTGTTCCTTCCTCATCGGTATATACTACAAGCAAACCAACACCGTTGATACAGAAGAATGAACCATCCGGCCCGGTATTTTCTACCACTGCCGTAAAACTACCGCTTTTTGATATATGGTCGGTCACGTCGTATGACCATGTGCCAGCAGGATAGTCATATATTCCCCACCCCTTTCTGTCATTATACTGTTTGTCCGGGTCAAGCTCAACTCCGTCCAGAGTCAATTTCATATCAGGATACCTACCGGTTGAGCCTTTGGCACTCCAGGTCCAATAGTTATAGAGCCGCGCAAACTTAACTACTGCACCTTCAGGTAAAGAGACCGGATTATGGACGGTATAAGTGTCATCAGTCCACAACTTCCCGCTGTAATAACTGTCCCCTGTCGTATATGTCAATCCGCCTTTAATAGTGTCATGGCTAAAAGTTGAAAGTGGTTTATCGGCTGCATATCCATTTATTTCCGGTTCCTGCGCTGCTGCCGTAACTGTTAGTAAGCTCAGCAATATTATGCATAAAATTATATTTCTTTTAAGTATATTTAATTCCATTAACTAATTCACTCCTTCTGCCCAGAATATTAACGTCCCCGTTTTACTTTCCACTCCTTCGTATGTCTCTTGAACTTTTAGTATATTGGGATTTACTATACTCCCAAATGACCGATAAGTTTCCACAGGTGTCGTAGTTCTTAATGTAGTAATATCATTTCTTTTACTGGTATCGTCTGGCGCCAATTTTCCAAAGTCCAGCTTATCAGAGGTCACTTCGGTAGAAATCGCCGAACGTATGGTTACACTCATTGATATTTCCGGAGAGTTTTCGTTATTCTCCATAATAACATCATCGGGTGTGGGGGATGGCTCTGGAAAATCTCTCTCTAAAAAAGATACACCCTGGTAAACAGCGATTACATTATCCGAATCAGAACTATTGGTGTAATTCGCTCCCCAGAGGTTCCAGGTTACATGTGCATCCGGCACCCGGTGTGCTCCAACTTGTTCGGGGATCATCTGGTATGAAACCACTTTTCTCTCATGGGGTGCAAGGATAAAATTCCAATTCAAATCCGCTTTGTTATCTGTTACCGTTCCATCGACCATAGTAAAAAATATCGGGAGGACATCATCCAATCTGACACTGACAGGTCGGGATTGAATATTTTCCACACTTATGGAAGTATATACGGTCTGTTCCAGACTTACTTCGTTTGTTATACTTTTATATATTTCAATAGGCTGCGTAATAATGATTGAATCTGATTCTGTCAGGAAATCCTGTGTTCCGTGAGCATTGGTCCAGCTCATATTTATTGATATATTGTAGGATCCTTTATGCAAAGTAGCCGGAAACCTTAGCTTGATCTCCTCAGACCGGTATGTTCCATCTTCAAGAGTGAAGCCAGATGGCAGGTCTCCTTGAATCATAAGACCAGCCGGATCAACATTCAGATGAATATTATCTACCTTTACCTCGCCAATGTTCCTGATCTTCATTGTGACAATTACCTGCTCATCGATCAAGTATTCATCCTTATCTGTGGAAATGCTCAAGCCCATGGACCCTGATTCTTCCGGGGATCTTTCAGTAGCAAACACGATTTCAGCCTGGGGAGAATGAACACTGCCATGCATCGGAAGAATTCTTTGATCAGTGACATTAATGCCCTTAAATCTAATTCTGTCGTCATCCATGTAAAACCAATTTGATTCGTTATTCATAAGAACCGTATTCCCGATAAATACTTCATTACAGGATATATTAAATGCAACCATGCCATATCCATCGAATTCGACCACGTTAATTGTATAATCTCCTTTTGAGACAACTGGATTCTCCATACTAAGTGTAAAGGTTGCACTGTCCCATTCAGTGGCAGAAGCAATTGGAAATGCAATTGTAATAATCAACAATGTACAAAAAATTATCTTTCCCCTCATTTCAATCTCTTCCTCCACCAATATACGGCAGCTATTGAAACAAAGATAATTAGTACACCAAGTCCGAAAAATAATCTGTCAATTTTATCAAATGGAGCTTTGACAACTGTCATGGTAGTATCAATTATGCCTTTGCTTTCCTCTGATGGTATGCTTTCCAATTCTCCACTCGGGTGTACCAGTGATCTAACAAGTACGAATTCTGTTGCCGAATTATTTGCACCATCCACTGCATTTACAATGATCTTATTATATCCGTACGACAGTGAAACCGGCGCACTCCATTTCTTACCCGAAAGAATGACAGGCGCTCCGTTTACTAAGACTGTGATATTTTTACTTGTGTCCTCAATGGTTCCGCTGACAGTAATGACATCTATGTCTACAATTTCCCCATCTTCGGGCTGATCGATTTCGATTTCAGGAGGCGTAAAATCAATGACATTCACGGTCAGGGGTGTATTATTGTTATTTGTCTCGCACAACTCTGCTTTTTTATCAAAGTGGTCTGCATAGACCCACAGCATATGCTCCCCTTCGCAATCCGGTTTCCAGGTGAAATCCACGGTTTTGTTTCTATCCACCGCAAGAGATGATATAGAGGCCGTAGACACTACTTCACTATCCACATACAGGGCAGCCTGGAAACCGTAAGCTGGGTCATCACCTATATTTTCTATTGTGGCAGAGATGGTATTGGTGCTCCCTGTGTATAAAATAGGAACTGCAACATTGGAAACTGTCAGGTCAGAATCTCCTTCTTCTTCCGTATGCAGGCTCAGCACGGCCAAGACAGGATGCACATAATCCTCATCTCCCAGCTCGAACGTTGCCTTATTTGCTTCTTTTTCAATGTAGTCTATCACATCAAATGTTTTAATATCAAAACTCTGCTTTGAGTTTGCTATGTCATCACAGTTGTCTCCATCACATAATTTTTCATCATTAAAATAGAGGTAGTCGTTCAAACCAGGTGTACCGGTTAGGTACACTACTGTAAGCCGGGCTGCGGCAAACTTATCCACATCTACTGTACCGTCAAACTCTGCCACTGCTTCATCATTCGTTGCATACTCACCGGACCAGCCTTCACCGTGCAGGTTTACATTCCCATCATTGATCCAGTATTCTACCTCCTCGCCGTCTGATTCTTCATACACTGCCACAAGCACAACTCCATACACCCTGCCGTCTATTTCACCGCTGGTCGTTACCACGGCATCGATGGGGCCGGAAGTGGTATTATCAGTGACACCATAGTATATCCAGTAGACGCCGTGACTAGAACAGTAGACATTGGAATTAGTGTCAGCTTCCCCTTCAAGTTCCAGGGTCTCCAATTCCTTATCGTTGAAAGTTACAGCTACGCTCCCAGTATTTTCTTTTTTGCCACCCCATACACCCACATACAGTCTTGCCCATTTCACTTCTCCCTCAGGGACATTGAAAGACTGGGTATAGGGAGATAAGCCGACTCCATGACCTCCATCGATATATACACCACCTTTGACAGAGCCTTGTTCTACCTCTTCGAGTTCATCTGTTTTAGGAAAGCCGTCGAAGTTATAATCTGCAATTGCCGGGTGTACCGACAATATTAACAGCATGGCTATCACGGCACATGAGAGAAATATGCGTGCTATCATTTTTTTATCATTATGAAATTGCTTCATGATTTTTATTGCCTTTGAAGTAATAGAACACCACCCGCTCCAATGACTGATAATACTAGTATTATAACTAACTTTATTCCTGAATTTGACACTGTGGCTTGAACCGGCATATTGATGTCGCTACCTACATAGGAATCAGAAGAAGGTGGGGAAGCTACAACATATATTTTGAGATCGTACTCCCCA
>Ga0255419_10218_pt1 | contig 12591 bp, 11 predicted proteins | sample ANMaggSeSYBR02J3_FD_182658 | JGI IMG/M metagenome (GOLD analysis project Ga0255419, IMG submission 182658) | Sediment cell enrichment communities from methane seep in Santa Monica Basin, California, United Staets - ANME aggregate JGI... | ecosystem: Environmental > Aquatic > Marine > Cold seeps >...
CAGGTGGAACCGATTAGAAAACAAAAGTCTTGATCAACAATTTATAAATAAAATTATTTATGGACTTAGCTGCTCCCCGTTTGAGGCATCCGTTGTTTTGGATACCGTTTACAAAGTTTTTGGCAGTTATTTTGAATCCGGCAGCTGCTTGCAGCCCGGCCAAATAAGATTATCGATTTTATCAATTGATGCGAAAGTCAGTCAGTCGATATCCAAATCAAAACAAATTACAGTTACGCTGACATTAAATGATGACAAAGAAGATCTGCGAATCCGCAAAAAATACGGTGTTATTGGTCTTCGCCGACATAAGATCCAACGCATCTGCCAGCAGGCCTTTGATCAAGGCGGTTTGCTGACCGTAGAGGACTTAGCCTATCGTATCTTTAATTGTGGCGAAAGAACCATTTGCAGAGATCTTCAGCACTTTAAAGATAATGATATCTTTATTGCGCTTCGCTCAACCGTAAAAGATATCGGACGCAGCCTATCGCATCGGTTACAAGTTATCAAGCTGTGGGCTAAAGGCAAACAATACTCGGAGATTTCGCTCAGCACCTGCCACAGCCTTGCTGCAATTCAAAACTATGTGGATAAATTTAAACGCACCATCGCTCTTTATAAAGAAGGCTATAATGCGCATAAAATCTCTTTTCTGCTGCGACTTTCAGCCCCTTTGGTCGAACAATATATCACGCTATATGATCAACTGGATTTCATTGAGCACCGTAAAGACGAACTGCATAGTTTTTTAAAAAAAAGTTTGTCCTCAGACAATCAGGAGGTGCGCCAATGATCAAATCTCCTGATTGTGTAAAACGTTTTCATTCGGCCAGGGTGCGTTTTTTAAAAGGCGCTTTGAACAGTTTCTTTAAACGGGAATTTCCCAAACTGATCGGCCCGATCTTAAGAGACAAATTAATTGATGAACTAATAAAAATTCTTGAAAAAACATTGCCATTAAAAGATCACTTAAAGCCGGGTCAAGTTGTCTGGAATGCGGTGTCTATTTCCACCAGAGCTGATTCCGCAAACCCAAAATTTATACCTGTCACACTAACGATAATTGATGAACAGGACATTGGCAAATTAACTCAAGGCATACACATGTCCGAAATTATGAAACAGGCCATCGCCCGAATCACCAAAGAAGCTTATACTCGGGAGCATTACTTTCCATGCGTGACATCGGATTGCTTACCTGGAGGTACGGCAGCGCTATTTCTCAGCACCGAAAAACATATGAAAAAGAGCATAATGTCAGCTTGCCTCATCCTGGATCTTTACAGGATATGGGAAGCTGCATTTCTCATAAAGCTATGATTATCAAAAAAATAGAAGTTGATAAAAAAGACCCGTATACTGTTGCTAAAGAAACCAATCATTCCATGTTAGCCGTAGATCGATATATAAGGGACTTTAGCCGTGTGCGCTTATGCTACCAAGATGGTAAAGATAAAGAATTTATTTCTCTTGCAACCGGATTGAATAAATTCGTTGTAAACGAATACGTACAACTTCTTGATAATAATAAAAATAACCCTTGACATTGCCATATGGCATTATCTGAGGCGGATTAACCGGAGGAGCACATGTGGTATTTCGAGTATTAAAATTTGAGCCTGTTGACAAATCCTGCTCATCGGGGACGCAGAAATTGAGCAGATAAGCGCAGACTTCGAAATGGGACGTTTTGAAATTGGCAATACGGTTGTCCTACCTGTGCGGCCGATCTGGCTGAAGCTGTCGTGATAATTTCAAAAGGTTAAATTAATTCTACTCTTCTTATCAAGTCACTGGGAAAATACTCGTTATTCAACAAAACAGTTACCCTGCTTCCGGGCTGGGCAAAAGGCGCTGATTGGCCGTCGGTATCGATAATATCGATTATTTTATCCTTAACTACCGGACCTTTTCTTCCAAGGACTTCGACATCATCACCTTTAAACATTTTGTTTCTAACCTCGATATATGCCATCGACCGGCCTGCTTTTTCAATTACTTTTCCAATAAACAGATGGTTGCTTAAAGGTTTATTTTTCGTATAATTCGGTAATATCTGGTCAGGATCTCCAAAATAGAATCCTGTGCAATACCCACGGTTGTTTATTGAAGCAAGTTCATCAATCCACCTGGCTTTGGTTTCATAATCTTCAGGTGACGCATAATAACTGTCAATTGCTTCTTTATAAACTTTTACAGTTGATGCAAGATAGTTGATTGACTTCATTCGACCTTCAATTTTAAATGAATCTACGCCTGATTCGATAATTTCCGGGATGTGTTCAATCATGCATAAATCGCTTGAATTAAATATATAGCTGCCACGATCATCTTCAGCCAGAGGATAGTATTTATCGGGCCTTAATTCTTCGACAACGGCATACTTCCACCTGCACGGGTGTGTGCACATACCACGGTTGCTGTCTCGATTTGACATAAAACTGCTGAGAAGACATCGCCCTGAATAAGAAATACACATGGCTCCGTGAACAAAAACCTCTACTTCCAGCGAAGTTTGCGAAGCAATCTCGTTTATCTCCTTTAAAGAAAGCTCCCGTGCCACATTTATCCTTTTGACTCCCAGTTTTTCCCAGAAAAGTACGCTTTTGTAATTAGTTGTGTTGGCCTGAGTGCTAAGATGCACGGGAAGCTCCGGTATAACAATGCTCGCCTCCATGAATATTCCAGGATCGGAGATTATAACAGCATCTGCACCGATTTTAGCAATGTATTTCAGATAATCGGTGACAGCTTTTAGTTCAAAATTCCTTGCATATATATTACATGCCACATAAACCTTAACACCTTTTTTATGTGCATATTTTACGGCACTTTGAAGTTCATCAGGGGTGAAATTTCCCGAAAAGTTTCTAAGACTGAACTCTTTGCCCGCAAGATAAATCGCATCTGCACCATAATGTATTGCGATTTCAAGTTTTTCAGGGTTGCCCGCAGGAGCAAGAAGCTCTATTTTATTGTTTTTTGTCATGGGCTAGGTTTTTTATTGCATAAAATTATGGGTTTTTGAAAAAAAATAACTTTGCTGACGTATTTTGAACCGCAGAATATCGAACAAGGAATTACGAATGTCGAAGTAAGGTATTCTACAATTTTTAATCTTTAAAAGATAGCTTGCCGGGGCATAGCCGTAGGCGACGCCTGGAGCGTAGCGATTCCACACTTCGTCATTCAAAATTCCTTGTTCGATATTCGATATTCAAATAGTTGTATCTCGTATTTGCAATACCTCTTGGTATGATTGACAAGGTATTATCGGTTACAGTGCCGAAAAGCTGCATATTGCAACTTTCTACGAGTTTATAAAAACTTAAAACCTGCTGAATTCGAGCTTTTACGAGCCCATTAATATACGCTCTATCGTTTTTTTAAGACTTTCCTGCCAGGGTTTTGTATTTATTCCAAAGTGTTTTTTGATCAGGCCGCAATCAAGGGCGGAAAAAGCCGGTCTTTTTGTCTTCGTTGGGTATTGGGCGGTTGTTATTGCTTCGACGCTGGATACTTTATAATTTTGGTATTGACCTGCAATTTTAAATATCTCTTTTGCAAATTTGTGCCATGTTGTTATTCCAGAACCGCAATAGTGGTAAGTTCCCCAGGCAATTTTAGGGTTTTGTGTAATTTGTTTTGAAATTATCACGACAGCTTCAGCCAGATCGGCCGCACAGGTAGGACAACCGTATTGATCTGAAACAACTTTTATTATCTCCTTTTCTATACCGAGCCGAAGCATGGTTTTTACAAAATTATTCCCGTATGCGCCATACAGCCAGGAAGTACGCAGAATAATATGCTGTTTAAGTATAGATCGAAGTTTGCTTTCGCCTTCTTCTTTACTTTTTCCGTAAACGCCAAGCGGCGATACAGGATCCGACTCGGTATAAGGTTGCCCTTTACTGCCGTCAAAAACATAATCCGTAGAGACATGAATAATCGGTATCCGGTTTTTATCACAAGATACGGCAAGGTTGACAGGTCCAGCGCTGTTTACTGAAAATGCAATTTCCGGCTCTGTTTCAGCCTTGTCAACATTTGTATATGCGCTGGCATTGATAACAATTGAGGGCTTAAAATCAACAAAAGTTTTTTCAACCTGATACGGGTCTGTTATATTAAATTCAGGAAGGTCAAGAGCCTGGCATGAAAATTCATTTTTTTTGCATTCTCTCACCAGTTCTGAGCCGAGTTGCCCTTTTGACCCGATTATTAAAAGCTTCATATGCTTTTCTCCTGTAAGGGAAGCTACCTTGGAAGAAGGTCGCAAAGCTTAAGGTTTTGTCTGTCTTTTTCAGATACGATTGGATTTTTAACAGGCCAGTCTATACCAATATCGGAATCTGCCCAATTGATGCCGCACTCATCTTCCGGAGAATAGAAATCAGAGCATTTATATAAAAAATGGGCTGTTTTGCTTATCACGCAAAAACCGTGGGCGAAACCTTCGGGTATAAAGAGCTGACGTTTGTTTTGATCAGACAGATAAGCACCTGTCCATTTGCCGAATGTTAATGAACCTGGCCTGATGTCAACAGCCACATCGAATATTTCACCTGTTATAACCTGGACAAGTTTTGCCTGGGGATGTTGAACCTGATAATGCAGACCGCGCAAAGTACCTTGAACGGAAAAAGAAAGATTGTCCTGAACAAATGCCTGTTTGATACCGGATTTTAAGTACCTTTCCTGTTGATAGGTTTCCAGGAAGAATCCGCGGTTATCTTTGAATACAGCAGGCTCAATAATAAGTACACCCTCAATCGATGTGGTTATGATATTCATTTGAATAAATTACTCCATAATTTATTAGCTCATAGCTAAAAGCTGATCCGGCGTCGCCTCCGGCTATGCCGTGACAAGCAGCTTATAGCCTGAAGGATTTAACCCTGCTTCGCCTGTTGGAGGTTGGCCGGTTGGCCCGTTAGCCAGTTTTACCCTTTCCCCTTTTGCCTTTGTGCCTGACTTTGTAATTTAGCTATTTCATCCACTCAACAACTCATCTACTCAACAACTCAACTGGTCTTCTGCCTTTTACTTAGCGAGATCAGAAGATAAAATAAGCTCAACTCCCGCTTCACTTAGCAGGGCGGCCGCAGTCCCTTCTTTTTTCTCAACTACAATTACCTGGTCAGGTTTAAAACCGAGAAGCCATTTTCCAACAAGGAATCCTTTTTTAGTTTCCGCCTGCCAATGGGGGTTGGGGATATATTCACGATGGGATATTTCTCCGTCGGCCCTGTTAATGGTTTCGAGCAAAAACCAGGGAGCTCTTGCCATGTGGGCTTCTATTTGTCCTTCAGGTTTTTTTACAGGCATAAGCCGTCGTAATTTATCAGGCTCATGACTGTGGATTTTAACGCTGGTCATGACAACCTGGGAAAAAGTACGAAGGATATTATTTTCCAGGTTGTGGCCTATTCGATGGGCGAGTTCAAGAGAACAGGAACGAAGAATAACATCAAGATCAACAATAAAACGGCCTCCTGCCATACGGCTTAAGCACCGTTCAACATGTTCTACGCGGGGATGAATTTCAACCAGCGATATGATCTTTCGTTCAGTATCGCGGTCGATGGCTTCATCCATCAGATCACGAAGTGCCCTAAGCAGCAGGTTACCTCCGGACCAGAAAATAAAAATTGACACCGCACCTGCAGCCCACCTGTCAAGTCGTACACCATAGTATGCTCCGATAAGACTGAAAACTACAACCATTGTGGAGAGCCCGTCAGCAAGGTAGTCGCGGGCGTCGGCTTGAAGGGCTTTTGAATGCAGTTTTTTACCTGTGCGAAGCTGGTAAAACCCGAAAGAAAAAGTAATTACCAGGGAAATCAATGCAACCGGAAGTGTAATCGCAACATCAGGCAGGATGTTCGGCCCTAAAAGCGCCCGCCTGCCGACTTCATAGCCTGCAAGAATTACAGCAATTGAGGTGATTAGCGTTGCCAGTGTTTCGGCTTTATAAAGGCCGTAGGGAAAGGATGGGTGTTTTTTACCTGCCAGCCAGAGACCCGTATATGCAGCGGCAGATCCAACCACATCAGTAGCAGAATGGATGGCATCACCGACAAGAGCTGAAGAGCCGCCAAGAACGCCGGCAACACCCTTGCCTATAGAGAGCAAAAGGTTGAGTGCAACTGAAAGAGCAGCCCTGCTCCGGGCTTTTTTAATCTCTACATGAGCGGTAACTGCTTCTTTAGCCTGTGGTTTAACAACTTGAGATGTTTTTTCTGTAGATTTCATAAAAGCGACTATGCGGGTTGCGAGCCCTAAGCTCCTAACAACTTTCCTCCCTGATAAACAAAAAAAGCTGCAAACCATGCAATGGAAGTATTATATGTAATGCTGAAAAACATCCATTTAAAGGAACCGGTTTCCCGTTTTATTGCTGCAACTGTGGCAAGGCATGGAAGATACAAAAGAACAAAAATCATCATTGAAAGCGCAGATAGGGGAGTCATTGTCGATGATAAAAGAGCATTCTTTAAAGCGTCTGACTCTTCTTCGGCAGCATGAAGAACAGCCATTGTGCTTACAACGATCTCTTTGGCAACAAACCCGGTGAGAAGGGCTACTCCTCCGCGCCAGTCAATACCTAAGGGTGAAAATAAGGGTGAAATAGTTTTGCCCATACGACCCATATAGGATTTTTCAACTTGCTCGGCTCTTTGTGCCCTGGATATTTCAAGTATATCGGCATCTTTTTTCTTTTTCAGTATTTCATTATCAACATTACCGGTCTTAATTCGAGTCTCGTAAGACGCTTTAATCTTTTCAATTTCACCGTTATAATCAAAAGAATACTCTGTGTTGCGGGGAAAAGCTGAAAGCGCCCATACAACAACAGAACCAATAAGTATTATCCCGCCCATTTTTTTTAAAAACATTTTGCTGCGGTCCCACATGTGAATCAAAAGACTTTTTATCATGGGAGCCCGGTATGGCGGAAGCTCCATGACAAAGGGAGCATCAGCGCCCTTCAAGAGAGTCGAGCGGAAAAGGCGGCCGGTTAAAATGGAAAGCACAATTCCGACAAGATAAATAGAGAAGATAACAGTTCCGGCCCTTACACCAAAGAACGTTCCTGCAAGCACAATATAAATAGGCAGTTTGGCCGAACAGGACATAAAGGGAGTAATAAGGATTGTAAGGATACGGTCTTTGTCACTTTCGAGAGTCCGGGCAGCAATGATGGCAGGGACATTGCACCCAAACCCCATGAGCATGGGAATAAACGATTTTCCGTGAAGGCCGATAAGGTGCATTATCTTATCCATGAGAAAAGCAGCTCTTGCCATATAGCCTGTATCCTCAAAAATTGCGATGCAGAAGAAAAGAATCATAATATTCGGCAGAAAGATTATAACACTTCCGACACCTGCAATAATCCCGTTTAGCAAAAGATCCTTAAAAAGGCTTTCAGGAAGTAATCCGTCCAGTGTTGACGATAGAAAACTTACACCTGTGTCAATCCACTCCATTGGATAGGCGCCGAAGGAAAAAGTTGCCTGGAACATTGCCCAGATAAATATAAAAAAGATCGGGAACCCGATAAAACGGTTTGTCAAAACAAGATCAATGTTTCGAGATATATCTATGCGTTCTTTAATGGATGTCGTATGTACTTCTTTGATAATTCCGGCAATAAATCCGTATCGTTCATCCGTCATGATGATTTCCGGTTCATCGTCAAAACGGTCCCTTAGATAAATGCGCTGCGATAAAGCTTCCTTAAGAATTTTTTCAGCTTTGTCGCCGGCCTTTTCAAGAATGCGTTTTTTTAAAATTTTATCGTCTTCTATTAGCTTTATAGCCGTCCACCTGGTATTATAGGGAAGTTTTTCTGCAATCTTTAGTTCAATAAGGCTTTGAAGTTTTGAGATGGAATTTTCAATATCCCTGTTATACCGAACCTTACGCTCTTGAGGTATTTTAGAGCTTGATTCCGCCAATTTAATGGCTTCTTTTAAAAGATTATTTATGCCTTCATTTTTATTGCCGATTGTAAAAACAACCGGTACATTCAGAAGCTCGGAAAGCTTTTTGGCATCAATTTTAATTCCGCGGGACTTGGCCAGGTCTGCCATATTCAGGGCAAATATGACCTTGCAATCGATCTCTCTTAGCTGGGTTGCAAGGTAAAGGCTTCGTTCAAGATTGGAAGAATCAATGATATCGATGACAACGTCAGGACATTCTTCAAGAACAAAATTTCGCGCAATGATTTCTTCAATAGAAAAGGGGGTTAGGCTGTATGTTCCGGGAAGATCAATAATTGTAAGATCGTATCCGAACTTATTAACTGTGCCCTCTTTTTTTTCAACAGTTACGCCAGGCCAGTTTCCTACTTTTTGCCTGGTCCCGGTAATATTATTAAACGTTGTTGTTTTGCCGGAATTAGGGTTGCCTGCAAGGGCTATTGTAAAGCTTTTTTGATCCATCATTATTTGCCTATTTGTAATCGTTCACGCCCATTAGGAACAAAAAGAATTTTTAATTTCCGTCCTGAAAGGGATGTATAAAATGTAAAATTATTTTCGGAGTCTACGCTCACCCGCGCGACTCCTAAGCGCTCACAGGTGCTGCAGATGTGCGTGATCAGGGCGATCAGCTATAGTTTTTGCTATGCTGGTTGCCCTGATCGCGTGCAGATGCGGTGCCTGTGAACGTTTAAGCCTATTTTACGTTATCAACCGTGATGCGTGCTGCTTCCTCAACCCGGAGTGATATATGGCAGCCTTTTATTATCAGTTCAAGAGGATCTTTCAAGGGAGCATATTTTTCAACATATATTTGTGTACCTTTTAAAATGCCCATTTCAAGTATTCGCCTGCGTAATGCGCTGTTTCCGCCGATGGTGTCAATACTTGCGGTCTGGCCTTCTTTCATTTCACTTAATAACATCTATAAGCCTCCCTTCTTGAAAATTCAATTTGTTTTTATGGAACATTGAAATTAACTACAAAAGCGAGTGTTGTCAACAAGCTGTTACCAAATAATCAACTGACAACAAGCAAAGGACAGCGTGTAAAATAAAGCACTTAACTGGGATAACGAAGCATCAGCCTCCCGAAAGGAGGTAATTAGAAACAAGATTTACAAGCCCCCAGATTGCATCTGCTGCCAGGTGTTTTTCGATGGATCTGTCAAAGAGAATTGAAATGTTCGGTTCAAATTCATCATCGCCTCCCCATAACAAGTAATATATGGGGATTTTAGGAAAAGGGAGCAGCATATATGCTGCATCAGCCATATCAAGAGATTTTCCGCCAAGACTTTCAGCCGCAGACTTAAACCCTTCAAGATTATTCCCATAAAGGTCTAGAAGGAGAGCCGTTTGAAGCTCATGTGGTCCTTGAAAAAATTGGGCGTTGTTGAGGTCGCGGACACTTATTATATCCTGGCTCAGGTTATCAGAGGATACGTTAAGCAGATAGACCAGAATAATAAGTTCCAGGAAGGGATTTTCAATCTTTTCACGCTTGTTAACGTTTAGACGATGAATAGATCGATTTCCCATGTCAAGGAGTATGTCTTTATTTAAAAAATGAAGCAGAAGACCTTCGGGAGGGTAAACATGTGCAAGGGAAAGCTTACAGAGCTCGTCAATATTTCTTTTTTTCAGCTTATCCCAGTAATCGGCTGGGACTTTAATTATTTCACCGGTCGGTGTTTTTGCCATAGGTTTTTCCAATGTTGACGGTCTCGTAAAAAGTCCTTGAATAAGCGCCGGATGGCTAAGTAAAAAGGCTCATATACAAGGCGTAGCGGTTTTTCAGGGACGAGACTATACATATAGTATGTCGAGTTCCTGAAAAACCGCTACAACGCAGTAAATGAGACTTTTTACGACGCCATCACTGTTCAGACCCCGACATTTTGTTAAAATACGCTATTTTTTTGGACAAAAGCTATGCATTAATAGCTGGTAGCTGACTTTCTTTTTAGTTTAGCTACAGATTCTATATGATAAGTATGGGGAAACATGTCAACAGGCTGAACCTCTATAACACGGTATATATCTTTCATCATGAAAATATCCCTTGCCAGGGTCGCAGGATTGCATGAAACATAAACAATTCTGTCTGGCGCCATATCGATAACCTGTTTGACAACATCTTTGTGCATCCCCGACCTGGGCGGATCTATAATCATAACATCAGGTCGCTTTGTAATCTGCTCAAGGCAGTTTATGATATCACCACAGATAAAACGGCAATTTGAAATATTATTATTTACGCAGTTGTTTTCAGCATCCTTTACAGCACTTTCGATGATTTCGATTCCGATTACCTCTTTTGCAGAATCTGAAATGCAAATCGGAATAGTGCCTGTGCCGCTGTATAGATCGATTACGGTTTCTTTGCCGGTAAGTTCTGCAAACATTTTTACCGTTTCATATAAACGCTTTGCTCCGAATGTGTTAGTCTGGAAAAAAGAGTTTGCCGATATCTCAAACTCATAAGGGCCTATTTTATCCTTTATATGGGATGAACCTGCAAGACATATCTCATACTCCCCGATGGCTACGCCTGCTGGTTTTGATGTTATATTGTTTATTACAGATGCTATTTTCGGATATTTTTTAATCAAAAGATCGGCAAGAGGCTGTACTTTTTCCCTGTTTTCTTCTGCTGTTATGATATTGACCATCCATTGATCATAAAAAGCAGAATGCCTTAACATAAGAAAACGCCAGAATCCTACATGGCTGCGAAGCCCGTAAACAGGGAGGTCGGAATTTTTTATGAAGTTTCCGACATCATCAAGAATTAAGTTACCCAAGTCAGGCTGAAGCAGGCATTCCCTGATATCTAAAACCTTATAAAAAGTTCCGGGCACATGAAGTCCGATGGCAAAACCAGTTTCAATATTATCCCGGCCCATCTCATCCGGTAGAAGCCATCTTCTATCACTGCAGGAAAACTCCATTTTATTTCTGTAACCGAAAATCAGTTCTGAAGGGATTGTCGGGTGTACAACAGCGTTCTCGACAAAGCCGATATGTTTTAGGGAATCTTTCACATGCTGCTGTTTGTAGGAAATTTGTTTGTCATATTTTAAAAACTGCCACTTGCAGCCTCCGCAGAGGCCGCTGAACTTACAGGGAGGATTTATCCTGTATGTTGAGGGTTCAAGCAGTTCTATAATGCGACCATTGGCAAAATTTTTCTTTTTTTTAATTATTCGAATCGATACAAGATCTAACGGCACAGCCTGATCAACAAAAACAGCTAAGCCGTCAACACGCGCAATGCCTTTGCCGCCAAAGGCCATATCCGTGATCTTAAGATCGATAATTTGTCCTTTTTTAATTGTCATTTTCTTAAATTTTATTTATCCTCTGAACCTGATAGAATTAATTTAGGAGTTAGGGGGTTTCTCCTTAAAGGTTTTTGGTAAGCCGTTGCGTTTTAATGATCGTCAACGGTTCGTCCGGGGGATGGCCTATTCGCCCGTACAAGCCTTAACAAATTATTACAGTGCTTTGCAGCCGCCCCCTATCTTCTGCGTTACGCTCATACAGGCAGAGACGATCATCGCCATCGTGGGAATCTGTCTGCTGGGGCTGGCTCAAATCTTATTTTAGCGAGATAGCTGCCGTACGTCAGTTCCTCGATATTATTGTTAAGGCTTGTACGGGCGAATAGGCCATCCCCCGGACGAACAGAGCAGGGATTGAAAAACTCCCCGGCCCCTCAATTAATTATAAATACGACAAACTAAAGATGAAATCAATCTGTAAAAAAATAAGTTTTTTATCCGACAATTTCCTGCTCAGGGGAATATTTCATATACCGGCTGTTGAGAAAGGTTCCGTTGTTATAGGTTCTCACGGTCTTTTGAGCAGCGGCAGTTCTCCGAAACAAATCGAACTGGCACGAAGATGTAATGATTTTGGCATTGCATTTTTCAGGTTTGACCATCGAGGCTGTGGGAAAAGTGAAGGAGTTTTTAAAGAAGTCACTTCACTTGCTTCAAGACGCACCGATATTCTTAGTGCCATTGAAACAATTCGCGGCCAGGGCTACATTGGCAGCAGGATAGGACTCTTCGGGAGCAGCATGGGGGGAGCGGCATGTATATCAGCGGCAGGCACAACTAAAATAGATTCTATGGTTGTCATTGCAGCTCCGTTGAGAAGTCGCATGATAAAAAGGCCGGATAAAAAAGAAGATAAAATAGAATACGACCGAAAAAAACTTTCCTTTGACATATCAGGCAAACTTTCCGGGATTAATAATATACTCATCTTCCACGGGGATGCCGACAAGGTGGTTTCATTTTCCAATGCACTTGAACTATACGAAAAGGCAGGGGATACTAAAAAGTTAATAATACAAAAAAACGGAGATCATATGATGAGCAATAAAGCTCACCAGGAAGAGTTTATTCGTGAAGCAGGGTTATGGTTTAAAAATGGGTTATTTGCTCAGGTCTAAAAGTTCTTTCCGTAACAGGTCGAGTGCTGTCATTGTGAAGATTTTTTTATTCATTAGGCGGTTGAAAGACGAAAAATGAAAGCTATGTGCAAGGACAGTGTCAGGAGTCGCCAAACCTATACAGACAGTT
>Ga0255419_10219_pt1 | contig 12580 bp, 8 predicted proteins | sample ANMaggSeSYBR02J3_FD_182658 | JGI IMG/M metagenome (GOLD analysis project Ga0255419, IMG submission 182658) | Sediment cell enrichment communities from methane seep in Santa Monica Basin, California, United Staets - ANME aggregate JGI... | ecosystem: Environmental > Aquatic > Marine > Cold seeps >...
AGTTGCACTTGGGATAATTATTTGAGTTGCTAACCTTGGCCGCTGCGCTTCAGAGGGTATTATGTATATCATTTCTTCGGTTAGCTCATTTTCTTCCACGGCTCTTCCGTATATTCCATCTGTGATGGCTATTTCGGCAGTCAACCGAGGGGGACCGGCGTCAGCAGAGAGCACTATATTTGACCCATAAACTAGGCCGGTTGAATTAGGCAATTTGGTCTGGAAATCTGGATCCAGGTCAATAAATTGCATCGAAGCGATCACTACAACCCGGTCACCGGGTCGAAGTGCATATGAAACACTGGCTAATCTGCTGATTGGGATTGACTTGGCTACCATTCCCTCAGGAATTGAGAGAGCTGCAACAGAGCCAGCGTCGGATAGCTGTGCAGCGCTATCCACCAACATATTTACCGTCAATGGTATCCCGCTGTCTAGATCAAATTTAGCCTGTCTTCCAACGACCTGGGCTAAATCGGTAAACATGCCAGAGATCAACAGGTCACGTGGTAATGACATCGTTCCCAAGACGGTTTCGTTCAGCACTGTACCTCTTGGTGCTTTCTGGGTTATCACCACAATAGCTACTCTGTCTTGAACCTCAACTTCCGCCGGGGCGCCAACGGAAGGCGTATCGGGTTTAAGAAAGTTTTGATACAGGAAATAGCCCCCCACAACCAATAATACGAGGATTAAGCTTAAGTAAAGGAATACTCTTCCGCGTCGCATATTAACCTCCTAGCTTGTTGCCTGAATAATCCACCCTTATTTTACCTCATAAATAATTCCATTAGGCCTCTTTGTTTCTCTACCATAGTTTAACGGATATATTTCATATTTTCCAGTTGATTTAATTTCAATCCTGTCAGGTCTACCTGTGCTTTTTTTCTCACATAAGCAAAACCCTACCGAAAGGTAGGGTTTAGCATATGTGACTAAGTAGGCGGTCACTCGCCTAGAACCTATTCGGTTCTTTAGATATTTCCAACGATATTGCTGAAAATATTGCCAATGGCGGGGCCAAGAAGGGAGAGAATAACAATCACTACAACTGCAACTAATACAAGAATTAGAGCATACTCTACAAGACCTTGGCCTTTTTCTTTCGGTGCGAATAACATGGTTTTTACCTCCTGTTTATTTGAATTTCCATCGAGGTGTATGCGTACCCTTCAGGTTAGTAAGCATTATAAATAACAATAAATCAAATTGCAATAAGCATTTCCTTACAATTATGCAAAGACGTCCTGCCCTTCAGAACTTGTCGGTATGGTGAAGCCTATCCTTGTCCCCTGGCCAACAGCAGTATCAACGTTAAAAGTTCCTTTTAATATTTCTACACGGTCCTTAATAACCTTGATACCCATACTGCTTTCCATGGCCTGTTCAACATTAAATCCTTTGCCGTCATCTTCTACATCAACAACTATTTTCTCTTCGCCGGTATCTATATGGATCCGTATCGTATCTGCTTTACTGTGTCTAGCTGCATTACTAACCAATTCCTGGACAGCTCTAAAAAGCATTATCTCCAGGTATCCATCAAGCCTTCTTTCGGTGCCAGAAGCAGAAAAGTGAATTTCCGTTTCATTTTGCTCCTTTAAAGCCTCAATATAATGCCTTAGTGTTGGAATTAATCCAAGATCATCCAACATCATTGGCCTAAGTTCAAAAATAAAGTCGCGAACTTTTACGAAAGTGGCGTTTGCATTAGCCTTTAAATCGTCGAGTTCTTCCCGGGCCTGATCTAGATCCATGTCAAAAAGCCTTTGAGCTATCTCTGCCTGAAGAATAAAATTTGACAAGGCTTGAGCCGGTCCATCATGCATTTTGCTTGATAATTTATGACGCTCAGCTTCCTGCGCCTGAATAACCGATTCGATCACTTCTGCTGCGTTTAGTTCTACTTCACCTCCCTCCAGTAAAGGAGTTTTCACCAAAAATGTGCTGATATCCTGCATCTGCATAATAAAATCCTGAAGGTGCCCTTGTTCATTTTTAAATTTATCCATTTGTCCGCGCATAACAAACAACCGCTGCTGCGCATCAAGGGCTTCCTCGTATGCATCTCGTACCGCAATCGGGCTCAACTCTCCTGTATTTTCCTTTATGTTTCTAATCTTTGCTGAGTTTGCCACCTGACGCTGTGCCAGCTTGTCAACTTCTACTTGACTCTGTTTAATCTTTTTAGAAATGCTGTCCAGCTTGCTCTCAGCCTGTTGAATTTTTTGTTCGAGGCTTTCCTTTAATTGTTCGGTGGTCTTTTCTGTATCGCCAGCGATATTTAAAGCCATATTATTTGCTCCTGAATGTTCACGCTTATCTTCCTTGAGAGTATAGCATAGGTACACACTGCAAGCAATTCAGCAATTATTTTCCTTTTACCGCAGTTGCAGACACTAATAATTCATTTCCACTCATAAACAGCCATGGTATCCATTCCGAACCTGGGGGCATATTCACCTTCGCTTTGATAAACAAGTATCAACTCATCTGTCAGTTCTGAATACCAGCTTGGGAATGTTACCAAATAGTCTGCTTTTTCCTTGTCCAGATACTCAGCCAATCTCCCCTCATTTCGAATAAATGGAATCACATCCGGGGTGATCAGTCCGGCTAAATCCAGTATTTTCCGCTCAGCAAAATATCCCAATGCGCCTATATCATGGGCAGCTATAACCGCTTTCTTTTCTGTGTTTTCTTCAATCCACCTGGCAGTACGGACCATTTCAGTTTCTATCACGGCCACATCCATGGCGTATGCTCTCGCGCCGTAGATCCAGAAACTTGCTGCCACAATTATTGCTGACCCAATCCAGGCTCCACTAACCACTCTGCGCCAGAGTTCCTTTGCCCGCATTTCTGCCGCTTTAATTAGCCCTGATAACCCAAATAAAAATCCGATTGGCATAGCGGGAATTATATACCGACCATGTTGATAAGTAACTGGTAATCGCCAGGCATAAAGACCAATATAACCTGCCATCCAGATAAAGGCAGTCACAGCTTCCCAGTTTTTTGATTGAATTTGATCTTTCAATTCCACAATAATTCCCGGGAACAGCAAAATACCGACTCCGGTAACAAATTGCAGCCCAACTTTCAGGTATCTGCTAAATAAACCTGATTGTCTGAGAACTTCATACTCAGCTTGTTTCGCATAAAATGTGTTGGGCCAGAGATCTCCGGATAACAGCCAATTAAATAAAAGGTATGGACCAAAAAACAACAGTGCTCCGGCAGCAAAAGCTAACCCCTTTTTTAGCATTTTTTTTAGCGGGAAACCCCGTAATAATAAACTCATCGCTGCCGGTCCCAGCAATGTTAAGCTATCCGGTCTAACCCAAACACTTATCCCTATCAGAATCCCTGGAAGCCACCAGTTTTCCTTTTTGTCCAATAACCAGCAAAAGAAGATAAGGGATAGAAAAATCAGCAGGATAGTTTCCATACCAGACAATGCTGACCAAACAAGATGCCATTCCACGGCAATTAATACCCCTGCAAATAATTTATAGGCTGTATTTTGAGGAGATAATTTTCCGAACAGGACAGAGCCAGCTATTGCAGTTCCCCATAAAATCACAAAACCAACAAAATAAGTTCCCCAAAGCGGAGGAATTTTTAACAGGTACAACAATGCGATTATCGCTCCCCACAAAGGACCCGTAGATCCCCCTGACGGAGCGTCAATCAGAAAACTCCATTGATATCGCTCTCCGAAATTCCGAGCATAGGTTTGATGTATCCAGGCATCATCCAACGGGAATCCAAAACCTGAGGTTAAACTACTCCATCCCAGGTAAATAACAAAGGACGCAAAGACAATCAATCCCAGCACTAAAATACTTTTCCTAGAGATCATAGCCAGGTCTTATTCCTTTGAGCTGCGGAAACTAAAATAATGAACACCAGAAAACGTTTGCAGGTATTCTAATTTGTCTTCTTTTTCCGGTTCCGAATAGAGATAATCTAAGGCATCCGGGTGGTTTACTTCCAAGATTAGAACTTCTGCGCCTGATTCCTCTGCGGATCTAAGCAAAGTATCAATTCCGCCATTAGGTATAACAACGGCGGATCTATCGGTCGCAACATATAAGCCGGGAGGGTTATTAATCATGATTAAAGCTTCGGTGTTCACTCCCAACTGTGTTAGTTCTTTGCCTATCTCTAAACTTCGCCGGTAACTCTGATTCCATTGCAGCTGAGAGAAATCCTTGCCAATCACCCGGTCTTGCACAATAAACAATGTCATTCCGGCAAGGAATATTGCCAGACCTGCTCCCAGAACGTATTCCGCCTGCTTTCTGATCCATCCTCTTTTATTTACACCCCAGGTAATTAAATCCATTAAACCAACAACCGCCAATGCCCACCATATCGGCTGCAGAGCAGCACCAGAATGAAATAATCCTCCTCTTGAACCAGCAAAAGGGAAAACTATTGTCATAATAAAAAATATCAATCCCCAAATAACCACGGCAGATCGAACACCCCAATCCTGCCAATTTTTTTTGATGCCAATTCCAATTAACGGAACAAGAACGATCTGTCCCTGAACAACCAGAGCAGTTTTAATATTAGTGCTGAAAGCCCCCAATAAGTCTCGAGAAATTTCGAATAATCCTTGCTTATACCAATTTGCCAGGGTTAACTCGTCAGGCTCAAAGGTGAATAAATCGTTATACTCAGTCAGCCAAAGCATCCTGGATGCGCCCGGGGGCATTATCTCTCCGATCATAAACCAGTTTCTAATAAACCAGGGCGCCATAACACATAAATAACCTACCCCTAATATCGATATCGCCTTAACTGGATTCTCTTTCCTCATAAAAATATAAAAACAAGCGACAGCAAACCAAAGCAAACCGTCTGCTCTTGTTAAATGCATAAGACCGGCAATCAATCCCAGGAAAAGATACTTCTTCAATCCTTCTTCTTTCCTTATCTGCAAAAAGAATAATGCTCCCAAAACCATTAACACACCGAACGAGTCTGTCGTTCCCAGAAAAGAGCTGTAAAAAACCGGAAAGAGGCTCACAAGACCTGCCAGTTTCGCAGTCTTCTCCTCGCCAGTTAGATCATAAGCAATTTTCATGGTCAGAGGCGGAACAAAAATAAAAACAGCCAGAAATCCTAATTTAGCTCCCGCGAAAGAGTGCAAACCAGTCAACGCCATACCTAGAGCAGCCAAGAAAGATGGCAAAGGCATCCAGAAGGTAAAAGCTGGCTGAGGAAGGCTAGAAAAACCGCTTAAATAGTTCCAGATAAACGGCTCAAATAAACTTTTATCCCTTGCTATACGCAATCCCATTGCATAATAATACTCAGCATCCATATAACCAGGTGCAATCTGCAAAAAGGATATTGGAACCAAAATTAATAAGCTTAGGCTGCCAAATAGTAAGTAATATTTCCAGCTCATTTGCTTCCAATCCAGTACGACCTGGCAGGAGTAATCACCCACCACTTTATCCAATAAAGACCAAACAGCGTAATTGCCGGCAGCGGGATAAACATAACAGGATTTTGTATAGGTTGATATGATTTTTGAATAGTCATTATGAACAGGAACCATAAACCAAAGAAAAGCACCGCCAGGGTAGAACTTACAATAATCGTTCCCTTCGCCTTCCATCGTTTATCCCAAATAGATATAATCAATATTATGGCTGGAAAAAGTATGATGAAATTTCCCGGATCTGTTTGGATACCGATCCATTGACTGATAGTTAAAGTCAGGAAAGCCACCCATAAAAATCTTTCAAAACTCCCTTTCCTTCCAGTCCACCACTCATATAACAACAGAACTCCGAGGGCAATAAATATCCCCCATTTCAACGGCGATTCCAACCCGGGACTCCATTCTGATAAGGCTGCTGCCAGTGTACCAGCAGGGTTATATGCTGGATATTTTAAGATCTCCCAAAGATTTTGGAGTATCCAATTAGGGATAAGAATTATTCCAATTAGAATACAGGCTGCCATTGTTCCAAAAAACCACTTTATCAAAGTCCAGCGCTTCTGGTATAAAGACCAGATTATTATTAAAGGAATCAGCAAAACGACAAGTTGGGGTTTAATTGTAGTTATTGCCAGCAAAAAACCAGCTAACCTATCTTTGTTATCCCGCATCAATAGAAAAACTACCGATAACATCATAGCAATTAAAATAACAGCATTTCCATTAACAACACCTCTGATTGCGTGATACCAAGTTAATGAAAACAACAAGATTACCCCCTGCATCCAGAGAGGCGGTTTCCAGCCTGCAAGATTCATCACTACAAATGCCATTATTATTAATGCCAGTTCAAGCGCTGTCATCCAAACTGCCCTGGCAAAAATGTAATTCTTTATCAGCGAAAATGGCAGAAATACGATAATTGAATATAAAGGGTAAGCAACCCGTAATTCATGCTCATCTCCCTGCGCAGGGTGACCATAAGCGGCAGTTTGAATACGGATCGCGACTTCATCGCTATAGGGGCTGACACCCTCCAATAAAAACGATCTTGTTCCCACGTAATGAACTAAAAAATCATTACCACCTGGATTGTTCTTTGAAAATGAATAATTTACCCAGGTAAATCCAGCAACAATTAGGGTCCCGAGCAAAAACACTATTACCCATTGAATATTACGGTTTCTTCTTAATTCCATAATAATTTACCCGTCATTTTTCTCAAAATATCCAATCGAACGCTGGTATAAACGGACTCCCAGCAAGATCATCAATAGGGTCCTGAGTGGAATTAATAAATATAAACTCCAAAAATACCCCCTCGACAGCAAAACAGGCCACTCAAGTAAATTAACGAGAACCATGGATGCCCCCAACAAGTAGGCCTCATTCCCGGGGAGGCAAAGCAGAATAAAAGGCAATAAATACAGAATCCATTGAGGGCTGTATCCTGGACTCCAGAGGAAAAAAATCACGAAAGAGAGACCGATAAATGAAAGCACCCATCTATCAGTGTGATCTTTTGATCTAACTAACAGCCCCAATCCAAAACCGCCAAATATTATTAATGTCAACCAGGAAGGAATTAAGGATGGATTCCCGGTAACTATATTTGCCGAAGCTGGGATTTGCCGGTTTATCTCTTCATTAAAATTTCCTGTTCCAATGTTATTATCCAGCAAAGCCCAAATAGTTTCCCATGATCCCTTATTTATCTGCGACATGAGCGAGGCTCTTGTCAGGTCAGGATTGACTATATACAGCGCTCCCCAGACTAGAATTACTATTATGGTCACCAGCATCGTTAACTTGAATGCCTTTTTTATTGATCGAACCTTCCAGAGAACAGGAACTACCAGGATTGGAAACCATTTTGTCAGCACGCCTGCTGCGATCGCCAAAGCAGCAGGGTTATCCTTTCCGTCCAGCAGCAAAGAAATGCTTAACAACAAGAAGAATACTGCAATGGGGTCGAAATAACTCCAGCTGTAGAACAACCCGACTATCAGCGCGAAATAAACCCAAACCCTTGAGATGCCTTTCTTTTCTAGATGCAATTTCTCTTCCAGATGAAAAAATATTACGATTGTCCCCGTTTGAAAGAGGCTAATAACAAGGGCCAGAACATAGCTGTAAGCGATCTCTCTGCCATTTACAAATAAGAAAATCATTCTTGAAATAAAAGGAAATACTGGAGGAAATTCTGTCCAAAAATGCAAAAATGGTATGCCTAATTGGGCTTGATTATAAAAATTCCAATAATCACCATAACCTGGGATAATTTCGTAAGGGGAAGCTATAAAAAATATAAGGCGAGCTAAGAAAAATAAAACCGCAATGAGTTTATATGTGGGGTTTTTTATATTCATGAAAGTTTACCGATTAAATTTTCCCAAACGCTTGCTAATTGCAGAAATCTAATAAAAAGTGTTATTCGCCTTTGAACTCTGCTAATTTTTGGGTGGCAACGGTATCAAATGGCCTCTGGAAAAGGATTTTGTGATAAACCGTCTTTGCCAATTCTTCTTGTCCTAATTCCAGGTAGCATATACCCAAGTTATGCATACCTTCAATTACTTCATTTGTATAAATAATATTTTCCATTCCTGGCAGCAAATCCAAGGCTATACTAGGCTTATAGAACAGGTACCAACCATACTGCGATGTGCCCAGTTTTCCAATTCCATAAGAGGTTGTCCTTTCCAGCAATACTATTGCTCGCGAGTAATACTCTATGGCGTCCTGACAATCTTCCTCGAGAACAGCTAAATCTCCAAGATTACGGTTGATATTTGTCATCAGCCATCCATCTCTGCTTCCCATCCAGAGCGCTGTTTTAAGATTTTTTTCAGCCGCAGGAAGATCTTCTAGGGCCAAATAGGTCTCCCCCAGAGCCAAATATGTTTCTGGACTGTTAAAACTCGGGGCTTGCAAAAACGCAATTAACGCCAAATCGTTCTTTCCCGCATCCAGTAAATCCCAACCTTCTTTGAGATATGTGTTTTTCTCAATCTCAGGTACCTGGATTCCATTATGCCATTCAGATGCCACACTTTCACGGAGAGAGGTTTTCCTGAAGAAAGGTTCTTCCGCCCAATAAGAATTTTGCGCCAATGCTTGATTATATGCTTCCTTGGCTCTCTCTATTTCTCCGGTATCTTCAAGCATGCTCCCCAGCGTGAGATAAAACGCCCCCTGTCTGGGAGATTTCTCTGCAGCTATTTTTACCGATTCGATTGCCTGATCCCGTTCCCCATTAGCCCACTGGAGAAGTCCCAGATTCATCCAATTTGCACTATAATCAGGTTCAATTTCCAAACCTTTTTGATAAGCAAGCATTGCCTTATTCAGTGATATCTCATCAATGATTTCACCATTTAAATCCAGCGCTTTTTTACCAGAAGCAAATCCGTCCTGGAACCAGTAAAATGCATTCTCCGAGTCCAGCTTGACAGCTTGATCAAAATAATCAACTGCCGCAGACCAATTCTCCTGGTTCGACGCCTCAATCCCTTTATTAAAGGGTGTGAGTGCCCGGATATCTAAACCTATCCCAACTGTAGCAATCAACCACAATCCTGCGATCGATAAGTTCCCTATCCAGTTTTGAGCTTTACCTTCAGCCATCCGAACACCTGAAGATAACTGGGCTATCAAGATAACTGGCAAGATCATCAACAACGGCATCGTTTGTGGAGTTTCAAATAGACTGTGAGCACCTAAGCCCGTAATAGCCCCAAAGATTCCAGCCAATTCAATTCGACTTAAATTATCATGGCTTACCCAGGCTTTTTTTGCCATTAGAATTAACGCCCCAATACATATCAGCAAACTGCCAATTCCAACAACACCCATTTCAGCAGCTATATTTAAATAGTAGTTATGCGCATGAGTAAGCAGCATATTGGGGGGAATCGATTCTACTTTAAGGTATTCAGATCCAAATGTAAAAAGACCATAGCCGGTAATTGGTTTCGCTTTAATCATATCCCAGGCAACAACCCATATATAATCTCTGGAGCCAAATATGTTTGACCAATCAGAAGGATGTGATGGATGACTCGACTGCCATTTAAGCAAAGCAAAAATGGTTATAATTACCAATAATAAAATCAGTGCTATACCAACAATCACCCACTTTTTCTTTAGCAGCTTCTTCAATAGCTTTATTAATTGTTCTCTTTTTGCCATCCCCCAAAAAAGGAAAAAAGTTCCTATAGCACTGAATGTTCCTAACCACCCCCCTCTTGAAGATGTAAAGAAAACCAGAAATATGGCAATAAGAATCCATAACCCTAAAAGCAATTTAGATCCAAGCTGCTTAGTTCCCAAAATCATTGCCAATCCAAGAGGAATCAATAAATTCAGGTAGGCAGCTACAAAGTTCGGATGACCCAGGAATGCCCTTACTCTGTATGTCGCGGGTGGGACCAGATCACTAAGGTCAGAAATACTAAACCATCCGCTGTACCAGATGATCAATTCCCTGACCCCAAAAAATAGGATAAAACCGCTGACAAGAAACAGAACCTTGTTTATCAGTTGAGCAGATACCCCCCGGCGAATCAGGTCTACGAAAAGGTAATACACCAACACGGTTATGACTAAAATAACAAATGAGATTAAACTTCGTCGTGGATCTACTGAATAAATTGTTGAAACTATCGCTGCGGACAAAAAAATAATTATCCCTATGTCCAATCCAGTACGAGGAAATTTACTCCTCCGGATAGTCCTAATTAGGATCCAAAGGAATCCTAATCCAGAAACAAGAATCAGGTTGATTACGTTCAGGGGGTATAAAACTAAGCCATTAAATGTTCCCCCGAGCAAAACGAGATAGCTCAGGGTTAAAAACAGACAAGATTCCTGAAACAAATATCTTGCCCTTTCCCGGGTTATCCCCATCACTCAATAAGCTCCTTCGCCTTTGACTACCTTGCCGATTGTTGTCAAAAGGATCCTGATATCCAACAGAATTGAATAGTTGCGAATGTAATACAGATCATCTTCAGTGTGGAGATGCATCGGCCGGTCGCTTCTCCCCATGATTTGCCACCACCCCGTAATACCTGGAGATATAGAAAACCTTTTATGCTGCCATTTTTCATACCCGGCCACGACCCACGGCAGTTCTGGTCGCGGACCTACAAAGCTCATGTTCCCCAGGAATACGTTAAATAATTGTGGTAGTTCATCGAGGCTTGATCTTCTTAGAAACTTGCCAACTTTGGTAATTCTGGGATCGTCAGGAAATTTGTGGCGCATAATGTCTACTTCGTCAACATCCCCGATTCCGGCAAATTTAAGATCTGCTCCAATTACCATAGTCCTGAACTTATACATCCTAAATAAACGACCGTTCTGTCCGACTCGATCTTGTACAAAAAGCACAGATCCTTTCCCTTCAATTTTTAACACCAGGCTGACCACAGCCATTACAGCAAGCAAGAACGGCGCTAAGAAGAGGGCCAAGATTAAATCGAAAACTCGTTTTACCAGAACTTGGTGTTCTTTCAGGGCAGGTGCCCGTAAATTAAGCAGGGGTATTCCAGCAAATTCTTCTACCTCTGCCCGCTGCAGAACAAGAGAAAAATAATCAGGGACAACCCAGATAGTCACAGGCAGGTCATAAAGCAATTGAACCAGATTATCAACATCAGCGTATTTATCACGCGGCAAAGTGATAAATACATCTTGAATTTCTCTCGACGTGATAGTTTCTCTTAGCTCCTTTAGAGGCGTTATCACATCTTTCATATTCTGTGTTGATTTCTTATCATCACTAACAAATCCGGCAAAAGACAAATTGAGCTGGGGGTTTTCAACAATTCTGTCCCTCAAATCTTTCCCTATCTTTCCCATTCCAACTATCAGAAATGACCTGGAATTCTCGCCATTCAACTTAAGTTTTATCAGTATCCAAGGAACAAGCCTCCAGATGAAAGTAGCCATTATTACTTGCAGGACAAACAACAGAAACAACAGTCTTGATACATTCCTGTAAGTCAAATACATAATCCCCGCTAGTATTAATGCGCTAAGAGAAGATGCAATTACCAAATTAGAAAATTCCTGGAAAAAACTTGCGTTATTGTGAATATCATAAACCGAGGAATAATAATAAATCCCAATCCAAACAACAAGTGAAATTATATAGACTCCCAATTGCAGTTCGATAGGGTCAACCATTTCCTTAACGAACTTCATTTCATTAAAAAACGGCCGCAAATAAGCTGCGGAATACAATGAAAGCACTACGAAAATACCATCAATTAGAATGGATAAGATGATATAGTTTGTCGAATATCTCCTGAACATATTCTTTCCCTGTCATACCTAATCTTTTAAACCCGCCATCTCCATAAATACTAGTATTACAAATTTAGGATATTTTATATATCTCCGCCACAGCCTGCGAGGTTCATTTATTAATCTATACAACCATTCTATTCCACTTCGTTGGACCCATTTCGGTGCTTGTTTTTTATTGCCTGACAAAAAATCGAAGGCTGCGCCGACACCGATCAGCAGGGGAGCATTTAATTTTCCCCGATGGTCAGACATCCAATATTCCTGCTTTGGCGAACCCAGCCCAACCCAGACGATATCAGGATTAAGCTGATTTATTTTGTCAATCACTTCTTGCTGCTCTGTAATTCTTTCATCCTGGACAGGTGGAGAAAATGTACCGCAAATATTTACTTCTGGATATTTTGCCAGCAAATTTATTTGCAGTTGATTTAATACCTGATTTGTACTCCCATAAAAGAAATGCTTCCAGCCTGTTTTATTTGACAGCTCACATAACGATAATAATAGATCTGGTCCATATACGCGACTTACAGTTTTATTACCTTTGATCTTCAAGATCCAGACAACAGCCATTCCATCCGGTGTGGTCATCCCGCTCTTGTTAAAAATCTCCTTCAGGTATTTGTCATCATAGCAATCCATTATGCTATGAGCAGGCGCTACGCAGACATAGGCAGGCTGATGTGTTTCAATTTGGTTTTGGCAATATTCCAATGCCTGATCCAAATCAATTGCACTAACCATAACTCCCAGAATGTTTTGGCGTAATTGATCCCACATTTGCGATAATCCCTGCTCAGT
>Ga0255419_10220_pt1 | contig 12559 bp, 14 predicted proteins | sample ANMaggSeSYBR02J3_FD_182658 | JGI IMG/M metagenome (GOLD analysis project Ga0255419, IMG submission 182658) | Sediment cell enrichment communities from methane seep in Santa Monica Basin, California, United Staets - ANME aggregate JGI... | ecosystem: Environmental > Aquatic > Marine > Cold seeps >...
TAAGCCGGCATCAGGGATTGAAATTTCCACGCTATCATACTGATCTACCTCAGTTCTGGGCTCATATCTCTTTTCGCTGCGGTCGGATATCATAACAATCCTCCTTGACACGGAAAGACTTATATATGTTATGCAAAGAAGTTGAAATATTAATATGTTACATGCAGGCATCAACAAACTCATGAAAGGAAACTTTTAACCTATGGATGTTCCCATAGTCCTCCTCAAACTTAATAGTTTAATAGGCATTACTCTCTGTCAAGTTATTTACTTATTTATGGATGTCCCGCATTCTTTCCCTATTTGTCCCAATCAACTTCTCTTGGCTCAGTGAGAAGCCTGATGCCAGATAAAATTTGGGAAAGACGATCTCTAGACAACGTTCCGATTTTCTCGGACAAATCGCTTTTGTTCACAGTGAAGATCTGAGAAATATTCACAACACTTTTTTTAGGTAAGTTGGTCTCACTTTTGCTCAATGTCACATTACCAGGTGCGTTAGATCTCTTAAGATTTGATGTTAACGTGCAGACTACAACAGTATTGATACGGCTTCGATTGAAAAGATTGTTTTGAATAACAACATGGGGATGACGATAACCAGGTTCAGACCCTGATGGTTCCATGAATTCTATCCAAAATATATCGCCTTGGTTGATTACCATTGCTCTTTCACCATTTTGTAATGACGCGGGCGCATCCTGGACACTATTAGTTCGGATTCAGGTAGATCATCGTAGGCCTCATTAAGTGATTGAAGAAGCTTAATATTTTTATGACGCTGTATGAATTCTTGAGCGGCCAGTGCGAATAGACGACTTCTTGAAATATTTAAATCTTTTGCGAGAATATTCATTTGTTCAAAAATTGGTTTTTCAATTGATATAGCTGTCTTAATATTTGCCATACTGTTACACCTCCATTGTAATACCAATAGTATAACTAATAGTATTGCCTATGTCAATATTTTATCAATTTTTAGCGCGCCAACAGATGATGCTCACCGGCACCAGGGTCAAACGTAGACCCCATTCCCAATGTCCATATTCACCAACAAATAATTCACAATTCAAGATGACACCCTTTCCCGCTGCTTTGCCCAGTCCCTCTCAAGCGGCTTATTCGGCAATATTGTCTTTACTTTTAAGCTGTTGCCGCAAGTGGTTGTGCTTTCTGCTCAATAACCATAATCAAATCTTGAACTGCACTCACTTCATTTTCTTCGAAATAGGCTTCGCCACATTGACTACAAATCCAAGCAGGAACATTATCCAACGTTAAATGGCAGTTTTTACGATCAATATGTAATGGAGCTGTTCCTTTTTTCATATTTCCTTGGCAATGGATGCATTTCATATTTTTTTCCTCTTCTTATAATTTCCTTCCCATTCTTCAGTGCTTGGAATATACGCTGTAATTATTGCTAAATAATCCACTTTGGGTGCGCAAACAACATGAAGCGGACGATCTCCAATACTATAACAGAACATCAAACAACTATGTCCGCGTTGGTCATTAGGATAGTCTTCTATAATTTAACCTTGCTCAATCACATTACGAACTTCTTCTGGTGAAATCATGCGATCTGGTCGTGACATCTGACGTATCGCATGCGGGAGATAAAGAATCCTTTTATTTGCCGCTATTTTTATCTCTTTAAGAAAATTATTCATTGTCATGTTTGATTTCGCAAGTTCTTTTTTATTACTGCCGAACGCTGCTAATCAGCCGCGCGGTTTTTTGCGTCGACTTCCGGGTAGAAGCACCGGTTACCCGGCGCTCCCCCCACAGCAATGGCATTCACTTAAGAACTGCACACATTCACTTAAGGAATCGTTAAAAATACAATTAGTTAGCCAATAATGTTCATTCCCATGATTTCGCTTAACTTGTTCTCCATTTTTTTATCGGCTTCATTGACTTTCTCAAATAGGATCGATTGGGTCGAACTTTCTGTCGGTAACGAGAAATAGAACCAACTATTTGTTGAATTACCTCTCTTACACAATTTACTGGTACAAACATGATTTCTTCTAAATGTCTTGAAACAGTGGCTAAACAATTTTTGAAATTTACTTTAATTTTTGATATACTCTCATCTCTTTTGCTCAATGGACTAAGTATTTTTGAGAACTGATCTTCTGCTTTATTTGAACATAACCTGTTCATGGTTATAAGAACAAAATGGGCGAATAATTCTTGTTTGACTCCTCGTTCACTTTTTCCGTGAAAATCATCAACAACAATAAATTCTTTACTAACTTTATATAATTCCTCAATTCCCCAGCGTGAATGGTAAATATCTTTGAATAAATTTATATCATATTGTTTATCCATAAGAGTTGTCCCTATACAATATGTCGTTTCTTCAACAGTATATTTTATTAAACGAAATTTTAATGGAACAACAGTTATGTCGGGAAATTTCTTTTTTATCTCTCTGCTTGTATCTTTTGAAGGATTGAGCGTTATAATTTCGTCGACTTGATCACTTGTTCTAAATTCTTCGATTTCTTTGTAAGTGTTTTTTTGTAACCTGAAAACAGGATTGATATTTGATTTTACATGATAATACAGCATGGCATAGGAGAAATACCCTCTATCATATACAACAATATCGGTTTCTTTTAACGATGTCAGGTGTAAAAACGCGCATTTCCTTTCGTCACCGTGCTTTACTAAATCAAAGTCGTAAGGTATTTTTGATTTTAATTGATATAAACAACTTACTAAACCTTGAGGATAGTAGGCATTATCTGATGGCGTCTTGTATCCATTCTCAATCAATTCATGTGGTAAGTTTATTTTACTGCCATCAACTGCAAATATTCGCTGATTATTCAATTGATATAATTTATTGGTTTCGTCTTCATAAACACTTATGATCCTTTTATTGAGTATTTTAAATATTGTTTCATCTAATTTTGCACGGGCATTGGTAAATGCTGATGCAGCAATCGGTTTTTTCTGCGGTAAAGGAAAGTTCATTTTACGGCAATTATTCCAAAAATCAGAAATCGTTGTCCCATAACCCTGACTGTTTTTGGAGAATAACAGACGAAAGATCAAGAAGATAAGTAACATAGAGTCTATAACGCGTTTGCGTTTTTGCCATGTTTTATCAAATTCATGAGCAACCTCAGCGATGATAGTGATCACTTTACCCCATAAGTTGATAAAATTCTCATCAATTTCTATCTGATTATTTTGTAAATTTTTCTTTTGGTTTCTTAGTTTTGCCCTGGAATTTGACTCTAATGGATAAACAAAGATGGTTTTGCTCGAAGTTTTATCGTTATCAGATTCATCTTTCCGTGCTTTGCCTGTTGTTTCTCCTATGCGGTTCCAATTTGCTGCACGATAACAAGATCCAAAATATTTACCCGGATCGACAAATGTTTCTATCAATACCGGACGATAAAGATGCTCCTGTTGCCAATCATTTTGAATTTGTTTGACAATAATAGAAAGGGATTTGCTGGCCAAATTGTCAACTTTAACCCAGGGGAATATTAGAAAGCGATTGTTATTAACAATTAAGTTTAATCGCTTTACCCGATCTTTTTTGTCCCAACCAATCCAGGTGTCTCGATCCGATAAGTGCCACACAGCAGGTATAAACATCAAGCAGCCCAATAGTCGATTATTCAGGTTTTTGGAAACTATAAAATACCGTAAAGTATCACCAATAGGGTGCTTGTAACCCAAGTAATGATAGCGATCCACATATTCATTCCATAAGGATACCTCTTTTTTATCCTTTACGATCCGTAACTCTAAAGGTGTTATTTCCTCTAATGAGCATAGTATTGGGGTTTCTTCCACCGTTTTATCTGACCAAACAATTTTTTTCGTAACACGCTTTTTCTTTATTTGCTTTTGAGGTAATTGTATATAACCTCGGTTTTCAAGCTGTTCTAAACTATCTAAACAGGAATTTATTTTGTCAGAACCTTTTGGTGTTACCCAGGATAGGTGTTCACAAATAGTAAAGGCTAATTCAGTTCGACTTAAATTAGGAAACGTCTTCACAGTTTCTTGAACTTGACGCAGTTCTTTTTTTGAAAAATATCTCCCTGAAAGCACCAAGGGTTTTGAAATAGCACATTCCATACAACACCACCTTATAAATCAAAATTAAGTTGATGCTATTATTAACGAATGTGTTTGATATAGTCAAGAAAAAAGAATAAGTTTTTTATTATTATCTCAAAATTTAAACAAATTTAAATAGTTATATCTGTCTAATAAATTTTGAAACTATTTACTTTTAAATGAATGCCATTGCCCCCCACAGACCCGTACGTGAAGATTTCCCTCATACGGTTCCTCGGCTCAGATTCTTTTTACCGAATCATCGACCAGACAGGCGATACCCCGGCTGGCGTATAACTTTGCTGCTCTTTGGTTTTCGGATATTATATATTGTGTACTATTCTTGGTTTTGGAAAAGGGAAATCTTTTCGAAGATCATCAAATAGTACTGTTCCTTTGTGGCTTCTTCGGCTTAACCATCGACGCCTCGCTTTTTCCGCATATTCGAATACAACTTCAAGTGCTTTGAAATTACTTCTTACACCATAGTACTGATAAAATCCACGCTGTTTACTACAAAGTATTGCGTATTGCTCTTTTATCGGGTCAGATCAGAGGGGTCAACTCTACTTTTGACCCTTATTAATTTTGAGCAAGGGTCAACCGTAGACTTGACCCCATTTCGCTTTTGACCCCATTTCCCTTTATAAAAGCAAACAAAACTGTGCGTTGTTTGTTTCAAAGAAAGGCAACCGTTTGGCGATCCGAACAATGGAGGACAACTTTAAAAAAATCCTGATCAAGCCAGAGCTCAAAACCCATTTTAATGTAACATGTCATACGCTCCGACACAGCTTTGCTTCTCATTTGAATGACAAGGATGTAGACATACTGGTTATCCAAAGTCTATTAGGGCATTCATCGACGAGGAGCACCGAGCCTTATCTTCATCTGAAAAGATAAGGCATGCGATGGAGAAATTGCCGGGTGTAGTGTATATGAAAGAACTTGTGGAATCGGGAATATTGAATTTAAAATTTCAATCAGAGTATCATAAAAGGGAGTAATTGAATGTCCAGTTGAAAGTTCTACTCCTTGCTAATAAAACTTTCATGATGAAGCAATAGAGGACAGGTACGTCCTTATCTTAAACTACTTTTATCAATTATTACTTTTTCTGTTGAAAAATGTTAACCGGCTTACTATAAAGGATCAGTTTTTGGTTTTCCTATGCTTTTCAATTTCCAAAAATCACACCAATTGCGCCTAACTTAGTATCTCACTGCGGGGTTCGTCCATTATCACCTGCCCGCCTTGGCATTAGCAACCAACTTTGCGCGTGACATAACCGTTGGAATTAACATCAAAAAAATGCGCGTGCTTGCGGGTCAGGTGAATAAAATTGTTCGGCATTATTGCCGTTTGATTTGCAAAAAAAAAAAGCGAAAACCTGATTCAATATAATATCGCATAATAGCTATTAAAGATTAATATGCGATAATAGGTTCAATTAAGAAAAAAACAATAACCGAAATAATAGATAACGATGTGTAGGTATTTATATTATTTTTTTTATTTAGGTATTCTCTATAGTATATTTCATCGATTGATGTCTTGGCTCTATCACCTAAATCCATATATCCAAAATACTCTTTTTCTGCCATGGACAAAAGCTTTGTTAATGAAACGACAGTGAAATATAAACTAAACGATGCAAAACTTAGCAATAATACTTTTAAACAAATAATAATGCTGAATTTTTGATGAAAATTAAGCTCAATCCCTATAAGATAATTACCTAGTAGCGAAAACAGAAGAATAGATATTATTTCAAGTATATGAATATGTTCTTTAGGAATCATGATCTTGTTTAATTAGATTAACTATTTCTTTTATCTTTGGGCTTGGAATAGTTCGATTGCGTAAGCATATATTGTATACTGCTTTTATATTCTCAATGTCATTAATGTGCCAGTCCTGTATTGTTGTCAACAACTCCTCGAGTTTTTCCTTTTTCTCATTGATACTAACTTCATTAAGTGCTAATTGAATTATTTGTAGTATTTCATCCTTGATCTTATTTTGATTATTCGAGGTAGGGATGGTAACATTAAAATTATTTTCATTGTCTATCCATAATATATTGTCTGCAGACAGATCAGGGCACACAATTTCGCCATTAGTTACATCAACCTTGAAAAATGATTCAAATTCTAGTTTGTCTTTTGTGTTTTTTGTATCAATAAATTCTGAAATAACAGTAAAGTTTTCACTTGAATCATAATCTCCATCTAAAATACGAGCAGCACCCATTACACCTAACGTATGTATTCCATGTATTAAAACAACTCTTCCTTTCTTGAAAAATGGATTAATACAAGAAGCATAATAACCGTAATCTTTAATTAAATATTCATCTCTATCATATTCAGATTTGAAAGTGTTGCCATTAACAACTATAGCCTCACAGTCATCGGAATAAGAGATATTCGATCTAATTTTATCAGAAAAAACTCTACACAGCTCATTACCTTGAAAATACTCTAATCTGTTTGTGCTAGAGTCAAAAAAATTCCCACCAGGCCCACCTATTACAACAAAATTACGGGAAAAATTTTGGTTAATAATATCTTCAGATGACATTAAGTGTAAAGTCGCTTTAGGGTATTTTCGGGATAGTAATTTTCCCATTGTATAAACAGTATCTCTATCGCCCAATCGATCCAATAAGGAATAATTTGGTGATTTTTTGTCAGCATCTTTTAAATCATCGTAAGAAGGAGGAGCAACAATTGTAATATCTTGCGTTGCTTTAGGAAACCAGATTTTATAAAAAATGGTATTAATATTCATTTGTTACAATATGCCTTTGTTATTTATTCTCTAACCTGAATAATTCCTTTCCAGTCTTCTAAATTAGATATTTTACCTTTATACACAACCTTTCTGGGAGGAACATCAGATTTTACTAACTCTCCTGCAGCAATATATGAAAATGGGCCAACAGAAATACCACCCATGACTATTGCACCAACCCCTACAACAGTGCCTCTCCTAAATATTGGTGATGGTTCATCTGTCGTATCCCAATCTAAATTGGGATTTCGATGGTTATGCGCAAGCTCTCCCATAAATGTGACATTATCTTCAACAATTACTCTCTCTGAAAGATCACCTCCTATAATACAATTTTGTCCTACCTTACAATTATTGAACAATTGTGTTCCATATAATATTTTACTTCCACCTCCAATTTTTACTCCGTCACCTACTCGACAATAATGATCGATGTCAACATTAGAACCGATATGCGAATTTGTATGTATGACACAAAAAGCTCCAATCGAAACATTGTCTTCGATTATAATTTTGAAATTGTCTTTTGGGCTAAAAGAAAATCCAATAATAGAATTGTGGCCAACAAATAAATTGTCACCATATTCAACGTATTTGCTTATATAAATTCCACTGCCAACTTTAGTTATTTTTTTCATGTCGAGTATGTTCATATAATTATTTCAGAAATTTGTTTGTATACGTGTTGATGGTTGTCTAAGGTTTCTGGATGGGTAAGATCCTCGTCACCTGGCATAGCAAATCCATGTTCAACTCCATCAACTTCAATTAATGAAATATTTTTTGCTATCTTAACAAAAGCCCTTGAGTATTCAATTTTTACAGCTGAATCTTTATTTCCATGAATAATTGTAGTTGGGATTAAATTGTCTTCGACAGCATCAAAATATCCCAATTCATTTATAATAGATCTACTGAATGGCCGACCGGATGATATCAAGTAATGATCTTTTTCCAATTGGTTTATTCCATTAGAATTTAAAATGTTATATTTAGTTAATAGGCTCTCATCTTTTAAGTAATCTACTCTATATTCCAAAACTGGTGCTAATAAGATACACTGAGTAAATAATTGGTGAAATCGGTTTACAAAATAATGTGACACTCCCCCCCCCAAAACTAGCCGCTATCATAACCATTTTATTACTGTTCGTAGACGATCTAAGAAGTTCAACAGCCTGACAGATATCATTAATCACCCCAGAAAGCGTTAAAACATCTACCATTTGATCGTAGTATTTTTCATTACCACGATGATCAAACCTAAAAGTTGCAATTCCAAAATTTAATAAATACTTACTCATTGTAGAATAAAAACCATATTCATCTCGATTGGTTTGGATACCATGGACTAATAGCACAGAGCAGTTGATTTTCCCATTATCTGGAATGCTTAAGGTGCCCTCTAATTTCAATCCATCAAAACTGTTAAATGTAATTGTTTTCTCCATTGTAACCCTCTTAATTTATGATTTAATTATGTGACAAAACACAAAAGTGTCTTTTTCCTTTGGTTAACTGACAGCGTAGTATCTTGGCATATCTCTTAGATTATGCCTTGTTATTTTCTCTATTAATAAAAGAGTTATAACTAGACTCTAGCTCCATTTGCCAATCAGTTTGTTTATACTCGCTATAAAATTCCCCCCAGTCATCTTTACAAAATTGTTGCCAGACAAAGTTAGAGTCAGCAGAAGATAATAGGTTTAATCTTGAAGAAAGACTTTTTAATCTTGCAACTGGATGCTTTACAATGAATAGTTTCTCAAAATCAGCTAACTCTGAAATATTTTTTTTAGTCATTGCACATTTGTCTGCTGAATAAAACAACACTCTTTCTAAAAAAATTCCTTTTTGTTCAGATATCATTTCATTTGTTGTCTTTCTATCAATTATTGATGGGTCATGTAAAACAGAAGAATGCATCCTAACTGTAGGAATTCCTTCTATGTTGGCTTTATAACAAAACAGCCAGCTTTCATTATAGCAATTTGGGAACCTTGGGAAAGTGTTGAGTTCACCATGTAAATATAAGCCACCCCCACTTAGCCTAGTTGAATATATGCCATTGTATTTTTTTTGAGGGGAAAATAATGCTTGTTTAAGATTAAATTTTGCGGATATTGGCTCTGAATTAATTTCACTTGAACAGTCTAAAAACCTTTCAAGGCGGCTAATAGTGTCTCTAGAATCAATTCCATAAATATTCAGCCCACCTACAAATGAATTGTGCTTATTAGATAGCGTTATTGCTTCTCTATAAGATGAATTAATATCGACCCTATCCATATCGTCATCAATCATTAGGCAGTCATAGTTTTCAAAATAGGTTGTGTGGTAGCGCAGAATGATATTTCTTAACCAGCCAATTTCATCTTTGGCACGAACAAATTGTTTTTCAACATGATCTTTATTGGGGCAGATCATTTCTGCTGGTATCTTATGTATCACATTAAAATTGTACTTTTTTTTATTAATTAATTTTTGATTCTTGTATAGATTACTCTCGGTTGTAGAATCATCTACTACTATACACAAAAAGTCACTTACCCCTGTGCTTGTACGCATGATATTATTCAAGACTCTCTCAAGGTCTTTGGGTCTATTGTGAGTTAATATGTAGGTAGAAAGCATGGAATTAATTTAATAATTTTGCGATAGAAGAAATTGATGAAAACTGTTCAATTGAGTCTTGGTTAATCTCTACATTATATTCTTCCTCTAATTTGATCATAACCGCAAGATGCCCTAGGCTATCCCACTTATGGTTAGAGTAAATACTGGCATTGTTATCAAGTTCTGAAACATCACAGTCTAGTGCATTAGCGACAAACACAATTGCCTTTGAAATATTCATTTTAGATTTATCCAGTCAAGTATTTTTCAATAAGCCTATTGTCATCAATTTTATAATTTTCGTTGTATTCAAATGTATCGATAAAAATTAATCTTGGAGAAAGGTTATAGAATTGATCACTATTCTTCAATAAATCATAGATGTGTTTTTCAGAAGTACCATTTTTAATAGTAAACAAAACTAACTCATCATTACAAAGGACTGAACGCACTTGGCAAAATAGTTGCATCGAAACAAAATTATCTAATGTATCTAGGAACACTTTTTGACCTTTATGTTTTCCTGATCTATTTTTTCTGCCAACTATGTAATAGTTATTATCATAGATAGTTGCCAGGTCATTTGTGTAGTACTTATCATTTCCATCATTAATCATTTCCTCTCCAATGTAGCCATGGAACATGTTTGTGTTTTCGACAATTAGTTCCCTGTCATCAGAAATATAGAAGCAATTACCATCTATAGGTTTACCTATTGAAATCCGATTATTATGCGAATATTCATTTATATTTCTTCTATTGAATAATGCTACTGAATTAAAACCAGAGGTTTCTGTTGCACCATAAGTATTATATATATCAAGTTGTTTGTGGAATAATAGTAATTCCTCAACCTTATCCTGGAAGAGTAAATCACCACCAAAGCCTACAAATTGCAATGAATCTAATAAGGGTGTCTTGTTTAGCTTACAGGCACGAGTTATGAAGTCAATATATCGCGGCACAGTTCTAAAATGCGTTATCTCATTGTTATTTATAAATCTTGCAAAAAATACTTTATCTACGCCCTCTCTTATAGGGACATATTCGATCATATTGTATACTGCAATTAATAAATTAACTACGCCAAGATCGTGAAATAAATCAGTCGGTTCGCCCCACTTGTATGAGTCGCCATAGGAAAAAAAACTAGCAGACCATCTGAGAAATATTTCAATTCCTTTCGATGAAACTATTGCTCCCTTGGGAATCCCTGTGACACCGGAAGTCCAAGAAACATATAAACTGTCATTATGAAATTTTGTTTGTTGCTTGCCAAATATATTGTCGATATTTTCATCTGCTACTATCCGGTGTCTCCAATCAATATTTATATTTAACTTTTCTTTCTCTGAACAAAGAATTAAATCTGGGTTAAAATTTGCTACTATATAAGAGCAATTTTCATCATTACGAATGACTGAAAAAACTACTTCAGAAAACAAACATGCGAAAATAAATAAATATACAGGAACGGTATGATTATCAATAATTGCTATTTTTTTTATAGATCGTGAATGTAAGATGTTCGCTATTTCCTCAGACTTTATAAATAGCTCAGAATATGAAATATTTTTCCCGTGTAAGTTAATTGCTGTGCGTTTTGGCATCCTTTCTGTCAGCCTTGATAATTCATTATAGAAAAAATTAGCCATTGTGTTTGATCAACGTTCGGTTAAATTTTGATAAGTTGTTCGAATAGTCCCATGCTAAATTTTTATCTTTACTTAAACAAATTGCTATTGATGATGTAGTGCCCCATAATTTGTCTCTTAGAATCATTTGTGACTCTATATTGCCCTGATTTACCATTTCATCCTTAAAAGAACAAAAAGCTTTCTCATCAAACCAATTAGTGATTGATAATGTATATAAAGGGCCTTTACCTCTATATATTTTGTTTGAATTAACACCATATTTTGAAATAATTCCGCTTATATTACGAATATGTTTAATTGATAGATTATCCTGTGTGCGACCTTTACATGAATTGCTTATCTGAAATAAAGTGTTTCTATCAAAAAGATATAAAACAAACCCATTATACTGTCTTGGATCGACTTCTCGTTTAATTTTTATAGTTGCCTCATATAAAGAGTTACAGCTATGTATCAGAAGTGGAATTTTACCTCGTGAAATTTTATTCTTTGAATTCATTGTTTCTAAGTTTAATAAACATGCAATGATACCTAAAGAATTAGTGACCATCCAAGACCCTGATGACAATATATCTCTACATCCAAACAATCCCTTATCCCAATGAAAACTAGGTGGCATCCATTTTCTTGAATAGACTTCATCTCTGTTAAATCCCAGAATCAGTCTATTCTGATTGTTTCGAAAATACTTGTAAATTAAGATACACATGTAAACTGGTAACAATTTTTTTTTGAACAACTTTGGATTTTCTTGCCGAACAATTTAAATGTTAAGAAATAAATCAACGATATTAGCTATCCAAATATTATTTCTTGTTTTGCATCGTATCTTACCTATTTTTCATAAAAAAGTAAGAAGACTGTTAGATCAGGCAAGCGACGTCATTTTTTTCTTTAATATATAGTTTCCGGCTAAATATCAAATTCAAAAATACTTAACAAGCGCCATTTCGTTTTGAACCGCAGGGCCTATTCTTTGGGTCTGTAGTACCAGGGGGAACAAAAGATTCTAAAACGAATTGCAAATGGGAAAACAAGTATAAACAAAATTCTGATCGTCATTTGATATATAGTAAACCATTCGATTTTTCGGATGGATGTTATTACAGATGGACTCAAAATAATACGGAAATCAAGCCCTCTTTTTCTGCCCCATGATTTAAGAGAGTGAGAGAAAAAAATTTCCTCGCCAGCATAGACCAGTTCACTGAAACCTCCTGTTGCCTCGAAACTTTCTTTAAGGCAATAGATGAAACATCCGGCAGCCAGGCCAAACTTTACAGATAACCAGTTCCAGAAATCTACAAATTTTTGAGCAAATGGATGCAATGTTTTGTCTGTAGCAACAACAACTCCGCCGCCACAGCACATTCCGGTTGATAGATTAAACAATG